>Ga0209390_10005262_pt1 | contig 18487 bp, 15 predicted proteins | sample BON01_FD_187212 | JGI IMG/M metagenome (GOLD analysis project Ga0209390, IMG submission 187212) | Freshwater microbial communities from Lake Bonney liftoff mats and glacier meltwater in Antarctica - BON-01 (SPAdes) (version 2) | ecosystem: Environmental > Aquatic > Freshwater > Ice > Glacier...
AGCCTGCAGCTCGAGGTGTCTTCCCAGTGGCGCGTGCTCCTCTCCATTGTCAGAGAGTTGAGCGGTCAGCGCCTTCACCTGGGAGGCATGGTGTGTAGCCTCCGCCTGAGTAACCTTCAGAATACCCTGTGCCGCCATCATTGACTCGTGGGCCGCGGCTTTCACAGCTTCCACCCCCTGCAATGCTTGGGTCACATGTGTTACGTCTGTTTGTGCTTTAGGTACAAGAGCTGCGAGCTGTGCCTCTGATTGTGTTACATTAGACTCGGCAATTGGGCCTTGCTGCTCTGCGTACTGATTCGCAGCCTGCGCAGCCTGCCCAGATGAAGCGTCAAATAGGTTTTGGGAGCTTGTTGTCAACTGATTGATCTTGGGAATACTTTTTTCAAAAGCCTCACCCATTGTCACCACCGCGTCAACTATAAGAGTACCAATACTGGGGTTCCACATGTCCCGAGGACTATTCATCAGTTGTCCGTGCAAAAAGTTGAGTTTCTTCCAATCCAAACGATCTATAGCAATATTAAAATTGTAAAGTTGTTGTGTATCAATGTTGTTTTGCTGTAGCAATTTTTCCAATATGGAGCGCCTTATCTGAACGTTTGCAAGCTGCTGTGTTTCTGTAATCTTTCCCTCGGGGAGTGGCAGGTCCGGCTCTTCTTTCATTAAGCTATTTTGTTGCGATTTTGCACTCGCCATCGCCATCATAATGGCACCCGTCAAGTGGGACGCGACGAGTACACCTGCGGTCATCAGCAGGTTCACAGACTTCTGTAGTCTGGAATCCTCTGTCACGGTGGTCGACACTGCAAATGCCTCCTCTGCCAACTGCCGGGTTACAGGGCAAAATAGGAGAGCAACAGTTTGCACTAGATCCACGAGAGTGCCCACCTCTATGCTCCCGCTACCACGCAGTGCTTGAACACCCCCAACAATGCTTCTAACTGCTGCCTGTAATGCATGCCCTACAGTGTCAAATGTTTGGAGGTCACTGTAAGCTGACCGCAGCAGCTTACCATGCATATTGAATAGCCATATTACGTCTGAGTAGTTGTTATTATCCAGTTTCAGCTTCCCGGTTTCGCCCGTGCCGACAAGCAACGCTTTGGGGAAGCACCTGGGTGCCCCTAGTGGCACCCCCTTGGAGTATTGGCACGTGTTTCGCTTGGCGTTGCACTGCTTTTTTATATTCGCGCTGATGTGTGCAGTGGTTGGTACCAGTGCAACATCAGATTCAAGACATTCGCTAAGTGGTGGTGGTAATGATGATGTGGCTTGACTAACGTGACCTAGTACGTCTTTCCCGCCCACCTTTACCGTAAGTGCAGCATTTAGAGCAGGGTTTTCTCGTGCCAACTGAATCCAAATGTTGGCACCGAGTTCTACAAGTCTTTTTGTATCCACAGAAGGTTTCCACAGGAACTCGTCTCCATAATCTCTGTAAAAGTTTCCACTTGTCAGAAAGGTCTGCACGCGGGCGAGTGTGTCAGCGTTAAGCCTTAGCCTTATCCTAGAAACGCAACCATCGCCAAGTGTATCCAGTTTTCGGCTTGAAGGCACCGGGAACCGGTACGCCTCTGGATGTTGATTTTCAGCCACCACTTGTTCCACATTCTGGGGCTCAAACACCCTTGACGGGTTGGGTGGGAGCAGCAGGTGAAAGCTCCCACCACCAATAGTCTTTTGTGTGGGTGTAGGAGGTACCTTTGGGACTTTAGGCACAATCGACACTATTGGTGGTGTTAGCGGCAGTACCTTTGGGACTGTCACCGGCACAATCGACACTATTGGTGGTGTTAGCGGCGGTACCTTTGGGACTGTCACCGGCACAATCGACAATATCGGTGTTAGTGGTGGTGGATCGCGGAAGTACAGTGCTTCCGCGCTACTCATGGGGCGGCTTGTCTTTGGGACTGTCACCGGCACAATCGACAATATCGGTGTTAGTGGTGGTGGATCGCGGAAGTACAGTGCTTCCGCGCTACTCATGGGGCGGCTTGTCTTTGGGCGGCTTGTCTTTGAGTTATCAGACGCGTATGCGGAGCGCTGGCTACGGTGACGTTGCCGTTGCTGCTCAGTAAGTTTACAACATGGTGTTCCGTCTTTGCGCCGTATATTACTGTGCCCAGATTTACCTGGGCACCGCTCTGTGCCATCGTAAGGCGCACGATAACCGGGTGGACACCGGTGCATATTTATATTGTAAAGATATATTTTATTTTTATGTTTAGTGGACAAAAATAGTGTCTCAGCCAGACAGTGCAAACCTTTTAATGGAGTTAAGAAAAAATAAGTCAAGATGTTGGAAGCCAAAAAAACATCGTTTCAAGTGCAAGATTATGTGACTGGCAGAATTTTATTCAATGTAAATTATTATCACCACAATGACAGTCGCGGCTTCCGCGGACGTGTTCCGTTTATACCAGTTGGTGCAGAACAAGTTGTCACAGCTTCCAGTGTTTCTTCTTCACCGTCAAATTATGTTGCCACCGAGTGGACGATTGGTGCTCCCCACATGGAAGTCAAGGTTAAAGGTGATGGGTCGGTGGGATAGTATTCCTTTCCGTCCCTGTGTGCCAAGACTGTACGTATTGCCAGTGGAAGGTGTGCGTGCAAAGTTTCTAATGCGAAGTGCTGGGTTGTCACCTTTTTTGGCAACTCTTCCGGGGGATGTGCTACACGCTGTTGTGGAGCTTCTCGTGGGCACCCAACTTGCGCTGTTCTGGAGGACGCTACTCATCGATAACTTTCGTACAGGTGAAGCTTAAACCTATCGGACTGTCCAGGAATCAGTAGAGTCTCCCCACCCATCTTCCACTGAACTCTGTGTCCTACATCAAGAGGTACACCGTTGGAATCAGTGGCCCTGTAGTTGTATAGGTTTCGGCCTTGGTCCACACGTTGGGCGTACACCATCATGGTGCGGTCTCGGGACGAGGTATGGTCCGGATTTTTGGTCTGCACATAGCCAATCAAGTTCCATGGTCCCACAGGACCCCTGGTAAGTACCCGGTTCAGTGGCGAGTCTGCTCGCTCGTCAACGATCTCGGAACCATACATGTAGTTGTTGTAAGCGGGATTGCGGTACCCAGGCACATACCCAGGCTGACCACCATATGGCCCACTGGGTGCTTGCTGTGGAGACCCATAACCACCACCATAACCAAACCCACCCTGTCTAGGTTCATAAAACTGCGGGTATCCGTCCAAGTAGGCGCGCTGCTGGTTCAGACAGGTTACGGTGCCAGTTCTCAGATTTAGGTGGCACTCTTGAGGAGCCTCCACGTACGGACTGGATCGTGGTGACACTGGGGAAACCAATGGAGGGGGTGCGTTGGGTGAGAACGGAACAACACTACCTCCACCATAACGATCACGATAACTATTATCATAACCACCACTACAGGATGAAGCATCATAGTGCGAATAAGAGATCCTAGCTGGTCGTTGACACCTCTTCATTCAATTTATATTAAGCAAAAGAAAATTGCATTATTAATAATAGGGGGCGGGATGCGTTTGCGGCCCCAACATACTCACGCTTTCATTCCACCGTGGGGGTATGGCTGGCATCCCCGGGTCCTGCATGCCCACAAAGGCTGGCACGGTCTCCGGCATGTGCTCCATCATAATTGGGCCATTTTCAATGGCAAGTGTTGAATTCTTCTTGGACTTGCACGCCAACACTGCAATAAGAATACCAAGCACCAAGAATACAACGACAACACCAACAATTATCCATATTTTTTGGGATTTAGACGTGTCATCGGTGCCCCAGCGCATCTTCTTGGGTTTACTCTCCCCGTCCTCAGTGGTGTTATCATCCTTTGTGACCTCCAGATCAGAGCGGACAGGAGATACCTTCGCAAACCGCTGATCCACACCCGCTCGAATACCCCGGGAAGACCCAGGGGTAGCGTGTTGTGACTGATGGTGGCCGTTTTGCTGTTGCTGGGCGTGCGGTGCATGTTGCGGCTGATGGTGGCCGTTTTGATGTTGCTGGGCGTGCGGTGCATGTTGCGGCTGATGGTGGCCGTTTTGATGTTGCTGTTGCTGAGCGTTCTGCGCATGTTGCTGTTGCTGGGCGTGCGCATGTTGCTGTTGCTGAGCGTTCTGCGCATGTTGCTGTTGCTGGGCGTGCGCATGTTGCTGCTGCTGGGCATTCTGTGCATGTTGCTGGGCGTTCTGTGCATGTTGCTGCTGCCGGGCGTTCTGTGCATGTTGTGGTTGCTGTGGTGGGTAGGTGACCGATTGGCGACCGGGTGGCTGTTGACCATACATTGCTCCGGGTTGTACTGCTTGGTCCGAACCACCCATTCCACCGTGAGTCTGTGGGGAGTACCGGACCGGTTGCATTGCAAACGCACGCGCATCGCTTTTTTCTTCGTCAGAGCGCACCCGCTGTTGTGGTTGGTCATCGTCCGTAGGGGGTGGGGTGTTCATGTTGAGAGATGACCCTTCGCCGTACGCAGCATCCAAACTCATAACGTTCATCGTCTTAATTTGTTATACACGGCGTTTTTTGTCAAGTGTCCATGATTTGACCGCAAAACACCATAAACTCTGTAGTTCCAAATTGTTATATAAAAATGATTATTTATTTTTTCTGCACATCCAAAACTCTACTCTGAAGCCCATCTTGCACACGCGTCGCGTAACCCATTCCACGCAGTTTTTCCGCCAGTGGGTGAGTGGTGCGGACTCTCTGGTAGCCCGCATTCCTCTTACGTTCCAACAGCGTATGTGGATCCTTGTCAGTGTAGACAGCGGTGGTGAGTTTCCCGTTTGGTTTACCGTACATGACCCCAAACACCGGGTATCCACCCCCCAATAAATCTTCCTGTGGAATCAGTGCTATGTATAGCCTATCCCGCTGAGGGCATCGCGGACTGCACGCTAAGCCTATAAAGCACACTCCGGCGCTACCAGGTTCAAATAAATTACGGGCATCTTCACCTAATGCCTCAGACGCCTTGATTTTCAGTTGCTGCCGAGCTTGTTCCAAGTTTTCACGGTCCATTGGTGCCACTGGTTCATTGGCAAAACGTACGTGCCGCGACATGTCTTCCTCGTCTTCTAATTCACCACTTTCGTTTACCACACCGGTTTCACCATCACCACCACCCTTGAGAGTTTGCGACTGCTGATCCTGTACAAACCTCAGCAGTTCCTGTGTGGTTCTCGTACCCTTATATGGAATCTGCTGATTGTTGGTGTCATAGTAGACTACGTGGGGAACCCCTCTGGCTGGCTCATCCAGCGCTCCCAGAATCCCCTTGTGCTTTTTAATGTTCACCGTAAAGACGCTGACATCGGATGACTGTGGAAGTGCTGCTGGTAGAGCCGCAAAATCGGGCGCAAAGGCTTCACAATAGGGGCACTCATGGTAGAAGTAGAGCACAACCGCCGGTCCCTCAATCTGTGATGGGTCCACTTCCAATTCATCAAGCGCCGCACATGGTGCATCTGACTCCTCCACCGCTGCCACCATTGGTTGAATGTGTGTTACAGTCCCACCACTGGCACTATTGGCACGATACAACCTGATGAAGTCCACCAGCGCGTCAAGGGTACGAGGCCCTGAAAACGGGTGTTGATCAGAAGCAGTAGAAAAGTACACAACGTGTGGGACACCACGAGCCTGGGCTTCTGGATTGAGATGTGACATGGCTCCGGGGTGTGCTGCTGTATCCACCGCAACCACTCGTGTGGGAATTCCAAGCTGCTGCAGCTTGTGTGGCAGCTGGGCGTACACTGGTGCGAAGTTTTGACAGTGGGGACACTTGTGGTAAAAGTAGAGCACTACAGTGTCTTGATGTATGGACGCGGGATCTACGGTAAAAACGTCCACCTCGTCCGCGTTTGCACCCCCACAGAGAGCTTGTGGTGTCTCCCCATCCTGTTCGTACATGTGGTCGGAAAATAGGGCTACTGCAGAGGCAGTGCGCGGGCCGTCGTACGGATACTGCCTTCCGTTGCGTCCATGATAGACCACGTGTGGTACTGTGCTGCTGCGTGCCGTGGGGTTTAGGTGGGAAAGTGCTTGGGGGTGATCCCTGATGTTTACCGCCACCACCTTGGCCTTCGACCGCACCTGAACGTACTCAGGTGCAAAGGCTTTACAGTAGGGACACGCGTGGTAGTAGTAGAGCACCAGCGTCCCATGGGTGATGTCTTCTGGGCTCACAGACATTGTTTGCAGCTGCGCACGTGACGTGAGACCACCTCCCACCACCTCCGTTGGTGGTACCACGTACCCGTGCCCGCTCTGGCTGTAGGCCACTACGTGAGGCACTGCCGTCATTTTTACACCACTCTGTTTGAGTGTTCGCCTGTGCTTTGCGGCATCCACGGCCAGCACGACACCGCCTCCCCCTAGAGACAGCTTTGCATAGTCTTGAAAAAGGTTTTGGCAGTGCTTACAATCCTTCGTGTAGTACAGCACAGTGGCATTTTTGTACCCAGTCAGAGAGGGGTGGACTGATATCCGGTTGATTGCACTGACACCTGCCATTATTTGTGGTTGGTGGTGATGTGTTGTGTTGTCTTGTTGCTCAAAGACCAATAAAAAATCGTGTTGCGCTTACCGTGCGCACAGTACATTTTTGAAATTATGTCACCACTGACATAATGAAACCAAAAACTTCGGGACTGCGTGCCAAGACAGTGCGTTACCGAGCACTGTGCAGTGGCGCGTCCAATCCGATGAATAAAAAAACACAGACCGTGCATGAAACCAATACACATACACAAACACAAATGAGACGCAACAGTCGGGTGAATACCCAGGCCATACGCCAGCTGGTACAGAGTGAAGAAAATGAGGTCGGTGGTGGTAGTGCCACTGATGACCCTCGCACCAGACTGCGTGCCAAACTGCGTGGTCAAAAGCAACTACGGAATCGGATAACAAGAGAGGATAGAGACAACTTGTCGTCGTCAGTACCACCAACGTCGTCAATCCAAGCCGCTGCGGTAACCACCGACCCACAGCTCAACACTCGTGAGAAGTTGCGTTTTATCTCCCAGTGGTGCCTTATGCAGTTAATGGGGAAGCACTCCGACGTCCTCCACTGCTCCACGTCCCTATGTCTACTATTCAACATAGACTTGAGCACTGATTCGGACTGGACCAACGATACTACCCTGGGGTCTAGCCTGGACGTACTGGTTTTCAAGGTAAACTCTGGAATGTACTACGAAACGTGTGATCACATGCGTGGACTAAAGGCAATGGTAGCCACTGGACGGAAGAAGCTGTCAGCCGAGCCTGACCGTCTCCTGTACGTGTTCAACCCCACTGAGCACATTAAAGGTGCACGTGCAGACATTGAATTTGACCTGGAGCCTATTCAGTATGTCGCACGTGACATATCCGTGTCCTTGGTGAGCAACAACGAGAGCGCTAATTTTAAACTGAAGCCACACCATTTACCGAGCATTGGGCAGCGCCCTGTTTAATAAATTTCACATCTAAAGTTGCAAATGGGTGATAACTATGGACCAGTTGTGGGGGCGGGCATCGCCGTTGTGGCGTTGTTTGGGTGTGTGTGGTACTATGACCGCGACCATAGCGAGCATCAACACACCCGCAAGTCGTCAACACCAACTACTACCACTACCACTACTACACCTCCTACCATTACCACTCCTCCTACGCCCACTCCTACTACCACTCCTACTACCACTCCTACTACCACGCCTCCTACCATTACCACACCTACTACGCCCACACCTCCTACCACTACCACACCTACAACCCCCACACCTCTTACCATTACCACACCTACTACCACTCCTACAACCACGCCTCCTACCACTCCTCCTACCACTACCACTCCTACAACCACGCCTCCTACCACTCCTCCTACCACTCCTCCTACCACTACCACTACCACTACCACTACCACACCTCTTACCACTCCTCCTACCATTACCATACCTACTACCCCCACACCTCTTACAATTACCACACCTCTTACAATTACCACTCCTCCTACCATTACCACTCCAACGGATGTACCAATCATTGCCATCGCTCCAGTGATTGTCAAGCAGTCAGAAGTTAAGTATACAGCTAACGTAAGTGAGCCGCGACCGTTGGCGTTGTTATGCCCAGTGACGCCACCTGCTCTAGATGAGAATGGCGAGTTTTCCGATGATTGTTTTTCCGATGATTGTTTTGATTTTGAAATAGTTAACTTTGACGATGCGAAGAAGTTGGGAGAAGAAGACAACACCGACATAAAGAGTAATGTAAGCTTAGAGAAGAACCCGTGGCAATGGTGCAAAAATAATAGGAAATAATAAAAGATCCGTTATCGATATTTATTTTAAAGTTTTGTGAGTTATGTGTTCTGTCACATGGCCACCAAATAGATGTTTGAAACTTTCAAACATTTATGAGCGGCGGTGAGAACTGCGCTTGGGACCAGGCTTGGACTTGCACCCGTGGCGCTTGGACTTCTTGCGCCCGTGTGCGCACCGGCGGGAGCGAGAGCGGCTACGGCTGCTCTTCCGGGGCTTGCGGCTACGGCTGACGCTACGGCTGCTCTTCCGGGGCTTGCGGCTACGGCTGACGCTACGGCTGCTCTTCCGGGCCTTGCGGCTACGGCTGCGACTCTTCCCACCGCGCAGACGGCGGGAAGAACGGGAACGAGAACGGCTCTTCTTGGGACCAGGCTTACGACGGCAGGATCGGGTGCCCTTGCGAACCCCACGGGCGCACTTACGGGAACGGCTGCGACTGCGGCTCCGGGCTCCACCGGAGAGCTCGTCATGGTGGTGACTGGCGCCACCATATAGATCTTCTTCATGGCGTGGGTCACGCCTGGTGGCACCGGCATCTTCATGGTCTTCATGGTCTTCATGGTCTTCACGGTCTCCATAGTCATCATAGTCAGACATGGTTCTGAGTGTTGTGTTTGGTATGGACCAATATTTTTTTTGTGGTGTAACGAGTTTCTATTAAAAAAAAGTCCAACACATCTCCACTCGTTTGTGACATTTATTTTCGCCTGGGTGTATGCCTGGGTAGGACAGGATGTCACGTGCCAAATGTGATCTTCACTCAATTTTTAGTTTTCATAATTATTTTTATTTTTACTGAAAAAGCTAGGGTGAGGTATGTCATGCCCCATCGCTTTTGTATAGTTATTTAAGTACGGATTAACACAACACCACAGCCGCATCATTACATCCAATTTGGTGGACCACACAACATGACGCTGCTAGACTTACGACTTCCACCGTATGCGTTTGTTAGGTTATCATATGGTCTCCACCGTGCACCCAGGTGGTGGTGGTGTGGTGTCATAATTACCCACCACCACCCCTGGGTGCACGGTGGCTAGAGGTGGTCGGTGCGCATGTTTTAAAACTAGCGGTTGTATTTATTGTTGGTGGCCATGTTTTTGGAAAATGTTTTGGCCTTAATTTTGGGGTCCGTTAAAAGCACACTCACTAAAATAATTGCCACTATAACCAAAATGATGACCATTAGTACCCACCACCAGTCTTGGAGCCGTCTAAATACGGCGTTGTTGCCTGCTGAAATGCTCCACAAGAAACTGTTTATCCCATTTTTTTCATGTTCATAATCTTGATTTTGCTGTGAAGGTGGTGTGAATTTTTGGATGATGTCGTTACCGTCCGAGTTTACCCGAAGAGACGCCAAGTACTCCGACGAGTACTTCAGCTGTTTTACGATACCGTCCGTCTCATAGATGGGTTTCAAGAAGGCGGGCGTTCCGGTGGGGTACACCTCGAATGGGTAGTATACCCCATTGGCGATGTTATCCTTGTTGCTGTTGTAGTATCCGTAGAACTGATTACGCGTCATGTCCAAAATGGACTGCCCCATCTCCTCATTAAGCCCCGCGGCGTCGCTCGCGTCTAGTATCAACCCTACAAGTTGAAGTATTTCTGTCATGCCTAACAGGGTTCCAGACAGCGCCACGATGGTCTCCACCGTCATCTCAACACCTTGCCGGATTGCTGCCTCCGCAGAGACCCGTGCCGCGTTCTCGACAAGCTGGCGTCCCAGTATGTTGGTTGCCATGCTCTGACCCACGTAGATACCAGCATCAGCTATAATTGTCATGCTGTTGGTCATCAAGGTTATAATGGCGTCTTTCAGTCCCTCCTTGAACAGTTTATTAGACAGCATTTCCACAACCCACGGCCCAGACTCTTGGATGAGGTGAGTTAGTGCCATGTACTCCAGGAACTCCTTTGTTAATAAGCTATCAACTATTGATGTGACCATCTTCTCCAATGTAGGTTTGCTAGGCTTCACACCTCCCCCGCCCGGATTTTCGCACACATTTAGCTTGCACTTGGCAGTCCCACAGTCCACCTTTTTGTTACAAGATTGGCCGCTGAGTTTACATGTGCTTAGGTCCAGATCACATGTGTCTTGGGCACAGTCTGTGTCTTTCCCACATGGCTCTCCCTCGCCAGCCTGCGCTTCTTGACATGCGACGCCTGCCCACTCGTTCACACAGTCGCATACTCCGGTGGTGTTGTCACACGTGTTCTTATCTCTTGGATCCTGTGGGCCTGTGGACCCCCACTTGCAGTCTTGATCGGTCGCGCACTTATAGTTAGCGGGTGGGATCTCACAGTGCGCGCCACTCCATCCAGGTTGACACACACATACATTGTAGGTTGCTTTACATGAGCCGAATAAATCCCCCCCACAGTCGCCAGGCTGTGGCCCTTCTTGTGACACGCAGCTGTTTTCACACCGAATTCCTTTGAGTGGGTACATTACCCCACAGTCACACAGCCCGGTGGTGCCGCACGTGCCATAGTTGCCATTGTTACCACATGCCAAGTCGCCTCCACCGTGTGCAGCGCGCCACTCCTTGGTACTGGGGGTGCATGGTGTGCCGGACGGGGGGGGGTGCTGACATATGTTTCCTGTCCAGTAATCCTCACAGATGCAACTCCCGCTGGTGTTCAGGGTGCCGTGGTCACCACACACGAGTAGTTGACACTTGTCCCCTGTCCACTCATTGTCGCAGTGGCAGCGCCCACCAGAAGTGGGGGTGCCGTGGTCTCCACACGGGTTGTCATCCATGGTTGCTGACACCATTTGTTTTGTTTTATTTAGTACATCATCATTTTGTGCTGGTTGTAGGTGGACAGAAAGTCAGTGAACTGGCTTCCAGTCTGGCTGTACTGGTTTAAGCTAGATCGCCACCCACCACCGCTTAATACTCCGGTGGAGGATGTATCCGGGGGCTGCTTAGTCTTTTTACTACACTTACCGTCCTTGCACCCCACTGCCACGCCAATGATGATTACTACGACGACCACAACAATGGCGATAATCCACCAATTCTTCATAAACCACTCGGCCGCGTCAACCGCGGCCTTCACCACAGAAATGGCGGTATCTACTGTCTTCTCAAAGTAGTACCCAGCAGTAGCAGCCATGTCAGTGAGAATGTCGTACCACATCACCTTTTTGTGCACTATACCTATAGACCACTTGGCGTCTACACATCTGTGGCAGGTGTGCTGGTCGGACGCGTCCGCCTCACAGGAGTCTACGTAGCGGTTACCGGCGGCCCAGTTGGGGTCAATGCAGCGGTTTGCACAAAGTGTTTGCGCACCCGGGCTAGAACATGTGCAGTCGGAATCATGTGTGCCAGTCTTGAACGGCCGAGAGTCGCTCTGCAACTCCGACTCCATGTAACACCCGGATAAGGACTGTGCCATTTCGTTGAGAACCAGGACTGTTAGGCCAGCCCCGAACCCATACTTTACAATAGTGTCACCAATCTTTAACCATGCAGACTCGGTAAGCGGCTGGCCCTTTTTTATTCCGGGAGTTTCTGCATTGGTGTCATCCAACGCTTCGTGACTTTTCGGCTTCTCCCTAGACGCAACCTCCTGCTGTCTGACGGTAACGTCCTTAGTGGTTTCATTGGAGCGACTCTGGATTTCCTTTAGATTGTTAGAATCGTTTAATTTCTTGGCAAATGCTTCATTGTCCATATTACTAATAGACTCGCCCTCGAATAATAACTCGCCATCTCTTATTTCAAGAAAAATACCATATTTCTCTTTCACGGACTCGAGAAGGCTCAGTTTTGTCCCTCCGGCTGATGGGAGACCTGGGTCAGCAAATGTTCCGGCGGTTTTATTGACGGAGGAAGGTTGAATGCGTCCAATTTCGCTAAAAATGGCGTGGACGGCTGCATCGGAAACACCGTTAACGCTTGGTAGTTTTTCTTCATCACGAATTGATGGTACTTCTTCCGGCATGTTTCTGTACTGTGAGTTTATTACATAATAATTAAAAAAAATGATAAGTTTATTTGCAGACACCCTGAATATACACACCCTTCGGCTTGTCGCAGTTCTTGGAACAACACTCGTCATCGTTCCAGCACCGCTTGCCAGGCCCGTTCTCGGAGTCATGGTGTGTGCACCGGTCGCCATTGAAACAATTTGCACAGCGGCAAGTGCGCTCCCCTGTGGACTCGTCCAGACTGCACGTCGCTTTGTTCTGACACGGCCCCGGCTCGCACTTCTTCTGGCATGTGTAGCCAAGCGGGTTGGTGCCGTCCTCCACTTGGTCGTAGTTCTTGTCACAGATACAGTACGCGCTGCACATCCCGTCATGGCATGCCTTGCCGGTGTGGCACGCTGCACATTCATGTTCTTCGTCACACTGGCAGACGGTGCCTGCATCGTACCGTGCTTGGTCCAGGTACCAACACTCATCTGATCTGCACACCCCATCCAGTCCGAACACAAAACCCTTGCACTGTTCGTCCGCTTCGGGACCCGTGCCTGAACAAGTAAAGGCGGACTTGGTGTAGCAGTGCCCCAATGTGTCTCCCGCCGCAGTGATGCACTTAACAGCGGCTTGACAGTCTTGATCCTGGCTGCATGCTACTTGTGTGATGTTGTTGATATTGGACGCGTATCCGCCAGGGTTGCATGGATCCTTAATGCACTTTGGTGGCTGTTTCTCAGGGTTCCATGGAATGGTGGTCTTAAAGTGGGGTGCCTTGTTATCTGGGAAGTTGTTGGGGCACACGCAGCTTTTTACCGCTGGGTCATAGTACCCTAGAGGCGCGTCCGCGGAGTGGCACGTGTCACCCGCGCACGTCCACCAGTTGTCCTCAGTGTCGGTGCCACCTGGTAGTTGGTACTGCGCTCGGCCCGCCACCTGATTCACCCCACCTTTCCCATCACTAGAGGTCACAAAGCCGTCACATGAGCACTGCCCGCCGTATTGGTTCAGGTTTTGCACAAAGTAAGGCTGGCCGTGTTCGTCTACCAGAGGTCCGTCCCTTTCTATGTCCCACTCCGCGGACCGGTATCCGTTGGCGCCTTGGCACGCGTTGCCCACGCAGTAGGATGATGTAAAGTCAAATCCAAATTGGTTCTTGTCTGGATTGTACACGGTGTAGGGACAACGGCCAAACTCGCTGCCGCCACAGAATCCACCCCCCTGGCACTCAAAGTCCCGTGTGGTGCCTTGTCCACCACCGCTCCCTGTGTCTGCATTCACACCCTTCCACGGTATTTGACCAAACGTCTGTGTGCTCCCAGGCACGGTGCTACTGCGAATGTCCTCGATGTTTTGAATTACACCGTTGTAGCGACCGTAGTTGTCATAAAACCACGCTTTCTTCCCATTGGGGTCCTTACATGGGCTGCCGGGGCTACCGTCACCACTCCAACCGTCAGGGCAGCGCTGCATTCCCTGTGGTAGCTTCATGAAGAATGGGGGGAACACCCGGTGTTCCTCCGGGTTTCCTGGGTATCCGGAGCCCGACATGGTCTGCTGAATCCCACCACGCCCGTTTCTACACACGTTTGTGCTCTCCATGGCCTTGCATGTGGGGTCGGCCCGACCAGACACGGAGAACACCGTGTACTGCAAATACTTCGGGCTACTGTCCTCGTTCTCTCCGACTTGAATGGACACCTCCGACCGCGTAGTCGGAACCACACACTGCTCCATGGAGCCATGCCACGACGTGACGCGGTTTGGGAACACTTGGCTGCTCTTGAATGTGGGCTGTCCCCTATCGTCCTCCCCGTCGTAGACTTGGAACATGATGGGATTACCGTCCGCACCTAGTTGGGGGACTTGGGCTCCACATGCGATCTCTCGGTCGCATGACCCACCCTCCACCGCTTGGTTAAACATGGGCTTGTAGGCTTCTTTGCACTCGCATGTCCACCCAGAACCACCAGTGCCCTCTGAGGTAAAGATAGTGTTGGATGTAGCCGGGTTGCACTTGTTGGTGTAGGCCGGGAGGCAGTAGTTCCCGGGCTTGTCAACTCGGAGGCGTAGCACGTCGCAGCTGGTGCACACACACTCCTCCTCCTCCCCTGTTTTACCCGCACACTCGCCACAGGTGTAGGACACCTCATCCTTGGTCGGATCCCCGTCACACTTGCAGCTCCCATCCGACTGTTGTGTGCCGTGGCCTGAACAGTCACCCGTTGTATCTGTGAGCGGCACATCCACGGTAAGTGGCTTCTCCAGTTTTCCTTGGGGTGTCAGCACCCCTGATCCAGCGTTAACACAAGCCATCAACGCACGCCCAGGGCGCTCCACACACCCAGAACAGTCGAACTGTGTCTGACAGTTTACCAGTTCCCCTGTGCTACCCGTGGTGGACGGCAGGCACATAGTTTTGGTGGGGGTGGGGACGTATGGGCCGGGTGGATACGGTAGTGGTTTTTGGATGTCCGTTTTGCTCACTGGCACTGGTTTCCCCACGGCATAGACCACTCCGAGCACAACCAACATCAGAGCTGTGAACACGCCCATACTGATCAACTCGAAGTCGCGACTCTGAAGTGTCATGTGGGCTGTTTGTTGTTGCGTCCAGAAAAACAAATATTGCACACACTGGAAAGGTACGACATGTCCTCAGTATGCGTGGACAATCCGACAGTCAACTGCCCCCCAGCCAGTCAACCCAAGAGTGTGGAGAAATGCGATCCTCTCGGGGACCATGGACAAGGTACCAGCACCAATATGTGGGCGATTGACTGTAACCCAACCGCGGCGTTTCTCCAACCCCAGGACCAGATGCTTCCCGCCTACCCAGCGGACTTGGTGGATTACTGGGTACCGGTCATGCTGCCGCTAACTCTGGGCACGGTCGTGACAGGTATCTCAAACTTTCAAGTCATCGTAGGAAGTTACGACGGAACCAACTACCAAAACGAGTGGTGCTTCTGTGCCACGGACCACATCACAGTGTCAGAGGACCATGTAAATACCAACATGTCTGGGTTCTTGTTTGAAGGCCCTAGCCCCGTGAACACGTCAAAGGCGCCTCCCGCAATAAATTGGGTGGGTATCCAGACCAACAGCGGCTCACCAGACTTCCCGTGGGAGACGTCCGGTGGTTATTTTCTAATTATGGGTATTAAGGTGCCGCCCGCGTCTGCCCCTGGTACCGTGGCAGTGGTGCGGATCAAGGGCACGGACGCCGTTGGGGGGGTGCTAATCGACACCATGGTGGTGATGGACCCGTCCATTTCTGTGCATGACTGTGCAAAGGGCCAGGTGTGGGGCACTAAGCCTGGTGAGGTGGACAAGTCGTGCTGCGTACCCACGGCGCTTCCTCAAGATGCGTGTGGGGACGATGGGTGTGGCAGACCAAGCTTCCCTAATCTCTGCATCACAAACTACCTAGACCGCTTTACATGCCAGAACAACGTGTGCACATGTGCGCGCAATGTGCCCCCTGGACCACCCAAGTGCAACCCCGGTGGCATGTGCGGTCTGGACGAGTCAGTGCCAAGCCCACCAGAGTGTCAAGCATGTGACAACTTCCAGTGCTGCGACGGCATGCCCACCTGTGTTGTACCGGGACAGGCAAATACTTGTGGAACCGTGGCCACCTGCGGTCTAACATGTGACGGTGGTGGCGGTGATAGTGGTGAGGTAAACGTGTGCAAAGACGGGGGCCGGTGCTGCCTTGGCGGGATGGCTTCCTGTGATGAGTGTGACGCGTTTACATGTTGCACCCCCACAGAGTGTGTCCCAGGTAAGTGTGGCACCGACGGCTGCTGTGGGAAGTGCAACCCGTGTGGGAAGTACGAGGTGTGTGAGGGAGAGACTTGCTGTAAGTTGACATGCTTTAGCGACACAGGGAAACAGGTGCGCACATGTGGAGATGACGGGTGTGGAGGCAACTGTGGTACGTGTAGTGCTGTCGGTGAACAGTGTGTAGACGGAAACTGCTGCAAACCTGACTGCATGGGCAAGAACTGCGGGAGTGACAGCTGTGGTGGCAGCTGTGGGAGCTGCCCCAGCAACAATCGGTGTATGGAGGACACTGGTGTGTGCTGCACACAGAACTGTATTCAGCACAATGCCACCATCCACACGTGTGGGGATGACGGCTGTGGTGGAAGCTGTGGCACATGCACCGACAAGCTACAGAGGTGTATGGACCAGAACTGTTGCACCGCGAGTTGCTTTAACATCCAAGGAAAGCAGGTGCGAAACTGTGGTGACGACGGATGTGAAGGTAGTTGTGGCAGCTGCGTTGACGGCCAACAATGTGTGGACGGTAATTGTTGTGGTGGTACGTGTACTAAGGCCAGGGACTGGCCGTACGTGGGTAACAACTGTGCAGCCACTCCAATGTGTGTCGAGCCTCAAGCGACCGCGGACATCCGAAGCTGTAGAACCGACAGAGACTGTTCCAACGGGGGTAAGTGTGTTGGTGGTGGTTCGGGTTCAGGGGTGTGTCAGTGCGGAACAGCAGGGCATACTTGTACTGGGGGCTCAATGTGCTCTGATGCGGGTAAATGCTGCACCACATGTGTGGACCCAGCCTTCCCGGTCTGTGACCCTACCACTCAGAAGTGTGGCAACCCTAGCAATGAGGAGGGAAAGCCGTGTGGGGATGATGGCTGTAACAAGAGCTGTGGGGTCTGTAACAATACAAATAGCTTTACGTGTGCAGCATCCGACGGACTGTGCCACCGGAAGAAGTGTAACAACAAACAGTGTGGCGATGATGGGTGGGGAGGCAGCTGTGGCATCTGCACAGGTGGCTTGACATGTGACACCATCACCGGGTTGTGCACCACCCCCACCGACACGTGTGTGTCGTTAGGCTGTAGCAATGGTAACAAATGTGTGAACCTGCACTGCCAGTGTACAGCTCCTGGGCAGGCATGCCGTGGGTCCTATAGGTGTGTGGACAGTCCCAACGGCGCGTACTGTTGCATGCCCAAGTGTGAGAGTTGTAAGGAGGGACCTGACGGGTGTGGGGGTCAGTGTCAGAACACGTGCCACCCTGGGAGTGATAAAATGCCTGTGTTGGAGATTGTAGTTATCGTGGTGGCGAGTGTGTTGGGGCTGTTTGCCATCCTCTTTGGCTCTATTTACGGGTCAAAGGTACATAAACAAAAATCAAAAAGGGGTATAAGCAAAAACGGTGCGGTTGCTGTACTTTAGGAGCACCAGTGTTAAACTGACATAGTGTGGTTGGCATTTTGTGCGTGGCAAACTGCTATGGAGTGGCAGTGTGACACCGTAACAATACAATTTATTTAGTCTACACAATCATTAAAAGAATAAAAAGAGATAAACTACGGCATAAAACACAGGGTTCTCGGTAGAAAGTGTGAGGGGTGAATGCGTGGAATAACAACATGATCCAAAAGGTCATGTTGTTGCTCCATCTCTAACAGCTCCAACTGTTGACGGGTCGAATGAGGCTTGATCTTCTTCATTGGAGCACCAGGGCAGCGTGTGGTGTTGGTCCGGCGGAGTGGGGTAAACGACATTGAGTTGTCCATGTTAACAAACGGCTCCAACTGTTGATGGGTCGAATGAGACTTGATCTTCTTCATTGGAGCACCAGGGCAGCGTGTGGTGTTGGTCCGGCGGAGTGGGGTAAACAACATTGAGTTGTCCATGTTAACAAACGGCTCCAACTGTTGATGGGACGAATGAGACTTGATCTTCTTCATTGGAGCACCAGGGCAGCGTGTGGTGTTGGTCCGGCGGAGTGGGGTAAACGGCATTGGGTTGTCCATGTTAACAAACGGCTAAGTTGTCGTTGGGAAATTGATTGTGAGAGGTGTGTCTTGTCAATTTGTAGTTCCAGGAAAGTGCTTTTACATGGCTCCAGGAAATTTCAGAGAATTGTGCCAGGAAAGTATCACTGTCAGTGACCATCACCGCTGTGGGTCTACCCGCTGTCCACTATAAATAAACGACGCAGCGTCACAGGCACACGCACCCGCCACCGGGCAACCCACCCTGACTTGGTTCATCCTACGTGCGTCAAACTGGAAGGTGGTTGATGGTGCGTTAGGGCTCGTCATGGGACCGGCCGCGGATAGCTGACACACAAGGTTATTTCCAGGAGCGTGCATATGCGCCACTGGATTGGAGTGGTGCTCCTGTAGCCAGTTGTATGTGGACGGTGGGAGCATCCCCTGATGGACCACGCCCCTTTGTCCAGGCACGTGG
>Ga0209390_10005263_pt1 | contig 18487 bp, 21 predicted proteins | sample BON01_FD_187212 | JGI IMG/M metagenome (GOLD analysis project Ga0209390, IMG submission 187212) | Freshwater microbial communities from Lake Bonney liftoff mats and glacier meltwater in Antarctica - BON-01 (SPAdes) (version 2) | ecosystem: Environmental > Aquatic > Freshwater > Ice > Glacier...
GGGCGGTGGGGGAAGGGGTGGAAGGAAGAGGAGGTGGGGGAGGAGAGGAGGAGGAGGCGGCGGCTGCTGCTGCTGCTGGTGCTGGCGCGGCGGGAGCAGAGGAGGAGGAGGAGGAGGGCATTTCGATCTTGCCTGCCTTGTCGGCTTCGACGAATGCTTGGTAGGCGGCTTGGTCCTCGACGGAGATAGCGACGGGATCCCCGACCTTGACTTCACGCCCTTTAGCGTCTTCGAGGATTTTGGCCAGGACAAATTCATCTTGCACGTCATAGGAGACGACGGCCTTGTCGGTCTCAATCTCGCACAGCACATCCCCCGCCCCGCAGGTGTCCCCGGGCTTCTTGTTCCACTCGCTGATGGTCCCGTGGGTCATGGTGGGGGACAAGGAGGGCATCATGATGGTGGTGTACTCGGGCACGGCCGCAAAGCCGCGACGGGTGGGCTGAAGAGAGGTCGTGCGGAAGAGGAGGGGGAAGCCGGCCATGCCTGCTCTTCTGCTGCTGCTGCTGCTGATGCTGCTGGCCAGCTCGGCCGCCAAGGGCTTTGTCAATGTGTTGAGAAGCCTTCTCCTGCTGCTGCTGCTGGTGGTGGTGGTGGCGGTGGGAGTGCTAGTGGCTTGCCCTAGGGCGTAACGACGGCTAGCGCTCGAGGAAGAGGAGGAGGCGAGAAGACCCCGGCGCATCATGGTTAGGGGAAAAGCAGGCAGGCCCGTCACCTAACTAGGAGAGGAGCGAGTGAGGAGAGGGAGGCGTGAGTGGTACAGTGGTGGTGGTGGCGGTGTTGTGTGTGGTGTGGTGAAGAGGCGGGCAATGATCATCGTTATCGTGCTCGTGCCTTGTGCGTTGCTTGGCTTCTCTTCATGGCTCCTCGATCTTGACACTCTGCTGTCCTCCTCGTGCCTCCCCTTCTTCCTCTTCTTGTGTCGTCCACCATCGACCCTAGCCACGTCCATGCCCTTCCTCATCGCTGTCCTCACTCTGCCACCTCCTCCCTCCTCACTCATCACACAGGCAGCACCAACCGACAGCAACCGACAGCCTGCTCGTCCTAGCCCTCCTCCCTCCTCATCACCCCTCGGCCTCGCCTCTTCACTCCGACATGGCCGCTGCTGCTACCGCTGCTGCCACCACCAGCCACTACGCCACCGCGGTGGACGAGCAAGATGACTTGATTGTCTGCGTCGTCGAGGTACGTGAAGGGTTCTTGCTCCCCCTCACTCCTGCCTCCTCACCCCTTCTGCACGCCCTCATCCACCCACACTCCCTCACTCCCTCCCTCCCTCCTCTTCACTCCACCCCAACAGAACCGTGGCCGCGAAGTCGCCATCGCCACCATGTCCCCCCTCCGTACCCACGTCCTTCAAACCTACGTCTGCCAAGACTCCCAATCCTACGCCGAGACCATCGACCTCCTCCTTGAGCTCCGTCCCCGGGAGATCCTCCTTCATGACGGCTCACGCAAGAAACCTCTCGCCCAGAAAATAAGCCAACTCCCACGTCATCCCAAAGTGGGACCCCATCGCTGCCTTCCATTGTTTGTGGCCCGTGGGTATTTCGACCAGGATCGAGGGGCGGAGCTACTGAGGAAGTTGAGTATGACTACCCTCGATCAAGATTTGTTTATGTCGTACATCTTTTTGGCGTCAGCGCATTGTCTGCTTAAGTATGTGGGGTCTACTTTTAGTGTGAGGTTTCCTCCGAGGTGTCTGAGGGTGTTGTTTGGGTATGGGTACGGAGGGAGGCTTGTGATTGATAGGCATTCAGTGAAGGATCTGGAGTTGATTTCTAATGCAAGGACGGGGAGTCAGAAGGAGTCCCTGTTTGGGTGTATTAACAAGACAAAGACTGATGTGGGTGCAAAGGCTTTAAAAGCAAACTTGCTGGCTCCACTAACGGATAGGACCACGATTGAGGGAAGACTGGACCTAGTGGAATTGTTGATTGCAAGGGGCGGCCCTGAACTGATTGATTCGATTCAAACGACTCTTGGTTGTCTGACGGCACTAGATAGGATGCTTGCTGGGATAGCTGTAATTGAGATCGAGAAAAATGTTGCCAGTGCCAAGAAGATGATCAATACTGTGGTGCTGCTTAAGACGTTTTTGAGGCTGGCCCCTACTTTGGTGGATGAGTTGACCCAGCTTTTGCCTGGACGGATGGAGGAGGAGGAAGGGGAGGAGGGAGAGATGGAAGAAGGGGAGGAGGAGGGAGGGGCGCCCCCGGCGGAGGCTTTGGTGAGGGCGATTATTGCTGCGTTGAGCCCTCCAGTGTTTGCGGAGATTACGGCGTTGTTGCAGGAGTTCATTTCGGAGAGTACGGTGCATGAGCGGAGTGCAAAGACGCGGCGGTTGCAGGAGTGCTTTGCGGTGTCGGCGGGGTTGTGTGGGTTGCTTGATGTACGTACTATTTCCCACCCACCCTCCCTCCTTCCCTCCCTTCAGTTAGTCGCGACATCCGAGCTGCGCTTTATCTTCACAACGCTTACTCGCATTCCTTCCCTCCCTCCCTCTTTCAGGTGGCCCGCAAGACCTTCCTCCAATCCGTCGAAGACATCTACTCCCTTGCCTCCTCCTACGCAAAGGACCACGGCCTGCCCGAGCTGCGCGTGCTCTACAGCACCTCTCGTGGGTACTATCTCTCTCTCCCTTCCTCCCTTGCTGACCTCCCCCCTTTGTTCGTTCAATCCTCGGTAGTCAAAAAGCAATTACAATGCACCACACACGAGCTTGCGTCGTTGAGCCGAGCAGCAGATGAGAGCGCGAATCAGTGCGTGTTGTTGACGTGTGCGGTGCTACGTGATGATTTGCTAGGGAGGGTGAGAGAACACGTGGAGTCTCTCTTCAAGGCTGTTGAAGCCATTGCTTTGCTTGATATGATGGTGTCGTTTGCTGATCTGGTGGTGAGTGATGAGTCGGGGCCTTGGACCAGGCCGGAGATTACGGGAGGGGAAGGAGGGAGGGAGGGAGGGGCGTTGGCTGTGAAGCAGGCGAGGCATCCGGTGGTGTGTCATTATGTGCCGGGCTTTGTGCCGAATGATGCGTTTGCGGGCAGGTTTGGGAATATGGTGGTGGTGAGTGGGGTGAATGGAAGTGGGAAGACTGTGTTTGTCAAGACGCTGGCGTTGGTGGTTGTGCTTGCTCAAATTGGGTGTTTTGTGCCTGCGGAAGCTGCATCTATCCCTATCCGAGACCGACTCTTTACTTCGCTTTCCACAGCTGATTGCATGGAATCGAATCTCTCGACATTCATGTCCGAAATGCGTCGTGCGGCCTATGTGCTTGACAACCTCTCCCCTCGCTCCCTTGTCATCTTGGATGAGCTCGGTCGTGGCACCAGCACTATGGACGGATCAGCCCTTTCCTACTCAATCGCCGAAGCCTTGCTCTCGACCCCCGCTCTCTCCTTCTTTGTCACTCACTACCGTCTCCTCCTCCTCTCCCCGGAACACCACCAAAACGGGGGCTTGTCCTCTTCTTACGGCAATGTGAAGCATGTGCATTTATCTGCCACGCTATCAGATGACACCCGGCACCTTTCCTTTAAACATACAGTGGCAGAAGGCCCTAGTTCGATTACTTCTGGGTATGGCATCGCCTTAGCGGCTCATGTAGGTTTTCCTGAAGACGTGCTTGTTGACGCAGAGAGAGTGAAAGGGTTGCTAGAAGCGCAAGAAGAGATGAGGGAGGAGGGCAGGGGAGGGAGGGAGGAAGGGGACGAGGAGGAAGGGTGGAAGTATGAGGCGTTGAGACGGTTGATGTTGTTGAAGGAAGTTGTGGTGGGGGAGGAAGGGGGGGAGGGGTGGGGGGAGGGAGGGGGGAGGAAGACGCAGGAGGAGGTGAGGGAGTTGTTGCAGGCGTTGCGGGCGAGTGTGCGAGGGAGGGAGGGAGGGGGGGAGGAGCAGGAGCAGGAGGAGGAGCAGGAGGGAGGGGCAGCGCCGATGGATGAGGCGGAGTGAGGAGGGATTGTTCTGTTGTTGTTGGGCGGCCGGGAGAAGAGGAAAGGGAAGAAAGGGGAGAGAATGCGAGGATATCAATAGATGTACTTGTAAATGTGCCTGTGCAGCGGGAGGAAAAGAGAGAAGGGGAGAATGTACTGCTACTGACTGCTGAAAAGCGGAGGGCAGAGCAAGAGAGAGAGAGACTGTGAAAAAGAAGAAGAGAGTGTAGATGTCTATGTTCGTGTTCGAATAGAGATGTGCAAAGCGAGCAGGCGTGCAGCACATACCGGCGCTTAGAAGCAACAACAACAGCGACAGCCGAGAAGAGAGAAAATGAGTGAGGCCAGACACAATTAAAAGGCGCGAAGAAAGGAACAGAATCGTGTGTGTGTGCAGTCCGTAGTGTGTAGAAGGACGCCTGTGTGTGCGCTAACGAGACAACCGAGAAAAGAGACCAGAAAATCAATCAGACAGTGTGTGAGTCCAGAAGAAGGAGAAATAGAAACTTTCCGTGTAAACAAAAGCTGCGTGTCGTTGTTAATATCCCGATTTTTGTTGGTTCTCGTGTGGTATACCAGGAATGTAGTAAGAATAGGGGGAAATGCCCTCTTCCTCCCTCCCTTCCTCTCTCCCTCCCTCCATGCATACATAAGTTTCCCTCCCTAATTCTCTCCTCACCCTGTTCTGCTTCACGCCCTAAGTGCTACTAGTGCTTCGTCTTGGTATCTCTTCTTCTTCTCATTACTGGCTGCGCACATAAAAAAATGTGTGTCTGTGTGTCCGTGTTTTCTCTCTCTCTCTCTCGATTCCTTATTTTTTTCTCTCCTTCTTCTTATACTAACGGGGCTGAGAATGTTAATGTGTGTGTGAATGACGAGTAAAAGATAATCGCTCTCTTCTTTTCTTCTCCCTATTCATTTCCTCTTCTTCCCTATTGTCGACAACTTCTCTCTTAATCTTCTTCTTCTCTTGTTTGGCGGGCTAAAAACGCACTAGGCAACCAAAACCCAGTGGGCTGCACGTGTGTGCCTTTCTCTCTACTACTAAGTAAGTATCAAAGTAACAAAAATACTGGTCCTCTTTCTCCCCTTCCCTTCCCTCTCATCTTCGTCATCAAGTCTCTCTCCCTCCCACCTCTCGCCCTGTCATTACCCTCTCACTGCTCTTCGTTCCTCTTTTCGCTGCGTGCAGCTGAAGCCAAAAATCGAAGCTCACCCTCCTCCCCTCCTTCCTCCATCGCCTCCCTTCCTCCCTCCCTCCCTCCCCTTCTGGTTCCTACTTTAAGTAATCACCGTAGGCTCCTTCCTCCCCGTGAACTCCTGCAAGTTCGACAACTTCAACGCCACCTCCACCAACTCCCCGAGCGCCTCAAGCGGGTGCAACCCCAGCATGGTCTTATCCGGCTGGTACTTCTCAAGGTACATCCTCACTGTCGCCCCGCTCCCCGCCGTGCCGGACAATCGGAAAATCACACGGGAGCCGTCCGTGAACAAATACCTGAGACGGAGGAGGATGAGGAGGGAGGGAGGGAGGGAGGGAGATGATTAGTTTGGAGTAAGAAGGAAAAGAATATTGGATGGCTTTTGATTCGTCTACATGTCTCTTTCCTCCCTTCCTCCCTCCCTCTTTCCCTTAAGTCTTACCTGATCCCTTGATTGGACGACACCGAGCCATCCACAGAGTCGGTGTACTCAAACTCATCCGCAACAGCAACGACATACCCCCTTCCCAACTTCTCGCCCGTGATGGCCGCAAAAGAAGAAGTCATGAAGGTCACCATCGCCTCAGCGCGGGTCTTGTCCACGCCCTCGTAGTCGTAGCGGACGTAGTAGTTCCTAGTTTGGGAGGGGAGGGAGGGAGGGAGGGGGGGTGAGTTGAATGGTAAAAGAAGAGCAGCGGCTCCGACGGCGGCGGCAGCGGCAAATGCTGCTGCCCGAAGCAGCCAAATCACACATCCACACATACACACTCTCCCTCTCTCCCTCTCCTACACATACCTGCCATACGTCGCCCAATGCTCCCTGACAATGCTCTCCACAGACACCAACGCCTTTCCCTCCTCCTTATTATAATGCGCCAAAATCGACATCCAAGCCAACACCGCCCACATCCCATCCTTCTCCCTCACATGGTCCGAGCCGGTCCCAAAACTCTCCTCCCCACAAATGAACGGCGTGTAATCCGCCCCCCCCATCTCCCGTGAATCCATCAGATTCCCAAAAAACTTCCAGCCGGTCGGCGTCTCGAACAAGGACAGATTCAATCGTTTCGCCACCAGGTCCACCGCACCACTCGTGGGCATCGACCGCGCCACGCCCTTCAACCCTCCCTGGTCCCGGAAGAAAGGAATAACATCAGCATGCGCCACGATGATAGCCAAACTATCAGACGGGGTCACGAAAAACTGCCTCCCGAGAATCATGTTCCGATCGGCATCACCATCCGCTGCGGCGCCAAACGCAGGGATGACCACTCCCTCCTTCGCTTCCACCGGGTTGCCCTTCGCATCCACCCCCATGGCATGCACCAGATCGTGAGCATACGTCAAATTAGGATCAGCGTGCCCCCCCCCAAAATCATCCTTCGGCACAGCATTCAACAAACACTCCTCGCTCGCGCCCAGCTCCTCGCAGAACACCTTGCGGGCATAAGGCCCCTGCACCCCACTCATCGAATCATAGACAAACGAAAAATCCTTCCTGGCCAACAAAGCCTTAATCGCGTCAAAATCAAAAATAGTCTTCAACAGCTTCACATGCTCCTCCAAGCCATCAAACACAGTCACCACCACCCCAGCGCTCCCATCCGCACTCGCCACCCGCGTGCTCCCTACCTTGCTCACGTCCACATCGGGAAAGTCCGGGGCAATCTTATAAGAGGTCAAAGTAGTCGTAAAATCATACATTGCATTCGTCACTTTCTCGGGCGCGGGGCCTCCATTCTCGATGTTATATTTAATCCCAAAATCCTCCGTCGGTCCCCCAGGGTTATGCGACGCCGACAAAATAAACGCCCCAAACGCCTTCTGCCACACCGGGCCCCTCTCCCGAATCACCGCGCTCGCCGCAGGCGTCGACAACAACCCATCCTTGGCAATCAGAATCCGCTTCACTCCATTCGCTACGGCCATCTTAGTGATGATCTGAATTGCTTCCGGGTTGAAGTACCGTCCATCCCCCCCAATCACCAGAGACCCTCCCAACGTGACATCAGTCCCAAAATCAGCCACAGCATTAAACACGGCCTGGACGAAATTATTCAAATAGTGGGGGGATTGGAACTCGACCACCTTCTTCCTCAACCCAGAGGTGCCAGGTTTCTGACCCGGGATAGGGACAGTCGCCACGGCCACGGGTCGCAAGGCACCGAGGCCAGGAGCAGACGTAAGGTCGACGGTCGTGTCCTTGTAGACGCCCTTAGGCAAGACCTTGGGTTCCTTGCTGCTGTTGGTGACGGTGGTGGTGCCCTGGAACACCACGCCGGAGGAAAGCCAGACTTCGCCTTGGATGGTCACTCGGTCGGCGCCGACGAGGGAGGGGGCCCCGCCTTGCGTCGCTGCCTCCAGCTGCTGCACCAGCTTATAGGCCTTATCATCGAGGTTGATCAGAGGGGCAGTCCCATTACGAGAAGGGGCGAGGGCAGGGGTGCCATCGGGGGTGAGCACGTAGGTGTCCGAACGGAGGAGGAGGAGGTCATTGCATTTCTTGACGGGAACGAAGCGAGTGCGGGGGACGACAACGGCGGAAGAGCCAGGGAAGCACTCAATGGCTGCGCCCATGGCGGTCTCGAGCTGCCAGACGGCGGGGGATTTGGGGTCCTTGGGATCAACGGTTTTGCCGTTCTTGATCATGGGGAGGGGGATGAGCCCGCCTGCGGCTTGGATGGCCTCCTTCAGCTTGTCGAGACGGACCCAGAGGTTGTTGGTGTTGAAAAACTTGTGCAGGGTCACGTCCTGGAAGGCAGCCTCGTCCGCCTTGGCGCACTGGGCGGACTCTCGCAAGATCAGTTGTCCATCAGAGGAGCGGACGGCTAAGTGCCCCCCCTTCTTATCCGCCTCCGTTCGCTCCGCGCATTCCACCATGAACGACGACCCGCTCTCGGCAAAATAAGTCAAGAGAGACAAGTCCAAGGTCGCGCCCAGATTATCGGAGTTACTCACAAACATGTACTTGACGCCATCCGCCAGCAGGCGATCAAGCGTGCCCGACCCATCCAAAGCCGCGTAGAGGTCACCATGGCCAGGAGGGCACCATTCCTGGGAGCGATTCGTCGGCCACTCGACAGGGGCGAACGTAGCAGCATCGACCTTCGGCACCTTGTTCTGCAGCAGCTCCAGGTTAGCATCAGCGACGAGCGTGGGGTACTTGCTCAGATAGCCCAAAGTGTCGGAGGAGGTGGAGAAGGAGTTCATCAGAATAAAGCGGACGTTGCTCTTGAATTGCAGGCGGAAAGCCATCACTTGCTTCGCAGTCAAATCGAGGAAAGTATCCTTCCCCTTGACAGGCAGCAAGGACTTGGCCTTGTCCAACCCCATGCTCGTGCCGAGGCCGCCATTCAGCTTCAGAACGACGGTTTCTTTAAGCAGCTCGGGGTTGATTTTGATCTTGGGCTTGAGGTCTTTCTCCAGGTGGGGGATGCCGGCGGCGGGGGTGATGTCACTCTCGGCGATGATGCCCGAGGCGCCCGAGACGAGGGCGAGGTAGGAGTTCTTGAAGGAGGCGATGGCGGCGTCGCTAAGCTTTTCCTTGCGCATCTTTTCCTGTTGGGTTTGAGGGGAGGGTATGAGGGTGGTGGGTAGGAAGGAGGGAGGGAGAGTGAGGATGAGGCAGATGCAGTCGTGGGGAGTGGGGGAGAGGAAGACAGGCAGAGACATGCGAGGTAGGGAGCATTACACTGGTGCTATGCAGGCTCTCGTGCTATGATCTCTCCAACGTCAAGCCATTCCCCAAGCGAGACGGCTCGAGAAAACCGTGTCCGAGAAGGCACACGGCGTCGTGTTCACGGCACGGGCGCCGGGGACCGATCCTTGTGGCCGACGCATGGCCGACTGGCCTCTGCTCGGAGCCACGACTAATACCGAAAACAAGATGCTCCTTCAGATCTTTTAGCCTAGCATGCATGCCTTCCTTCTACCCTACCCCAGTGTGACTCTATCCCTTCATTCAATCACGATTCACGTACCTCGAAAGGGGCAAACATTTGCTCGGGGGAGGCGGACATGGCTGCGGTTGCGGGGGTGCGACGGCGGCGATGTGACGGGGCGAAGGCCCTCGATAATGTGGTTGTGGTCTGTGCGTGTATGTGTGTTTGCGGTGTGGACAAGAGACTGATTAGTTGTGGTGGCTGGTGGGGAGAATGAGTGAAGAAGCTTGCTGGTGTGTGTCGGTTGATGGAGATAACGATCTTGGTCGGGCTCAAACTCAAAAGCCTCGACTCGAAGCCCTTTGTCTAGGTCTTGTATACACCCAGCACGTGCCCGTCCTGCTCTGGAAGGTCCCTGGCAAGGTCTAGGAGCTGTGGGCGTGGCCTGCCGGGTGCGCCGGCGCCCTCCACACCGCACACAACAGCAAGATGTGTGGAAGGCAAGCGTGGTGTTGCGTGTCATTCGCCGAAAGGAAACGCCATCTTCAAGCACGAAGCGCAAACACAGGGGTTTGGCGGGGTGGGCGTGTCCAGGGACAAGGCGTGGCAGCAAGCGTGCCTTTATTGCGCAGAGCCAAAAAGCGCGTGGATCATCTTGGAAGAGTGCGAGATAAGAAGATCTTCGCAACGTCCCGCAAAGAAGGAAAAACTGCCATGCAGCACCACCAGCAGGTCCAAACCCGCCCATGTGCAAAAAGAAGCTTTCGTGTCTGTTCTCTTTCGTAATTGCTTTCTTTCTTTCGTTCTTCCTCATTTGTTCTTTCTTTCTGTTTTATCTTTCCGCTTTATTCATTGTTTATAGATGTAAAGGGCGCAAGACGCCCTCTACTCGCTCACCACCCTCCCTCCCTCCCTCCCTCCCTCCCTCCCCCTACACCGCCATCTTCATTTTGATATTCTCCTGCGGCGCATACCCCTCAATCTTAAAGTCCTCAAACACAAAGTCATCAATGCCCTTCTTGTCCGGATTAATAAACAGCTTGGGGAAGGTGGCTGGGATCCGGGTCAACTGCTCCTTCAAGGCCTCGACATGGTTGGAGTACACGTGAGCATCCCCAATCGTGTGCACGAACTCCCCTGGTTTCAACCCACACACCTGCGCCACCAACCTGGTCAACAACGCATAAGACGCAATATTAAACGGCACGCCCAGGCCCATGTCCGCGCTGCGTTGGTACATCTGGCAGGACAACTCCCCATTGGCCACGTAGAACTGACAAAACATGTGACACGGGGGCAAGGCCATCTTGCCCAAATCCGCCGGGTTCCAAGCCGAGACAATAATCCTTCGATCCTCCGGGTTGGTTTTAATAGTCTCAATTGCCGCGGCCAGCTGATCGATGCCCTTCCCCGTGTAGTCCGCGTGCATATCCTTATATTCCGCCCCGAAATGCCGCCATTGAAAGCCATACACCGGCCCCAAGTCCCCCTCCTCCCGATGACCCAACCCAATCTTGTCCAAATACTCCCTACTGGAATTCCCGTCCCAAATCCCAATCTTCTTATCCTTCAACAGATTCGAGTTCGTTTTTCCACTTACAAACCAGAGCAACTCCTCCGCGACCCCCCTCCAAAACACCCTCTTAGTCGTCAATAGAGGAAACACATTATCCCTTAAGCTGAACCGAAGCTGCGCCCCAAATTTAGACAAGGTCCCCGTCTGCGTCCTATCCCCCCGATGCTTGCCTTTCTCAATAATCTCGCGCACCAGCTCCAAGTACTGCTGTTCCTCCTCGTTCCCTTCCTCCCCTCCCCCCTTCCCTCCCGCCGCCGATGCCGAGGCCGCGCCAGCGGTAGTACTGCTACTACTGCTGCTGCTGCTGGAGGAGGAGGGAGGTGGCAAGGCCATGGCATCCAAACGCTCGAAGCGCTGAAAGCGGAAATGCAGCCCGTTCTGAGTCAAGGTCTCGGTGGAGGTGACCAGCCGATAGATAGTGGCGGAGATGGTAGGGAAAAACGCGTCGCAATCCGTAAACAAGGGCGTAGGACTATTATTCGACCACTCCCTCCCACCCTCCTTCCCTTGCTCGTCAATAGAAGTGAATTCGATGGCTTCGCACAAGTCGGAGGACAGGGCTTCCTTGTACACAGCAGCCCCGCCAATCACAAACACTTTTTCGACCGCCGTGGCATCCTTCCCCTTCGACAACAAGGCCAATGCCTCGGGCAAGGAGGCGGCAACACGCACGCCTTGCGGGAGATTAAGCTGCTCGCGAATGGCGGGGTTACGGCTGAGGACGACATTGAGACGGTTGCGCAGAGGGCGGAATTTCTCAGGGATGGATTGCCAGGTCCGACGGCCCATGATGACGGCGTTGGTCTTATTAGGCAAGTTGGTGGAGGAGGTGAGGTGCTTGAAATGTGCCATGTCTTCCGGCAGATTCCAAGGGAGTTGGCCTTGCTTGCCGATGCCCATAGATTTGGCGGTCGCGGCCACGACGATGGTAAACCCCCGCAGGCCCTCCTTCTTGGTGGCGGCGGCCGCGGCGGCGACGGCGGTGGCAGCGACGGGAGACATGGACTTTTTGTGGGTGCTGAAGAAAGATGGAGTACTGGTGCTGGTAGTGCTTGCGCTGGTGCTGCTGGTGCTGATGGGTAGGGCAATGGCAGTGGTACAGTCGAGGAGGACGAGCAGGAGGAGGAGGGCAAGGCTGACGAAGAAGGAGAAGCGGGGCGTGACTACAGTTGGTGGTGGTGGCAGGGGACGACGAGATGGATGCCTCAGTTTTCCACGCGCGCGCTTCGTGGCGAGAGGGGACTGGCCTGTTAAGGGGGAGTGTGGTCGAGGGGGGCGAGGCTTAATGTGTGGGGCAGACGAAGAAGCAATGAAGCAAGGAAATGGGGAGGGCGCCAAAACGAATGCCGCCATAAAAAAATTCGACGCCCTCCAATTTCTGGTCAATCTCCTCCTCCTTCTGCTGCTCGTCGTCGTCAAGGCAAGGCAAGCGTCGTGGTGACCTAGCTGTGCCTGTCCTTGGGATGGTGGCAAATGTGCGGCCGTGTGAGACGTTGCCGCGCTCCTGAGACGGCAAACAGCGATTCTGTGACCTCCTCTCCCTCCCTCCCTCCTCCCTCCTCCCTCCCTCGCACCCACCACCACCACCACCACACCGCACAGGCCCAAGCACCCACGCGCAGCAGCAGCAGGACGACAACGACGACGACAAGGACGGTGGCGCGATTATTTGCCCGAACGTGGCGGAACGCGGCCGTGTTTTCTACCCTGTGTGCTTCTTGGCGGCCAACTCTCCTTGTCCTTCCCGCCGCCGCTGCCGCAGCAGCCCCCTCTCTCACCACTACGACCACGACGTGGCTTCGCCCTTCTCCCTCCTCTGCCACCGCCGCCGCCGCCGCTGCTTTTTCTGGCAGGAGCAGCGGCAGCAGCAGTAAGACTCGCTTCTCTCAACCCCTTCTAGCTACCGACACCAACACCCGACGCTTGCTCATGACGGCCGGAGGCTCCTCCTCTTCGGAGGCCGCGACCAGCACAAGCACCACCACCACCACCGCTGCCCAATCCAACAAGAGACGCGGAGCTTTTATTGTGTTAGAAGGCGTGGACCGCTGCGGGAAAACCACACAAGTCGCCCGGCTTGTCGAGTCCTTGCGCGCGCAAGGGTTGGCAGCAGAAGCCATCAGGTTCCCTGACCGTACCACTACTATTGGCACGATGATTAATGCTTACCTTGCCAAGGCGACGGATTTGGACGACCACGCCATTCACCTCTTGTTTTCCGCTAATCGCTGGGAGGCCGTGGCGTCGCTGCAGAGCAAGCTGGCGGCAGGGACGACCTTGGTGTGTGATCGGTACGCGTATAGTGGGGTGGCGTTCTCAGCGGCCAAAGAAGGGATTGACTTTGAATGGTGCAAGCAATGCGATCGCGGGTTAACCAAACCAGATGCGGTGATCTATTTGGATATTTCCGTGGAGGCCGCGGCGGGACGAGGGCAGTATGGGGAGGAGAGGTACGAGACGCAAGAGATGCAGGGGAAGGTGAGGGAGAATTTTAAGAGGTTGATGGAGGGGGATTCGATTTGGCATGTGGTGGACGCGGCGGGGACGATGGAGGAGGTGAGTGAGGGCGTGGGGAAGGTGGGGGTGGCGACGGCGAAGAGGGTGGGGGAGGGGGAGAAGGGGCTTGAGACGTTGTGGCCTTTGGTATGAGAAGGAATTGAGGGGGTTGTGTGTGTGAGTGAGTGGAGGGAGAATCCGAAGGGGAAGAGGAAAGTAAAAGCATCAACTGGGCGTTGTGGTTTGTGTGGTTTGGTTGGTTACTGTTGAGGGATTGTTTCTTCTTTTTCTTTTCCGTCACTCCTTCGTTCGAGTTCAATGGTCGTCTTAGAAGGTAAGGGGATTTACCAGCGGGTCTCTCCTCTCTGCATCTCTCTTCTTGCTTGCGTGCGCTTTTTCTTCCTTTTTTTACGTTTTGTTTTGTGGTTATCATCGTCTTTTTACTGACTCGTTGATCTCTAGTGTGTGTGAGCGGTTGGTTTTCGTCCCGTTCTTCGACGCGCAACGGGTGTGTGTAAACGCTCAAAAAGTCACGCGTGGATGTCACGAAAACTCACTCCTCCTCCCTCCCTCCCTACTTCAAACGTCAACATCCTCATCCCATCTGTTCGTTCCCCAAAAGTATTTTGATCCTCTCTCTCTCCTCTCTCGCGTCTTCTCTCTTCCTCCCTCCCCCATTTCGTTGGTGTTCTACTTTTCCTACTCCTTCTCCTCCTTTCTTCTTTCTTTCTATCTCTTCTCTGCTCTTGCTCCTCCATTGCCCTGCGAGCGTGCGGCGGCGCAACAAAGACAAGAGTCCTTGCAACGCAACCGCCCCCTCCCTCCCTCCCTCCCTCCCTCCCTCCCTCCCTCCCTCCTTCCCTCCCCGCCCCTCTCTCCTCTCTTCTCCTCAATCTATGCCATGTGTTAGCGTGCAAAAGAATGACTCGTGTGTGAAATGATGACAAAATGACAAGGTGACAAAAATTGTGTATGTGTGTCCCCCTCCCTCCCTCCCTCCCTCCCTCCCTCCCTCTACCCCAAAAAGTCGCTCAAGTCGCCGAGCTCTCCGTAATTTTATAAAAAACGCCATTCCCGTCATTGATAGCCAGGAAATAAGGAGCAAACACAAGAGAAATGATCGCCATGAGCTTCATCAAAATATTCAGACTCGGCCCGGAGGTATCCTTCAAGGGGTCCCCCACCGTATCACCCACCACAGCCGCCTTGTGGATATCCGAGCCCTTCCCCTGCAGCTCGCTATCAGGGCTTTGCTTCTCAATGTACTTCTTCGCATTATCCCAAGCCCCGCCCGTGTTAGACATGGACACAGCCAGCTGCACACCAGAGACCAGACCCCCCGTAAGCACACCAGCCACCGCGTACTTCCCAAAGAAAGTGCCCGCAATCAAAGGAGACAACATCACAAGCGCCGCGGGCGGCACCATCTCACGCAAAGCCGCCTTGGTCGAAATATCGACACAACGAGTATAATCAGGTCGGAGGGTCGTCCCCTCGTTCAGGAGCTCCGGGCACTCGCGGAATTGACGCTCAACCTCCACCACCATCTCCATAGCGGCGGTGCCGACGGACTTCATCGTCAGCGCCGAGAACCAATAAGGCAAGTTGGAGCCGATCAAAAGGAAAGCAAACGTGATAGGCGACAAAATGTTCACCCCGTTCTTGATCCCCACGCGCACGGCAAAGGCACCGTACAAAGCAAGCGAGACCAAAGCAGCAGAGCCGATCGCAAAACCCTTACCAATAGCAGCAGTGGTGTTACCGGCCGCGTCGAGGGCATCGGTCTTCTCGCGCACTTCCGGGAAATCTTGCAAGGCCATCTCGGCGATCCCGCCGGCGTTATCGCAGACGGGGCCGTAGGCATCGATGGTGAGGCCCGTGGCCAACGTTACAAGCATACCGATCGCGGCCAGGGCCACGCCGTACATGTTAAGCGTGTAGAAACCAATGAAAATGACGATGGCGAGAATGAAAACGGGGATGATGCACGACTTATACCCGAGGGCGAGGCCATAAATTATGTTGGTGGCGGCGCCGGTCTTGCAGGCATTGGCGACGTCACGGACGGGCTTGAACGAGTGGGAGGTGTAGTACTCAGTGACCAAACCAATGATCAACCCACCCACAGCACCAGCAACAATCGAACCAGCAGCCTTAGCAGGGGTGCCCTCAGGCACACTCCCACCGACGCCGGACAGAGAGAAATTATCAGGCAAAAACCAGAAAGCCAGGCCGAAAACCACGGGGATGACAGCGAACGTCGTGACGATCAGTTGAATCTTGAGCGCGTTCTCGACGTCCTTCTCCTTGCGGACAGGCAGCAAGTGCGTGGCCACAAACGAGGACAACAAGCAGATAATCAGCCCAGAAGCCGACACCACCAAAGGGAAAAGCACGGCACTCCATGAGTAATCATACAGATAATTGGTCTTGATAGCCCCATCCACAAGGTCGCCCGCCTGACTGGCAATGACCAAAGCAGCACAAGTCGACTCGGCGAAGGACCCAAACAAATCAGCGCCCATCCCCGCAACATCCCCCACGTTATCTCCGACATTATCAGCAATCACAGCCGGGTTCCTAGGATCATCCTCAGGGATACCATGCACGACCTTCCCCACCAAGTCAGCACCAACATCAGCAGCCTTGGTGTAGATCCCACCACCCACTCGCCCGAACATAGCAATCGAAGAGCCACCCAAGCCATACCCGGAGATAGCCTCCATAATCAAAAACCACTCACTCTTACGCGGGTACTGGATCTTGTACAGCTGCAGGGCAATATACAAAATCAGAATCGCCAACGAGGTGAGCGCAAAGCCCATCACCCCCCCAGCGCGGAAGGCCGTGTTGAAGCAATCAGTCCACCCGGGCTTCTGCGCCGCAATGGTGGTACGGACGTTGGAGAACACCGCCACCTTCATCCCGATCCAGCCGCAAAGCATGGAGGTAAACGCACCGAGCAAAAAGGCAGCCGTGGTGAGCGCGCCCTGAATGAGCCCGTCACTGGTCGAGTTTCCAGGCACGCGGGTAGCACCCCAAGAGACCAGGCCAAAAATGACGCAGGAAAACACAGCGGAGAAAGCCACGCAAATCATGTACTCGGCGTGCAGGAAAGCATCGGCCCCCGTGGCGATAGCCCCGGAGATCTCCTTGAGGCGGGTGGTCACCTCACTGTCGCCGCCGGCGCGGCCCGACTCGCCATTGCTGGCGGCGTCGGTGTTGGAAATGATCTTGATATCGTTGATCAGCTTGAACTGAAGCCCCGCGAAGATCAGCCCGATAATGGAGAAGCCCACCACGAAGATGGACAGCCACAGGTCTTGCGATGCCGTCCCCATGGTTGTTGTTTCGTGTAGGTGGTTGTTTGGTAGCTGTCCCGGCTATCCCAACTCAATCACTCCCCTGTGAATGTGCGTGTGAAGAAAAGGAAGCGGAACTATGAGTACAAGCTGTCTATGCACAGTGAATGCATCGTGCCCTTGCGTGAGGGTGGGTGTGGCTGGCTGGTCCTCCTCGTCGCGCTGGCCTCGTTTCCACCTGCCTTCCTGCTGCCAAAGGGCGATCAGATTGACAAGGGAGCAGCGAACAACCGACCAAGCCCAAGCGGCCACGGAGGGCGTCCACACAACAAGCATGACGACCCAAGGCTGCTCGTAGGCGTGCTGCATGCAAGGGTGGCGCCGTGGACAAGCGCGTCGAGGTGTCGGGTGTTTTTGAAGGCGGACATACGACCACAATTTGTTCTCTTTGCCTGGTCCATCCAAAGCCTGCCCTTGAGCCCCGCCAGCCCCCGCAACACGCCTCCCGCGCCGCCTGCCTGTCATGGTGTGTATGGAGGTGTCCCTAGGCGGGGTGGTGGTGAGCGGAGGGTGCGTGTGATAGCGAATGTTGTCTGTGTTGTGCGGCTTGTAGCCACAGAATCGTTTCGTGGTCTTGGGTCTCGAGGCCTGGCTCCTTCCACACCTTTCACGGCCCGCCTTGCCAGGCCAAGAGCCACGACAAGGGTCAGGGACATGCAAAGAGCTCCAGCAAGTGGCCGCAGGCCAAAGGACTATGGGTTTCTCTGTCTGCCGCAAAACTGGCGGCTGCCGTGGTCCTTTGTTCAGCGAGCAAGGAGGAAAGGAGGGCTCCTCGCATCAGGAGGAGTCACAAAGCTCGCTCCATGCCTAGACAGTGCGACGCGCACGCTTAAAGGGTGGAACACGGCATAAAACGTGTGAGGAAGAGATTGCGGGGCTTTGGGTGAATGGTCGTCCACCAAAGGCGTGCACACAAACAAAACAAACGACCAAGTCCCGCGGCGTCATAGCGCGTCGTGTTGTTCTTTCTTCTTCGGCATCGGGGCTGGAAGCTAAGGGCGGCGCGCTTTTGATGCCTTGATTTCGTTACGAAATTTTCCTCTTTATAGCCGTAAAGGTTTGCGGTATGATGTGCAGGGTCAAGGCGTGCTTGGCTAGGACAGAAGACCTCTTGGTTTTGAGTTTTGGTCTCGACAGGATGATGACTTGGACCGTGCCGAGCCGTCCACGGAACGCTGAAAGCAAAAGAGCAAAGAAAAAACGGCAAAATGCCTTAATCAAAGCGAAGAATCAATTGTGCTTTTTGTTCATTCATTCATTGTCCAATGTCATTGTCCAATGTTTCGTACCATCACCGCAACCCCAGCCGTGTCATGCGCCCCGTCAAGTCACCGACCGTGCCATCAGCACTCCTTCTCGTGAACGCCAAACACACAGGCACAACAATGGAAGCAGCCTCCCCCCGGGTACCGCTAAACTCATTTCGATCACTCGTAAGCCGCAAAAATAACAAGACACCCACAGCTGCCTCGGCCTTCACCGATTGTGGGGATGCTGGTGGTGGCACCACCACATGGAGCCAGGCACGCGACTTGCGCTGCAACAACACCGTACTGCTGCTACTGCTGCTGTTGCTGCTGCTGTTGCTGCTGCTACCAACTTTTTCTCGTTTTTCCAGTATCTGTAACGCTAGGGCGTCCAAGGTTTCTTGATCCCCGTCCTCCTCCTCGTCCTCCAAATACTCGTCTTCAAAAGCCTCGAGCTCCGCCTCCTCCTCCTTTTTCCCTCCTTCCCTCCCTTCCTCGTTGCCAGCTGTAGGTACGTGGGCATAGAGCATATTTTTGTTACTGCCGCCGCCGCTGCTGCTGCTACTACTGCTGTTGCTGCTGTTGCTGCTGCTGCTGTTGCTGCTGTTGCTGCTGCTGCTGTTGCTGCTGCTACTGCTGCTGCTGCTGCTGCTGCTGCTGCTGCTGCTGCTGCTGCTGCTGCTACTGCTGTTGCTGCTGCTGCTGCTGCTGCTGCTGCTGCTGCTGCTGCTGCTGCTGCTGCTGCTGCTGCTGCTGCTGCTGCTGCTGCTGCCGCTGCTGCTGCTGCT
>Ga0209390_10005265_pt1 | contig 18479 bp, 15 predicted proteins | sample BON01_FD_187212 | JGI IMG/M metagenome (GOLD analysis project Ga0209390, IMG submission 187212) | Freshwater microbial communities from Lake Bonney liftoff mats and glacier meltwater in Antarctica - BON-01 (SPAdes) (version 2) | ecosystem: Environmental > Aquatic > Freshwater > Ice > Glacier...
TTCCTCCGGGCCGGAGTAATCCATGAGTGCAGCTTCAAGCCGAGCGGCCGCGCGGCGTAAATCGGCCAGGGCAAGGATCACGTTGGCGCGCGCTTCACCCGGTGGGATCTCACGGGGTTCACCAGTGCTGTGCGCATCGGGTGGGACGAAGGGCCGGTGACCCAGGGTGCGTCGCACGCGCGCGAGGGCTTCCCGCATCTGGGCAATGGATTCCTCTTTGGACGCCACAGACCCGATTATGTAAGAAATCGGTGGATTATTGGCGTATTTCTGGTGCAAATACGCCGGTAATCCGCCGAGATAACCCACCAGATCGTCCTGGGAGCGATCTGTGCGCGTGTTCATGTACTTGTTATGCCCACTTTTTCGGGAATTAAACACACAAAAGTGAACTTGTGGATGGGCGTGTTCCCCACCGCTCCCGTGTGGGGCTTTGGGAACCCTTCAACCTCATCACTCGCCGTGCGAACCGTGATCGAGTTCCGAAGCGACGTCCCTCACGTACAAATGCCCGCGAAATGGACATCAGGGCGACGTGGGAAACTGCACGTGTGGAAATCGCCAAGAGTGTGTCGAAAGCGCTCGACGAATACGAAGCTGGCGATATCGAATCGGCCCTTCTCCACGCCTGCAATGCCGTCGACGGCACCGCCCGGAAGACATACGGCGCCCAGCTGGGCGCCGGCGCCCGGTTCACCAGAATGCTCCGCGACAACCACCTAATCCTCGGACCCATGGGCGCCCCCGGACTTGACATCCTCACACAGCGTTTCCCTGGCTTCATCGAAAAGGGCACCACGCCTGACAAGGAACCCGACCTCGCCGACCTGATATACACGATCCACCGCTGCGCCCATGCCCACGGCGACCAGATCCCCTTCGGGTACGAACTGCTGCCCGTGGCCGATCTAGGACCGCGCCTTACCCACATGCGCATCGAATACGACTGGATCCAGCTGAGTGTGCGTATAGTCCCCGCTCTCGTCGCCGTAGCTGTGCTTGCACCTGTCAACGCCACGTTGAGCATCGGCGGGGACTACTGGCTGTCTTACAGCCTGACGAAGATGCCGTCACAAGACTGGTGGGGGGAAGCTGACAAGTTCCCCGCGCTCGTTGCCACCGACCCGCCGCCTGTGGGCATCACCTACGCGTTCGAAGGCAAGGGCGCCCAGTCGGTAAACGACGCGGATGCCCCGGAGCCTTCATCCACCGAGGAGGTCGCAGGGTGAGGACTGCGGAAGATGTCGACCTAGTTAGGTACGCCGACGAGCGCTGGGAATGTCTCCAGCACCCATTGGTCGAGATGGGTGAGCAATTCCGGATGTGCGTTCACCCGGTTTCGGTTCACGGCTGGCGCCCTGCCGTTGGGCGGAAAATCGAAGTGGTCGGAGAACCCGTGCCAAGAATCGTCGCTGGCAAACGGCTGGGGTTCAGTACCGCAGATGAGCCGGACGGCAACGTCGAGGTTTCTAGCCGTGCCGCTGATGATCGAGTCAGGTGGAGGACGCTCGGCAATGAATCCGAGGACAGACCTGACGACTAACGGATCAGATCCTAGAAAGGCAACAGCGACCGTGGCACTCCAGAGCATCGTGGAACCGCCACCGTCTGTCGCGATCTCGTCTCTGTAATCGCGCGAGGTGATTTGAGTCAACGCACTGGTGAGTTCCGCGGCCCATTGTTGGCGCAGTTCTGGGGTGCTTTCGCTCGCGCAGAGGCGAAGTGCGAGCCCAAATAGTGGCACTAGAGGCTCGTCCCATTTCGGAAGGCCCTTGTGCTCCTGCTGCGCGCAACGTTCGATGCACTCGACCGCAAGGGCGGAGAACTGCTCAGCAAGCGCTTGGACCTTCAGGGGGTCGAATTCTGCGGTCCACAACCTCTGCTGGATGCCAATCCCATTGAGAGATGTGCCTGGCACGACGAGATCCTCCGGGCTGAACAAGCGCGGTGGGCTGAGCCATTGGCCGGCAACCGTGCGGGCTACGGCTCCCCAACGCCTCACCAGTCCCACCGGCACGGAGTGAGGGTTGTCCGCGGCCATGAGCGCGGGCAAAAGGTCAACAACTGCCTGCCCGCCTGCCTGCTCGATGTGGAGGCGACGATCTTCCTGGGCGTGCACGATGACCGCCTCTAGCCGTTCTAGGATGCGTTCTACGTCGGTCATGCCCCCGATTCGAACTAAGCGTTCCGCTACTCGGGTCAAACCGCTACAAGCGTCGGCGGGCAACGTCGACTGGTCGTCGTTCCATGTCCGCTCAATGACTCGCGTGATCATCACGACGATTCGGCCGCGCACAGCCGAGAACTCGTTGTCGTCGTACGGCAGACAGGCTAGGTCCTCCAACTTGCGGACGCACCGTTGAGCCGTGCGATCCGTCTCGCCCCCTTCGCGCATCGCCGCGCCGACGAACTCGATCAAGGTCTCTTCCAGTGCGGCGACTGCTGCCGAGTCGCCGCCCACTCGGCCGTTTGTCAGTTGGGCGTAGTCGGTAAACGCATCCACCTGCGCTTCCCAGAAGTACCACGCTACGAGCGGCTGGTTTTTTGAAAGCGCAGCCGAAATTCCAGCACCGGTGTGCCTCAGCATCCCCGTGAGTGTTCCGAGATCCTGACTCTGCGACCAGGGGGAGGCAAGGAACACGTCGCGCTCGTCCTTCGAAACCCATAAGGCTCTACCGCGACGAAGGTGAACTATCGCCTCCATGGTTCGTTCCCGGAGATATCTAGCCTGTCGCTCAGCAACGGTCATGGCGTCCGACGAGGCTGCGAGTTGAAATGACGCCATCCATGCGAACCCGAACAGTGCCGCGGCCAGCAAGCCTGCCGCAATGGCGGCGAGCGTGTCCGGGCCAAGCGCGGCGAGCGTGAAGAGCGACGCCGTTACAGCCACCTGGGTGATCGCCACGATCCACGGAAGTGCTCGGGCGCTGGTCTCGGATGAGAACCCCGGTGCCAGGCTCGCGGCCGCCTGTTGCGGGAGGACCAACGCCGAGAATACGACGCTCGCGAACGCGGTCGCGGTCGCCGCCGCTGCCACAACCTCGGTGGAAGCGGACTCAGACCCGACGATCGGCCAAGATAGCGCGACGATCAGGGCCGCGGACCCAGCGCATGCAGTAGTCAACGCGCCCATGACCCAATGCCACCGCCGATGCCCTAGCCTCAGCACCACGCGTAGCCACAAGACGGCTAGCCGTGACCGTCGTTTCCGTGTCACCGGGGGCTTCGCCTCATTGAGTATCTGCTGGCGAATCTGTTCAATCATCGGGTCCCAAGCCAGCAGGCCTTGGCCTTCGCTGACGGCCTCTGGAATGGTCACCCGCATAGTCTCTCGCCCACGCAGCTGTGACGCAGGTCAAGCGCCGTTCCGGGCAGGTCGAATCTATAGTGGAGCGGCCAGCGTTGTGGGCAGGCGTAAGCGCGCCGCATGTTCTTCAATGGGGACTCCCGTCAAGAATCGCAAAATTTGTTAGGTGAGAGGCCGTAGGCCTCCTCTTTTAGTTCTTGTTCCTTAACTCACTTAAGGGTAGGAGCGTGAGTGGGTTTAACAAGCTGTGAAGATCGTTTTATGAAGTGAATACGAGCGCATGACGGCTTGTGGACAACCAACTACATGAATAACTATATTTAAATTCTACATGGGGGATTTTTATTCTTAGCTCGATTCCTTCGTAGAAGTAATTAGGTAGCGCCAGTCGAAGACAGCACTTCATTTTCCCCCCTCCCATGCGCCCCACCCGCTTTTTTCTTTTGAAGCCTTTTTCCCCGAAAGATTTTTTACTACGTCAAGGCAGCGCGGCTACGGGGGTGTCGTCAGTTGTCCAGCATTGACTACGACTCCCGCCGCCGCTGGCCCGTTTACTCCAGACAGGTGCGTGGGAAGCATCCGCGACACTTGTTGCTCACCAACCTCAGATAGGAAAGTGGTGGCCCTTGTCGCTTAAGCCACCTAGACTCGATCGGACGGGAGGAACCATCATGATGTTCACGATAGGGGGCGGTCGTTGATGAACTTATTCAGAAAAAAGGTAAATGGTTATGTGATCAAGCGCGGCACGGACCTGCGCGGCACGGACCTGCACAATGCAGACTTGCGCAGTGCAGACTTGCGCAGTGCAGACCTGCGCGGAGCGAACCTGGCTGACGCAGACCTGACTGGTGCGAACTTGGCTCATGCGAACTTGGGCGGCGCGAACTTGACAGATGCAGACTTGTCCGGAGCAAAACTGAATTACGCAGACTTGACTGACGCAGATCTGACCAATGCAAGACTGTCACACGCAGACTTGTCCAACGTTAACCTGACTGGTGCGTCGCTATGGGGTGCTGCGTTACTTCGCGCGGATCTCACGAATGCCAACCTGACCGGTACGAACCTCTCCGGTGCGAATCTACAATCAGTTAAAGGTAGGGGCATCACAACAACGCCTGGCTTTCTCCCTGAAGGATGGAAAGTCATTAATGGGTATTTGATTGGTTCTGGTGCGGACCTGACGGGCGCGAAACTGTCCCGCGTAAACCTTTCCGGTGCGGTGTTGACCGGTGCGGATCTCTCCCATGCGAACCTGATTGGCTCGGTGTTGTCGGGCGCGATTCTCTCTGTCCGGCGTATGACCAATGCCACGAACTTGTCCTATGCGAATCTAACTCGCGCGGACTTGTCGGGGAATGACTTGCACCGCGCGAACCTGACAGGTGCAAACCTGACTTGCGCGGACTTATCCGGCACGGACTTGACTTACGCGAACCTGACTGACGCAGACCTGACTGGCGCGAACCTGCCGAATTACGACCCAGACGACGTGAATTTTCTATCCCAAGTGACATACAGCAACACCACAATGCCCAATGGAAGAATTAACAGTTCCGGCCGCCAATTATTTTGAACCCCGAGCAGGCGCACCCTGTTTTTATGAGTCTTTCATTCTTGCCACGAGTGGCAGAGTGGTTGGTCTTTCTAAACCGTGGGTGTTGATGTTGACTTTGTGAGCGAACCCTTGACGGCACGGTCCCGATCGACTACTTCGCAGGTAGTTCCTTTATCCGCGTTGCGGTGAACCCAGCGGTTCCGGCTTCCCTCAATGTTGTGAGCGGTGTGCCCGCGATGCGGTTTCCGAGGCGGTCACCGCAAACGTGGAGATTCGTGTGGTGTGAAACTGACTGGGACGATTAGTCCCGTCAACAAGAATTATCGCTACCCGCGGGTGTCACCGACCCTGTTTTTCTTTCAATCTTTTTCCCCGAAAGATTTTTCACGTGCGCGAGGGCAGCGCGGCTACTGGGGGGTGTGACGTCAGCTAGGTGGCTTGCGTCACTTAGACGCCTAGTTTCATGGTTGTTGCTCGTGCACCGAGTGCTGGGGTAAGAAATTTGTGAATGGCAGTCATCCATGTTACGCACTTTTTGAGTGCACCCTTATGCACGGTCTAAGGTGAATGTAGGCCGACACCTAATGCACTTCGCTGCATTTGGCCACCGCTAGGGCCAGGATCACCATGTGGTCGTCGTCAATTGTCACGATGATCCGGTAGTCCCCGACGCGGTATCGCCAGTGCCCGCGCCGGTTGCCGGTTAAGGCTTTGCCCCGGCCTCGAGGGTCGGGTAGTTGCGCCACATCGAGGAGGTACGCGGCGATCCGCCGTTGGATCGTGGAGTCAAGCTTGCTGAACTCGCGGTCAAACCCCGGTGTGGTCTCAAAGCGCCAAGGACCAAGGTCGGTCACCGGCTGGCAGAATTGTTGATCACGCGACCTTCGGCGATCTCTGCCTCACCCAAGCCATGCTCGGCCAATAGTTCCGTTAGTGGGCGACTTGCCCCGCCGGACTCTTCGAATACTTTCAGCGCTTCGTCGGCTGCGTAGGCATCCTCGAGGTCTTCCAGATGCGACTGGATCGCTTGCCGGACGTAAAAGCTTTTTGTCCGGCCTGTGCGCTGGGCCAAAGCGTCCAGGCGTGCTTCCTCCTCGACTGTGAGGCGCACCGTAACCGTCATTGCCCACCCCTCGTGTAAGACATGTACACAGCGTATCCGCCCACTGTGCATAACACAACCGGAGCGCGTTCCCTCCGAAAGATTTTTTAGTGTCTAATTATGATGCGGCAAATTCATGAGCATGTCGAGGACAACAAACTATGTCTTCCGTCTCCGACGGCTAGGGCCTTTACTTGCTAGGGGTGTATGGCTGTGGTTACGTTCATTGGTGGGTTTATTTGCGAGAACGCGGAAATGTGAGCAGTGGGAACCCTAGTTCCTTGAGGGCTGTTCGATAGGCAACGGAGATACGGTCGAAGGCCATTTGGAGTTCGATACCGAGATCAAGGGGAAGCCATTCTGGCCGTTGACGTTCGACTATGTGCTGATCTTCTTCAAAGAAGGGAAGAAAACCTTCTCGTAACTCATCTGTGGTGTAGATCAATGAGTTGGGCATGGTGACCACCCAGAAGATACGTGTTTCCCCCGCGGACACTGGGCACGCTGCAATGTAAGTGTAATAGGCCGTTTCGTTAAGTCCTGTGCCCTTAATCCATGCGGCGAATGGTAGTTCAGCTTTATAGTCGTATGTCACGAACCGAGTTGCCGGCTTTCCATCTACTTGAGGTGACCATCGATCGCGGGTGAGGTATGGAAAGGTGAAGGTGATAGCGAATTCCGACATCGACGTTACCGGATTGTACTTATCAACAATCTCGACGTCGGGGTTACCAAAGTTGCTCGCGTGCAGCACCCCAAAGTGCGAAATATCTAGGAAGTTCTCAACCATGCGCGGTGCCTGGCAATGCCAAGTTTGAGGATCACCAGCGTGGACCCACCATTCATCCTCACCGAACATGGGTAGCGAAGGAATGCCGCGTACTTCATCCTCCACCGGCACAAGGCAGGTCCAAATAAGCCCCGCATATTCAACAGCCCGGTAGGCGGGTATCGCCACTTTTTCGCAAAGTTTCTGGTTCGTCACCTGAGGAATTCGGGTGCACTGTCCTACCTTGTCGTACTCCCAAGCGTGATAGGGACAGGAGATCGTCCCCTGAGAGGTGACCAGACCTCCCCGCGAAAGCATGGTGCCACGGTGAGCACAGATGTCATCTGCAATCGCGAGTACTCCGAGTGCACTGCGCCAGATGACGAGGTCTTCTTCAAGGAGTCGTACTCCCATCACACTACCGGGGTCGACGTCTTGTGATCGCGCAATGGGATGCCAATAGCCACGGGCTGCGTCCAGAAATGCAATCTCATCCGTGCGCGATCGTTCCGGTGTCCTCATCAGATTTGTCCACAATTAAATTCTGTGCCGAGATTCAGGCAATATTTTCCACGACGAATCAACGCTGAGACCCATTGTTGACGGACGGTCTCACTTAAAGTTTTTTTGCCTGTTATAGCTACATGCCACGATTCAAAAACAAACATAGCTTTCTCCAACTTCAGTAGTAGGAATTCCAAGATTAGCGCGGCCATCCAACCCCGTCAGTTGATTTGCGAGAATATGTGTGGCATCACTTACGTTCCATAATTTTGCACGAAATGTGCATGGAACCTACCCGTAGTCAACCCTTTCCTGTAGTCGCATTCGGAGCGGCCCTGTGGGTCTGAATTGGGCAACGACTTTCACTTCTCTATTCGACTGGCATTTTCCATTCAGTCTTAGTCGGGGTCGAGATAGCCGTAACGGTTCTCACCTAGTGGGAATGCGGAACGGTGCGCTTTGATCCAGCCTATGGAAGTTTAAATGACTCCATGCAACTGTAGCCGCGTAATTGTCGAGGGAACATAGTTTTTTGTGAGTCGACGAGAAGAACTCCGTCGCCAAGGATCACGAACGGGGTGTGAAAGCAAGTAGGCGGGTAGATGGATTCGGTCAATTCTGCTCGCAGGCGCACGGATTGATCTGACGCTCAAGATTGTTTGCCTCGAAATGCGGGAATTTCCAAGACTCAAATCGTGCTTAGGCCAAGACTTAATTGTTGTTCAAATAGGCGTTAGCCAAGGCGCTCCTGTCAATAGCGCTTCACCGCAGATTGGCCATGACGCGGAGGGTGATCAATGTTGAGCTGCGCTCTGCCCAATCTTCCACAGTAATCACGATTCCAATAATGCACAGGTGGTCAACTCTTAAGTTGCCGTCAAGAGCTGCAATGTGTCTGTGATAGGAGACAACAATCCCGCTGGACCATCGTGAAGTATGTGACCGAACGGTGAGAGCACCAACGAACCCTTAAAGTTTCGCACGGGTCAGGGTTCACGGCCGGTCCTTGCAGAGGCGCTTCCGCTTGTTTCATGAATTCGATAACACCCTAATGACACGGAGCGCGTTCATCCTAGATCTAATCAAAAATTGCGAATACGAATGGGGACATATCAAGCTATTACGAATTACTGAAGTTGGCTCAATTGTTAAGTCGGGGTGGTCCATAGCGTGGATTTGGTGGGTACTCAGCATTCAGGATGGAGTCGTAAGTTTCACTGTAGCCAAGCTCCAAATGGGCCTCGATGAGGTGGATGAGCCGGTCGGTATCTTTGTCCTTGGCGGCTTCAACGAGGATTCGATGCTCGATAATCATCTGATCAATGTGTTCGCGGTCTCGGGCATACTGTTTTGTAATTAGTCGATTGACCGGGTTGTTCCACAATGTCATGAGGACGTCGAGTAAGTATTGGTTCCCGCAGGGCTCGATCATGGCTAGGTGAAAGTCTCGGTTGAGTTCGAACCAGCCTCGCCCGTCGGCTCCTACGCCCTCCGGCATGCAATCAACTAATAATTGAAGTTGTGCGATTTGTTGGTTTGAGTGCTTTCCTGCAGCCATTCGGATGGCAAGGGTTTCTAGAGGCCTGCGGACTTCGTAAATTTCTTGGATGCTTTGGTCGGATAGTTTGTTAACGAGATATCCGGTGCCAGGAATCCAAGTGACCAAGCCTTCCAGGGTTAGTCGGCTGAGAGCATCGCGCACTGGGGTACGGGAGACACCAAGAAGCTCTGCCAATTGTTCCTGAACCAGTTGGGTGTCCGGCTTGAACGCTCCGTTGACTATTCGTTCTAAAAGGGCTTCATAAACCCTAACTGGTAGGGGCCGGGGGTCATCGACAGTCTTGGCCAACGGCTGCACAAGCCCGAGGGTATCAAAGGAGTTGGTTTCCATATATTTTTCCTAAATCGCTTGACAGGTGCGGAGACTGATTCTAGGTTAGCGGTAAGTGGGCATTGGATACATTGGATAAACTTTTCTGGAGGGAAAATGTACATCTACAACACTTGGTACGTAGCCGCATGGTCCACAGAAGTTAGCCGCGAGCCAGCCCGACGGGTAATATGTGAAATTCCGATAGTTCTTTATCGCACCCAGGCCGGAGACGCTGTGGCGCTAGAGGATCGATGCGCCCATCGAGGATTCCCACTCTCGCCAGGCAAAGTTGTTGGAGATCACATCGAGTGCGGTTATCACGGTTTCACATTCGATTGCTCGGGGACATGTGTGCGAGTGCCAGCGCAGGACTCCATCCCGGAGCGGGCACGCGTTCGATCATTCCCAGTCTTCGAAAAAGACGGATGGGTTTGGGTCTGGACCGGTGAAATTGACAAAGCGGACAACGCAAAGGTACCGGACACCCACTGGATGAATGATCCTGAGTGGGCGACCGTCACTCACAGTTTTCATTTTGCCTGCCGCGCGGATCTCATAAATGACAACCTTTTGGATCTCACACACGAATCCTTTATCCACCTCACCACTGTCGGGGATGACTACATCTATAAGCACGGCGTGACCGTTGAAGTTGACGGCGATGTCGTGAGTGTGGATCGTTTTATGCCGGGAGTCGTTGCCCCACCGCTTTATGCGAAAACCATGGCAACGGAAGGTTTGTGGGATCGATTCCATTGCACTGAGTTCCATATCCCAAGTTTTCACGTTCTGCATTCGGGGATTACCTCGCAAGGCCGCCCACGCGAGGAAGGTTACCTGATCAAGGTGCTGAATGGAATCACTCCAATTGATGAACATAACTCTTGGTACTACTATGCTTTTTCGCGCAACTTTGGGCAAGAATTTGAGTGGGCCACCGAGGAGCTGGTCGAAGGCTTAGGCGTTGTTCTCACCGAGGATAAGGATGCCCTCGAATGGCAAGAAATTGGTCTGCAGTCACGTCCGGACAATGTCTTTGACGTCCTGATCGCCCAAGATGCCGGCGTCGCGAAGGCGCGACGAATAACTGCCCAACTCATGCAGGCAGAGAAGGAAGCACGCCAATCTCAACCAACGAAGGTCTAGCTAAGACTTCCCAACTTAACCCAACAGAGAAGGAGAATGCATGTACGCTCTAAGAAATCGACGAGTTGCAATTTTCGGCGTATCTCTCGCCACCGCGGCGGTCGTATTAACAGGTTGCAGCAGTAATTCGACGGATTCGAATTCAACAGCTGAGACGGCCTCGGAGAGCGTTGCCGAGTCAGCACCAGCGGTGGTGGAAGAAAGTGCTGCGGCACCAACAGGGGCAGCAGATTTGGTTCCAGCAGATATTGCAGAGGACGGCATCCTATCCGTGGGTATGGAAATTGCTTATCCACCATTTGGTTACTACGACACTGATAACATAACTCCTGTTGGGTTCGACGTCGACCTCGCAAATCGAATCGGCGAAATTTTAGGGCTCAAAGTCGATATTCAAAATGCAAAGTTCGACTCAATTATACCGTCACTGCTAAGCAATCGATATGAACTCGGTGTATCTGCATTCTCAGTCTCTGACGAGCGTCGTAAAAAAGTCGACTTCATTGAGTACTTTGCTTCAGGCGACTCGGGCTTAGTTCTAGCCGGAAACCCAAAGGCGCTCGCACTGGATACGACCCTGTGCGGTCAGAACATTGGTGTTCTCAAGGGAAGTACCCAGGAAGCCGTCACGATTCCAACGCTTCAGCAGGATTGCGCAACGGCCGGCCTTGCAGAAATCAATGTCTCATCGATCGTATCGTCTGATCAAATGCCGATTTCGCTACAAAGCGGTCGTATCGATATTGCACTCGGTGATAGTGGGAACGCGGCATTCATTGCATCCCAGTCAGACGGGGTATTCGAAGTAGCAGCTGGACCACTTTTGAATTCAGGTCCTGGCGGAATGATTGTCAAGAACGACAGCGCGCTAGCCGACGCTATTGCTGCCGCTCTCAACGAAACGATAGCCGATGGTTCATATACAGAGATCGCAACGAAGTGGGGCATGAGTTCCGGCTCAGTCGCAGAGGCGGTCGTTAGCCGTTAACTAAATGGGCGGGAATCTGGCACAGGTGACCGCCCATTTCGCCATCGATCTCTATCGATTCTCAATTTCACGGGAGAAGTCAGGTGTCTATGGATGAATTATTGTTGCCCACCAGAATTAACGTAAACGTTGACTTGCATTCCCAAGGTAAAAATAATGGATTTTTGGGTCTCATTCATTCAGACGGGTCTGCGATTGAATACGGTTTTGTTCCCATCCCGATCTCGGTGATCAACAATGGTTCAGGTCCAACAGTTTTGGTGACGGCGGGAACACACGGTGACGAATATGAAGGTCAACTACTTTTGCACGAATTGGCGAGGGAGCTTGATCCCAGCACGGTGACCGGGCGGCTAATTATTATGCCCGCATTGAATCTCCCTGCGGTTCTCAATTCCTCACGTTGTTCACCGATTGACGGCGGAAATCTGAACCGAGCTTATCCGGGCGACCCTGATGGTTCGCCCACCTTTCAAATCTCTGATTACATCACGCGATACCTACTACCTGAGTGTGATTTTGCTGCCGACTTGCATTCCGGCGGACTAACAACTGAATTTTTCCCATGTGGATTCATGACTCGTATGCCACATGGTCGAAATACTGCGGCGCAGGTGTCGGCTCTGAATGCCTTTGGAATGCCCTACACCGTGGTCTACGACGAATCGATTGAAAATCGAGCTATAGACTCCGCCTGCGATCAAGCTGGTGTTGTGATGGTGTCAACGGAACTCAGTGGCGCGGGAACTGTAAATGTTGAAACGCTCCGCCACGCAAAAGCAGGATTAATGCGAATGCTCGCCCACTGGAAAGTGATTGACGTCGCGCCAATGCCGAATCCGGGAACCACCTTTGTCGACGTCAATTCCGCCCATTCACATGTGATCGCGACTACCCCGGGGTTATTTGAACCCAATGTTGTGCTGGGTCAGCAGGTTAGTCTCGGAGATGTAGTTGGGTGGATTTACTGTGTTGATGATTTAGAAAAAGGAAGTACTGCTTTGCATGCGCATATGGACGGAATTGTCTACACAAAACGTGTCCCTCCACTTGTTCGTCGCGGCAATATCGTGTGCAGCCTTGGTACTGAAGTGTCAGAGACCGAACTCTAATGAAATCTGCCGAGTCGGAATTAAAGACCCCCACCCCTATTAGGGCAGTTCCTGTCCGCCGACCATGGCGTTGGGTGAGTGTAGCTTTTCTGACGCTGCTCGTCGCCATGTTCATCAACATGCTGTTGACAAATCCATTGTTTGAATGGCCTACGGTTGGTAAATATTTTTTCGACGGAACTATTCTTCGCGGTGTTGTTCAAACGATTGTGTTGACAATCGTTGCGATGATGCTGGGAATAGTTCTGGGCACGATTTTGTCGATCATGCGCCTTTCTACCAATCCAGTTCTCTCCACAACAAGTTGGTTCTATATCTGGTTCTTCCGCGGAACTCCGGTACTTGTGCAATTGATTTTCTGGTTTAATCTCGCCGCACTCGTCCCGGCCATTTCATTTGGTATTCCATTTGGCCAAGTGTTTTTCTCCGGTGAGACAAATGTGCTGATCACACCGTTTGTCGCCGCACTTTTAGGTCTCGGGCTCAATGAGGCCGCCTACATGGCAGAGATTACGCGAGCGGGGATTCAGTCCGTTGACGAAGGACAGGAAGAAGCAGCGACTGCCCTAGGCATGAAGCGTGGTCAAGTCCTACGCAGAATCGTGTTGCCTCAAGCCATGCGAGTAATTATTCCTCCCACAGGCAACGAAACGATCGGTATGTTGAAATCAACCTCGCTTGTCAGCATCGTCACTTTGCCCGAGTTGCTTTACTCCGCACAGATGATTTACTCCCGAACATATGAGACGATCCCACTCTTGCTGGTGGCAAGTGGCTGGTATCTCATTATGACCACGATTTTGACTATTGGCCAGTATTACGTTGAGCGTCATTACGGTCGGGGGAGTTCACGTAAGCAACACATCACTGCTTGGCAACGATTGCGACGCAACTTTTTCAAGTTCCATGCGCCGCCACCTGAGCCTCCGCACAGCTCTCTGATTAGTGGGAAAGGGAGTAACTAATGAATCAGCCCATGGTAAAAAGTGAACAGGTTCATAAGAGTTTCGGTAGTTTGCAAGTACTTAAGGGGATTGATCTTGAAGTGATGCAGGGGGAAGTCTTCTGTCTGGTAGGTGCTTCAGGCTCAGGCAAATCAACGTTCCTACGCTGCATAAATCATCTGGAAAAAATTGACTCAGGTAGATTGTCAGTTGACGGGAAGCTAGTGGGGTATCACGAGCGCGGAAACAAACTACACGAAATGCACGAGCATGACGCAGCTGCATCACGTCGTGACATTGGCATGGTTTTTCAGCACTTTAATTTATTTCCACACATGACGGTGTTGCGTAATGTCATGGAGGCCCCCATATTAGTGCGGAAAGAAGACGCCAAAGTAGTCAAGGGAAGGGCAGTTGCGCTGCTCAAGCAAGTTGGATTGAGCGCAAAGGCGGATTCATATCCCGCACAATTATCCGGAGGACAAAAGCAGCGAGTCGCTATCGCGCGAGCGCTGGCAATGCAACCGAAACTTATGCTTTTTGACGAACCAACTTCAGCGCTCGACCCAGAGTTAGTTGGTGAGGTCCTCGACGTGATGCGGGCACTCGCGGAAGGTGGCATGACCATGATCGTTGTCACGCACGAAATGGGATTCGCTCGCGAGGTGGGAGACACCCTTGTGTTCATGGATGGTGGCGTCATTGTGGAGACCGGGCACCCCCGCGAAGTACTGACGAACCCGCAGCATGAACGTACTCGAGCATTCCTTGCCAAGGTGTTGTAACAATGCAAATGTTGATACGTCAACCAGGTTGTACTCTACTTGAGCGAGGTGAATCCGTTGAAATAGCGGCATGTCCTGACAGCCCGGGGCGAGAGACGTGGCAATGGGATATTCACCTCGAACAAAATTCGGTAGCTGGAGTAGGAACCGCGAGTGCTGTCCTAGAGGGTTTGGAGTCTGGCCCCCACTTTGTTAACGTCCGATTTGATGAGCGTGTAATAGAGGCTGAAATCGAAAGCAGACTTATCAGCAAAATTGACTGGCTTGAACGAGAAGAACATGACCTTTGGGTTGCAATTGTTGAGTCGGGCAAAATTTTTGAAGGAACTTACGCGGTGAATCCAGGTGACGTCATGGTGTGGGAGGGCGACGATCCGTTGCGGATCGCAGTATGCCTCCGTGAGGGTGCCCCTGCGGGAATCGTAATAGTTCGGATTCGGCGACGTGACGGTAAGAGTCTCAGATGGGTGCCGTAACTCGCCGCGAGAGTAACTCGCACTCAAGGGATTTAAAGGTTCGTGTTCGGCAGATCCGCTGGGAAGCTGAAGGTGTCGTGTCACTTCTCCTTGAGAACTCAGATGGATCGCCCCTGCCAGAATGGGAACCGGGATCACATTTAGATCTGAATTTACCAAATGGACTAGTGCGAAATTATTCATTGTGCGGCGATGTTGATTCAGATACGTGGCGAATTGGTGTGCTGCGTGAGGCCGCGGGTGGTGGTGGCTCGGCCTTTATACACGATCTCCTGCGTGTTGGATCAGTGCTATCCGGTCACGGTCCGCGTAATAATTTTTTTCTCGAGACCGCACAGTCCTACCTATTCATAGCTGGTGGTATCGGTATTACACCAATGCTGGCCATGATCGCCTATGCGGAGAAGTTGGGTATTCCTTGGCGTCTCCTCTACGGAGGACGAGAGCGCGTATCCATGGCCTTTACCTCTGAACTTCAGGCCTATGGAGAACGAGTTCGTATCCATCCGCACGATGAATACGGCCTGTTGCCACTCTCAAAAGTGCTCAGTAAACCCACACCGGGCGAACTGGTTTACTGCTGTGGTCCAGAGCCGTTGCTGAGTGCCGTTGAATCAGCTATGAAAAACTGGCCTGGGGGCTCACTTTTCGTAGAGCGCTTCAAGTCGGCAGCTGTCCAACCCAAGACTGGGGGCCAAATCGAAGTTGTTGCGCAGGCTTCTGGAATTACTGTGTTCGTGGCTCCAGATCAGTCAATACTCGCTGCCCTCGAAGCCGCCGGAATCAATGTTCCTAATTCTTGCCGTGAAGGAATTTGTGGCACATGCGAGACCAATATTGTCGAGGGAATCGCCGACCATAGGGACTCGCTGCTCTCTGATTCTGAGCGTGAGTCAAATTCGACCTTGATGGTTTGCGTATCACGCTGCACCGGGCCGCGATTAGTTCTTGATATCTGACATGTCTATGAAAGATCCGAGCATAGGTCGGGAATTGGCCTATGAGCCGACCTCTGAAGGTGAATCTCAGTATTAGCAGCCCGCTTCGGGGTGAGCTTCAGAGTGTGTCAGTAGGACGGTGGCTGAACTAACCTTTCTCCAAGGGTTTGGGTTCTGGGCGGAAGGAGTGGGAACGAAATGAGTAGGACACGCGAATTTCAATGACCGGCAATGCGTACCCCTTTGAAGTCACTTTGGTTAGTCAAATCAATTTCGCAGAGGCTCATACTGTTAACGCTCGTTGAAAACTGTGCCAATTTTGCTCGTTGAAAGGTGGACCACTTTTAGATGATCGTTGACAGCCCCTATTTCTTTGAGTATCGCCCAACTGGCAACTCGCCGATTAGCTTTCCGCCACGCATGCGAACCGTCAATGGAGTTGTGCACGATGTCGTGACAAGACCGGCATAACAGAATCAGGTCGTCATCTATTTCGGTTCCTGGAATCTCGGGGTAATGCAAATGGTGCACGTCATCACGTTCCGTAACTGCTTTCCCGCACCCTGGACAGTGGGTGTTTGCTGCGGTCGCTATCCACCGCGCTCGCCTGACCCACCAGCGTCCATCCGTGCGATACGTATTCCACTGCGCCCGTCGCTCGGCCTGTTGTGGTGAGGTCCGACTGGTGAATCTGCGTGGTCGAAGGTGCATGTCATATTTTCGTATTCCACAACACTGCTTCGCCGTGGGTGCGTTGCGTGTGAACGAGCCAGGACGTGCGTCCGCCTTGCGCCGTTTCCACACTCCACAGCAACTGGCCGGTGCGCGCGGTGCGGATGGCGGTTGTTTCTACTTCGTTGAGGTGTAAGAGTCGTTGCGCGTCGAGGGCGTCGTCGTAGTTGAGTTTGCCAATAATGTGTACGTCGGAGAGGTTGAATACTGCTTCGACACTTGCCCGGTGGGTGGATCCTGGTTCACCGAACATGGAAATGTCCGCGGGGCGGTGCAGGATCATGACGGTGGAGAGCCCGTACGCCCGGGCCAGGCGTAAGCGTTCGGCGTGGGCGACAGCTGCTGCTTCGTATTTGAGGAGTTGCCATGCTTCATCCAGGATCAGGATGCGTTTGCCGTTTTGGGCTGTGGTCGCGGCGTGGATCCATGATTGCGCCGCGGCGATGACGCATTCGCGTAGGTCACTGGTGACTTCTAGATCACCTAGGGACACCACGAACAGTGGCGCGTTTGGGTCAAAGCGCACGGTGGATTCCCGGTCGAGGAGTTGCGCGTAGGTGGATCCGGGTGTTGTGATGCGTGAGAGTGGGGCAAGGAGCGTGCGCCCAACATCGACGAGTTCCTGTGTTTCGGCCTCCGTTGCGCCAGTGGGGCGCGCGACGCGTTCACGAACGTCACTCAGGCGCGCGTCATCGGGTAGGCGCGTGGTGGCGCGGGAGAGCGCGAGCAGCTCGGTGTCGGTGAGTTTGCGTTCGGCAACAATTTCGAGTAGCACGCGGGTGGCACGCATCCGGTGATCCGATGCCGCTGCGGGATCCATTCCCATTGGGACGTCGAGCATGTTGATGGCGGTGCTGGTTCCTTTAAATCGCACAACAGTTCCACCGTACGCATCGGCGTAGCGCCCCCAGTCGCTTTTGCCGTCAATAACGAGTACGTGTCGGTTGGTGTGTGCGAGAGCTCTTAGTGCGATGGCGCAGGCGGTGGTGGATTTCCCTGATCCGGTGGCGCCAATGATCGCGATGTTCATGGCATTGGTGAATCCTGCTTCATACCAGGCGTGGGGGTCGTAACAAAAAGCCGCACCGTCATCGAGGAGGCCGATGAGGTGACCGCCACTGGTGGGTGGGTTGGGGGTGAGCCATGGCCACGCCGTTGCTGCCGCTACCGATGGGATCGCCGATGTACGTAATGGTTTGTCGGTGCGCGAATCCCACCCGGCGTTGGGCCGGTAAGCACGCGTGACTGGGTATTTCGGTGCGCGGACTCGTATGTTTTTTGTGTTGTTGTTTGTTAGTTTTTTCATTCTAGGCCACGTTCGTGTCATAGCAACCCACCTAATGGTGCGCGGGTGAACATTACCGTGGGTGTGGGGTAGGCAACTGTCGTTAAGTGCAGTGGCGCGGCATCACGCACCAGTGCAGCGCGCACGGTGCGTACTCGCTGCGGGTCATCACCAGTGATGGTGACGGTGATGACGAGTTCTGTTTCCACACTGCCGCGCGCCGCGTCAGCCCCTAATGCGTACAGGGTTTGCATTTCTTGATCGAGTTTGTGCGTGTCGATCAGTAGCCCGGTCATGGATGAGTTTTCGGCGGCGGCGCGTTGCCGGCGTAGTTTCACGTGCCTGGCGCGGGCTCGCGCTTGTGTTTGCTCGGTAGGTAGGGGCCGAATTGTGAGTGCGACCGTTGTTTCAACACCGGTGCGTGCGGTGAACAGGGGCGCAAGCACGTCTCCGGTGACTCCAACACTGGTTGCCGTCAGCGCAACGACGGCGCTGTGGTGCACCCAGGTGCCGTGCACGTTCATGACACTCGTCATGTCTGCGGTGTCGGTGAATGCGGGAAATACCGGTGCTACCGCAAGGGTGGTGATTAACGCTGGGCGGTCGGTGAGTCCTCTGGCTAGGTCAAGGATGCTGTGTTGCATGTCATGAGCACTCAGGCGTGCGTGCAAGGTGAGTCCAGCATTGCCCAAGATGGGTGGTACTTCTTCGACCAATGCTGGAATGCCGTCGAGTTTTCCGGGGGTTTTCCTGGGATCAAAGGTCACGGCGATGACACACGATGGGTCGCGGGCATCCACTGTTGCTAGGAGCTCGGCGTATTCGCGCGCGGCGACGGGGACACTGGCGTCATCAGCGTTCGCGTCATGCCAGGTGTGCGCGTGGGTGAGCCCTGTTGTGGTGTCGGCGCGTTCATGCACACTGACCCCGACGATTCCCGGTAGCGCCGCGAGGCGG
>Ga0209390_10005266_pt1 | contig 18478 bp, 14 predicted proteins | sample BON01_FD_187212 | JGI IMG/M metagenome (GOLD analysis project Ga0209390, IMG submission 187212) | Freshwater microbial communities from Lake Bonney liftoff mats and glacier meltwater in Antarctica - BON-01 (SPAdes) (version 2) | ecosystem: Environmental > Aquatic > Freshwater > Ice > Glacier...
CGCAAAGACCCGCCTTTTAGGTGCTCTGACCAGTCCAAAGCGCTGAAAGCTCCGTCTTTCTGGAAATCTTCGTTTCGCGAAACAGCCTGCTGTCATTGGGGGGATGGGGTTTTCGGTCAAGCACTACGTAGCCAAATAAATTTGGACTGCGTTCAGTCTGCCAATTTTCAGGCTTGGCTCGGGTCCGTCAGGTCACGCAAAGGCCGCAACTCACCCTTGGCCACAGCCTCTGGCATTGAGAACGAATACCGACCCAGCATGTTGATGTGCTCGTAAAGCAGTGGCGAAAGCTTGGCGACATCGGCATCCTTGACCAACTCACCATTGGCGCGCAGTTGGTTCAAGGCTGCTTGCAGGTAGATCGTGTTCCACAGCACGATCATGTTGAGCACCAGGCCAAGCGCACCGAGCTGGTCCTCCTGGCCTTCACGGTAATGCTGCCGAAGTTCCCCGCGCTTGCCGTGAAACACGGCCCGTGCCACGCTGTGGCGGCCTTCTCCACGGTTGAGCTGGGTCAACGTGTCACGGCGCTTGGTCTCGTCATCGATGTAGGTCAGCGTATGCAGCGTCTTGTCAATGCGACCGAACTCGGCGATGGCCTGCGCCAGGCGGGTTGGCTTGTTGCCAATTTGCAGGGTACGCATGATGCCAGCAGCCGACACCCTGCCAAGTTTGAGGGAACCCGCCAGGCGCAGCATGTCATCCCAGTGCGCCTCAATGCGCTGCAAACTGAGCTGATTGGCAGAGATGTCGTTGAGCAAGCCGTAATCGGCTTTGGGATCGATCCGCCAAAAACGTGTTCCACCGACATCCGCCAGACGTGGACTGAACCGATAGCCCAGGAGCCGGAACAGGCCAAACACCACATCGCTGTACGCGCCGGTGTCGGTCATGATTTGCGTGGGTTGAAGCTCTGTCTGCTGCTCCAGCACCACGGCCAGCAGTATCAAACTATCGCGTAGCGTGCCAGGCACGGTAATGTGGTTCAGTCCGGAGAACTGATCCGAGATCAAGTTGTACCAAGTGACGCCGCGGCCAATACCGAAGTATTTTGGATTCGGCCCGGCATGCACGGAGCGAACCGGCACCACAAACCGCATGCCGTCAGCCGAGGCCACCTCGCCGCCGCCCCACATGCTTGCCAGGGCCAGACTTTTTTGCGTGGCCACCAGGGTCGCATTGGCCAGTGCCAGCGTATCGTCACGAATGTAGTTCTGGTCAACCCAGGACAACCGATCGCGTTTGAGCGCAGGGACATCGCCTTGAATCAGTGGCTCCAGCCCGGTGTTGCAGGCTTCGGCCATCAGCACGGCGCATAAACTGACATGCAAATCGGCGGCACGGGCCATACGCTCCCGTCCGAGAGGTGGGTAAACGCGGCCGTAAATCCGGTACGTGCGGCAATCTCCAGAAGCAACTCCGGCAAGTCAACGCGCGGCAGCATGCCGAGAACTTTGTCGCGCAACGCGGTCAGCGAGGCTGGCTCATCCGTTTTGTCCAGCCTGCTGAGCACCAACTCGTGCTTGTCAGCCACGAATTCAAACCGCACAGCCTGATTGTCCGGCAGCCTGGCCACCACCGCGCGGTACGTGCTGTCCAACTCCATGGTCAAGGCGGCCAACACCGGCCCAGGGTTGGCCGAAAATCCCAACGTGCGACAGATGACGGGTCTGGCAGCTTGCCATTCGGAGCCGTCAAGCAAGCCCGCGCGCGGATCGGCATACCGCCAGCTTGGTGTCACAAACACGTCACGCCGCTTGAGCGCTGATTGAAGCTCTTCGAGGACGCAGAAGGTGTAAGCGCGGCGATCGACGGTGCCATCGTCCTGAAAAATATGTGACCGCCATGCCTTGGGGATCACCTCGCACGGGGCATCGCTTTGAGGTGTCTTGCGCGTCATGTTGACTCGCAACCAGTCAAGCGCGGCAACAACTGGCGTACCCGTGGGGTTTGCGCCAAAGCGGATGTGCTCAACCAAGGCAGGAAGGAATCGCCGAACTGTTCTGTACTTGACCTCCAGCTCCTTGTAATAAACATTGTTGGCTGGCCGAATCAGGGCAGTGATGCCATCAACGGCGAGTTGCAGTGTGTCGCGCGACATCTTCTCGAACAGCTTGGTGCGCAGTTCGCCGTCCTGCACGCCGGGATCGAGCAACACCCGGCAAGCGCTGGCCAAAGTGGCCGCAGCCTGATCCAAATCCTTCAACGTGCGCAGGCGAGCTTTCTTCTCGGCCTTGGCGGCACCGCCGAACAGTTCGCGCAACACCCCTTCCAACACATCCAGGGCATCGTCTTGCGCTGACGCTTCCAGGCAGTGTGCAAAGGCGACCAGCGTTGCCAGGCGGCGTGGATTGGGCAAGCGCACAATTGCATTGACTTTGGCTGCACCCGCAAAACGTGCCAGTGCGGCGATACGGGTTGCCGGTATGCGTGTTGTAGCTGGCAGTTTGATACCCAGCTCACGCACCGAGTTCAGGCGCAACAATGCCAGAGTCAACGATGCGCTGCTGGTCCTCACCGGCCCGGTGCGCAGGCGATCAAGTTGTGATTTACGGGTACCGTCAGGCACCTCCAGCAAGGCTTGCAGCCTTGCCTGCTGCGTACTGCAGATGCCGTTAGTAAGCAGCTTCCACAGCCGCGCCTCCACCCGACTGCGCAGGCGGGACACATAGCGTTCAAGGGTGGTGTAGCCTGGCAGCAGCACTTTTTGCGTGACCAGCCAGGTGGTCGCCCGCTCGAACAGCACGCTGGGCCGATCAGTTCCTGTCCAGCACAATGCGTACAGCCAGCGGGTCAGGCGCCATCCGATGCGATGCTCGGTAATCTCAACGTAGCCATATTGCGCTCGGATTTCTGACGCATGCAACCACCGCTGCTCACCGGCACCGTAGACTTCAATACCCTCAGGGGACTCGATATACAGTTGCCTGGTGAGCGCCTGCAACACCGATGGGGGGATGTCCAGCGGGTCGTCCTGGAAGGTGCCAAGATAGCGTAATGTGCCCAGTTGCACGGCAAAGCCAAGCCGGTTGTGCTGACCACGCTTTTGTGAAATCAGCCCGAGATCGAACTCGTCCAGGTGGAAATAGCGGGCCAACTCATCTGGTGACGGCTCCCCTGTGAAACGGCCATAGTGCTCGCGCTGATCACTGGATAGAAAACCAACGGGCATCGATCAAGCCTTGGCTTGCAGATGGAGTGCCCATATCCGCTTGACCTGGCTTGGGCTGCATCCGGACAGCTCGGCAGTTCGCTGGATCGTTTGGCCTGCGCCTCGCAATGCAACGATGCGCTTATGAATGGTGGTGTCCGCAATGCGTCCGCAATACTTGCCGGCTGACTTGGCCAGCTGTACACCCTGGCGTTGGCGCTCACGGCGTGTTTCGTAGTCATCGCGAGCCATCTGCAGGGCCAGTTTGAGGAGCAATTCCTGGACCGACTCCAACACAATTTTGGTAATTCCATCAGCGTCAGCCGCAAGGTCGGATAAATCGACCAGGCCGGGTACAGCCAAGCGTGCGCCCTTGGCGCGAATCGAGTTGACCAGTTTTTCGGCTTCCGGCAGTGGCAATCGGCTGATGCGGTCAATCTTCTCCGCAACCACCACTTCGCCCGGCTGGAGGTCAGCGATCATCCGCTGTAACTCGGGTCGATCAATGCGCGCACCGGATGCTTTCTCACGGTAGACCCCGGCGATGTAGTACCCGGCAGCCCTTGTGTTGAGCTCAATGTCGTCCTGGCGGGTGAGGTCCTGTTCGTTGGTGCTGACACGCAGGTAGATGCGGGCAATATTCATGAATGGATGGTCAAAATGGGTGTACTCAATTTGGCCCATTGTAGGAGAGGTAGACAAGAACAAATTCGCCAATGTAAATTGGCTACAACCTATTTGGCTACTTAAATTGACCTCTTAACCCGGTTTTCCGTTCCACTGCACCTCAAACCCCTTTTACCAGCAGCAGCGATGCGCAGGTCGTCAACATCGAGAACGTGTTGCTAACGGCGGCAGTGACGTTGAACCTGTCCAACCAGACCGAGGGCTTCACAATCACCGGCTCGGCGGGCGTGGACAGCATCACGGGTGGTGCGGGCAATGACACCATCAACGGCGCGCAGAACACCGACACGCTGCTGGACGGCGCAGCGGGTACCGACACGCTCAACGTGGCCAGCTTCGCCAGCTTCACCAGCAGCAGCGATGCGCAGATCGCGAACATCGAGAATGTAGTACTGGGAACCAGCGCGACGGTGAACCTGTCCAACCAGACCGAGGGCTTTAACATCACCGGCCCCGTCACCGCCACCGGGTTTACCACCAACATCACAGGTGGCGCGGGCAATGACACGATCAACTCCGGCGCGGACGCGGCCACCATCAACGGCGGCGCAGGCGCGGACAGCATCACCGCGGGTGCGGGCAACGACACCATCGACGGCGGCGCGGGTGCGGACAGCATAAACGGCGGCGCGGGCGCGGATACGATGACCGGTGGTTTGAACGTTGACACTTTCACTATATCTCAGGGCGACTCGCCCGTGGTGACCTTTGCCGATTTGGGCGCGGTTGGGCTTGATACAGGCGACACCTTCACCTTTGCCGGCTTGGCCGCCGATCGCATCACGGATTTCGGCAGCAGCGAAGAGATCAACATGAGCGCCCTGCTTGTGGGGACCGCAACACCCACCAACGGTCTGGCCACCGACCAGGGCTTCTTCGTGGTGCAGGGCAACTTATCCGGTGGGACGTTCACCGTGGATTCCACCGCAGGTGGTCTCAGCACCCTGGTGGTGTACGACGGCGATTCGACTGGTGGAGTGACGCAAACCGCCCTCGTACTCTCCGGGGTGACGCTGTCTGAACTCACCAACGCCTACATCGGGAGTAGCTTGATAACGCACATCGTATGACGTTGGCTGTACTGGCTTCGCCGGGCCGTGGCATGGGGCCGTCCGCGCAAGCGGATGGTTTCTAATCGTGGCCCCCTATCCCGATTGGAGTATTGACAACCAATCCAGAAGCTGGATTCCCGCCGCAGCCTGCCCTCGAATGGCGTAGTCGGGGGCGGCAATGACGGCATATCGAGATTCCCTGAAAACCGCGATGAAATTCAAAACGCTAGTCCTGACCACCTTGACTCTGATGGCCAGCACCGCCCAGGCGCAGCCGATCTGGACGTTCGAACAGGTGCTGCAATCGGCGCTGGCCAGCCATCCGGCAATGCTGGGCAAACGCTCAGCGCAGGATGCGGCGCGGGCCGAGCGGGAGGGCGCCGAGTGGCAGCGCTACCCCACCTTCAGTGCCGAGGCCTCCACGCGGAACCTCAGTGGAAACACCGGCCAGTTGGGCGGCGTAGGCAGCGGTAATGCCGGCCTGGTGCGCCTGGAGCAACCTTTATGGAGCGGCGGACGCATCACCGCCAGCATCGATGCGGCAGGTAGCCGGCTTGATGCCGCCGGCGCAGCGCTGGAAGAGGCGCGGCTGGACCTGTCCCTCAAGGTGGTCGCCGCCACCACCGAGGCGCTGCGCCAGAAAGCCCGGCAACAACACGCCACCACGGGTGTGCAGGAGCACGAGAAGCTGCTGGCGATGATTCGCCGGCGGGTGGTGCAGGAAGTCAGCTCTCTGACCGACCAGCGTCTGGCTGAAGCGCGCCTGTACCAGGCCGCCAACGATCTGTCGCTCGCCACCCAGGGGCTCAACAACGCCCTGGCGCAGCTCAGCGCATTGACCGGCAAGCCGGTGACGCAGATTTCCGCTCAGGGCGTGAGCGAGATGGACGCGCCGGGCGTACCCGTGGGCATGGAGGTCGCCTTGATGGAGGCGCTGGCCTGGTCGCCAGTGCTGCGACGCCTGGCCTACGAGGAAGAGGCGGCCAACGCCGAGATTGCTTCGAAACGCTCGGCCTATATGCCGCAATTGGCCTTGCGCCTGGAAAGGAGCCTGGGCCAGGTGAATGACAGTCGCGTCATGCTGGTGCTGACGGCGCACTCGGGCGCTGGGCTGTCTGCTGCGTCTGGCGTGGACGCAGCCATCGCAAAACGGGAGGCGGCGCGTATGGCGCGCGAGGGGGCGGAGCGCGACGTGCGCGAGCGCGTGACGCTGGACTGGAACGAATGGGTGGCCGCGCGGATGCGCCTGGAGAACGCCCATCAGTCGCGCGCCATGAGCACCGCGGTGTTTGAGTCCTACGCGCGCCAGTACGTCATCGGGCGCAAGACCTGGATCGACGTGCTGAACGCGGTGCGTGAGGCCACGCAGTCGCAGCTTGCGCTGGAAGACACCCAGACACAGGTCATTGCCGCCAGCCTGCGCCTGCGCGCGCTGACCGGAACCTTACATCTGCTCAAAGGAACGAAACCTTGAACGTCTCGATGAAGAATGGCTTCACCACGCTGATTGACCAGTCAGCACGGCTGGCGGGACAACGCGTACCCGGTGCACGCCTGGGCGATATTGTCCGTCTGATCGACCCGATGGACGAAGGCCAGGGTGCGGTGGCGCTGTTTGCAGAGGCCTGGGCGGCCGCTGATCTGGACGGCGTGCCCGCCCGATTGCACAGCCCGACTCCGGCCAATCTGCCGTTTGCCGCCTACAGCGCCGATCTGGGCTGGCTACTGGTTCAGGCGCGCGGCAGCGATGGTGTCTGGCGCGGTGCGGGAATCGACGGCACGGCCTTGTCGTTGGAGCGCCTCGACGACGCAGATTGCGTCTCGCTGCCGGGTCGCTCCGAGCTTGCCAATGCCACGCCCGGCGCCATGCGTCTGGTGCGGCAGGCGCTGTGGGCGAAGAAGGGCGTGTTCATTGATGCGGTGCTGGCCACGGGCTTGGTCAATCTGCTGACGCTGGCCACTTCGCTTTACGCCATGCAGGTGTTCGACCGGGTGATTCCCAGCCAGGGTTTTCACACCCTGTGGGTGCTGACCGTGGGCGTGGCGCTGTCGATCTGCCTGGAGTTCATGCTCAAGCAGGTGCGCAGCCATACGGTGGATCGCACCTGCAACGCCATCGATCACCAATTGTCCGAGTGGTTTTTCAACCGCATGATGGGTATCCGCATGGAGGCGCGTCCGGCCTCGGTGGGCACGCTGGCCTCGCAGGTCAAGGGTTTCGAGATGGTGCGCGGGGTGCTGGCATCGACCTCGCTTTTCGTGCTGGCCGATGTGCCGTTCGCTCTGCTCTTCCTCCTGGCGATCGCCCTGATCGGCGGCTGGGTGGTAGCCGTGCCATTGATCGCGCTGCCGATTGCGCTGGTGGCTGGGTTGATGTTCCAGCGCACCATCCAGCGCCATACCCGCCGCAACCTGGCCGGCCAAAACCGCAAGGTTGGCCTGCTGGTGGAGGCCGTGGATAGCGCGGAGTCCCTCAAGGCGAACAGTGCGGAATGGAAGTTGCAAGGTCGCTGGAACCATCTGGTCGCCGAGACGAATCTCTCGGAACAGAGCATCCGCACCTACTCGTCCCTTTCCCTGAACCTCACCGTGGGCTTGCAGCAACTGAGCTATATCGCGCTGGTGGCGCTGGGCGCGTGGTTGGTCACTGAAAACCAGTTGACCATGGGCGGCTTGCTGGCCTGCTCGATTATCGGCAACCGGGCGATGACGCCGATTGTGCAATTGCCGGGGGTGATGTTGCAGTGGGCTCTTGCGCGCGCCGCCATCGAGGGGTTGGATCAGATCATCGCCCTGCCCAATGAGGCTGACGAGGCGAGTCATGCGCTCGCGCCGCAAACGCTCGAAGGTGGTTTTCGCTTCGAGCGCGCGCGTTTCGCCTACGGCATGGTAAAACGCATGGCCCTGGAAGTGGAACGGCTGGAGATCAAACCAGGCGAGCGCGTCGGGCTGATCGGGCCAATCGGCGCGGGCAAGAGCACCTTGCTCAAGCTGGCCTCCGGGTTGTATCGGCCCGCCGAAGGCAAGGTCTTCCTCGGCGGTATTGACTTGGGACTACTCGCCGCTCCAGTGGTGCGCGAGACCGTGGGCTACCTGACCCAAGACGCGCGCCTGGTCAGCGGCAGCCTGCGCGATAACCTGTTGCTGGGCTTGCCCGACCCAGGCGAGGAGGCCATCCTTGTGGCGGCGCGGCGCACCGGGCTGATTGAGCTGATCGTCGGTCAGCCCAGGGGCCTGGCGCTGGAGATCACCGAGGGCGGGCGCGGCGTGTCCGGCGGACAGAAGCAGCTCATCGCCGTAACGCGCATGTTGCTCGCCCGACCCAAGGTATGGCTGATGGACGAACCCATAGGCGCGATGGATTCGGTGACCGAGGCGCGCGTGGTCGGCCTGTTGCGCGAGGTGACATCCGAGGGCGCCACCCTGGTGGTGGCGACGCACAAAACCGCGTTGCTGCCAATGCTCGACCGGTTGATTGTGTTGCAAGCCGGGCGCATTTTGCTGGATGGGCCGCGGGATGCGGTGTTGGCGAAACTTGCTGGCAAGCCACAGCCGGTATCTCAGGGGATGGTCGTATGATTACGCAGAAGGAAACAAGCACTGGGCGCATGTTGATCTGGGGCAGCCTCTTGGCTTTCGTCGGTTTTTTGTTGTGGGCCGATTGGGCGGAACTCGATCAGATCACGCGCGCCAATGGCCAAGTGATCACCAGCGCGCGCAACCAGGTTATCCAGGTGATGGAAGGCGGCGTGCTGACCGAACTGCCAGTGCGCGAGGGCGCAGTGGTCAAACGCGGGCAATTGCTGGCCCGCTTCGACCAGACCAAGGCCAAGGCCGGCTATCTGGAAAGCGCCGCCAAGGCAGCGGCGCTAAGGGCCAGCGTGGCCCGCCTGAATGCCGAGGTGTTCGGGGGCGAGCCAAAATTCCCGCCGGAACTGGTTAAGTACCCGGAGTTTCGCGCCAACCAGTTTGCCTTGTTCAGCAAGCGACAAGGCGCTGTGCATGATGAAGTCGCCGCATTGGAAAAGGCCAAGGCACTGGTCGAGGCGGAACTCGATATGAATCTGCCGCTGCTCAAAACCGGCGATGTGAGCCGCGCCGAGATACTCAAGCTCCAGCGTCAGATCGTGGATATCCAGGGCCAGATCACCAACCAGCGCAACAAGTACCTGCAAGACAGTCAGACCGAACTGGGCAAGGCGCAGGAGGACCTCGCCGGCGTTCTGCAAATCGTGGTGCAACGCAAGGAGCAACTCGGCTTTACCGAGGTGCGCTCACCCATGGACGGAATCGTCCGCAATGTGCGTCTGACGACCCTGGGCGGCGTGGCTAAACCGGGCGAGGAGATCATGCAGATCGTCCCGGTGGACGACGATCTGATCATCGAAGCCAAGGTCAAACCCGCAGACATCGCCTTCGTCAAGCCCGGACTGCCGGCGGCGGTCAAGCTCGATGCCTATGACTACACGATCTACGGCGCGCTTGAGGGCATCGTTAGCTACATCAGCCCCGACACGCTGAACGAGGAGGTGCGCGGCGGCGATCAGCCTTATTATCGGGTGCAGATCAAGACCAGGGAACGCAAGCTGCTCGGCCGCAACAAGGAGCGCATCGAGATCCAGCCAGGGATGACCGCCACGGTGGAGATCAAGACGGGTAAAAAAACCGTGCTGCGCTATCTGACCAAGCCGATCACCAAGACGCTTACCGAGTCGATGGGGGAACGCTGATTCTGGAGCGGGCGTCTACCGCCTTCGTCATGCCCAATGGCGGCACCAGCTGGATCGAGGTGGCGAGCAACTCCTGCGACCGAGGCACACCAGCCCTGGGGACAGACTGCTTCGGGGCCGCCAACCTGCTGCCCACGAGCGAATACTCGCTGGAGCCACCGTCCAGCATCGTGGCGAGCGGTCGGGTGATTCCCGGACAGATTCAGCTGAGCAATACCGGCTTCGACATAGGTGGCGGCGGCTTCGTCTGGGGCGCCACCGGTGGCCTGTTCACCTCGGTGGAGTGTACGCGGTGCTGCAAGGACGGCGCGAGCCAGCCATCAGGCCTGGTTCGGTTATCAAAGCGTGGTTCGCGGCGGTGGCGCAGATTTGCGGTTCTTCGGCGGCGCCGCATCTGCCGGCGCGCTGTGAGTGCCTCGCGGATTTGGCGCCCGCGGTGCACCAGGTCGATCAAACTCAAGACCGCCGCGCCGGCGGTTATCTCTGCCGATCGCGCGTCGATGTTCTTGATGTCGCGCACCAACGCCAGGCCGGTTGTTTTGCTGCCAGGGTCCAGCTTGATGCGCAGCGGCTGCAGAGCACAAGTTTCCACCGCCCGGTCGGTGAGCCGAATCACAAAGGGTACCAGGCGGTGCACGCGCGCTCGGCCACGTGCCAGCAGTAGACTGGCCCGCTTTTCGGTGCACGGCATCACTGGGAAACCTTTGAACCTTTGAAATCCAACACGAATACTGACAAAGTGGCTCCAAAATAAAGTGCTGTCTTTCCAGCTGCCAGCCCTTACGGGCCTTGTGACGCTCACCTTGCGGTGAGGCTCCCCTCGGCAATGTGCGTAATCGGCTCCTGTCCTGAATTGCTCCAGGCCAGCGGCGAAAACCTTCGGCGTTTTCCCCTTCGCCGCATTGATGGGCTTCGTTGCGCAGTTGAAGCAAGGTTAGGGCGCTCGGTCCGCGCATTTGGCGGACCGCTTCTGGCCGATCGGGTGAGTTCACGCACAAAGCGAAGCAGACGGTCGGGAAGTCAGCCTCAGACCAGACCCAATCGGGTTCGATATCGATGATGGGCGATTGGCCTATCTGACAACGGCGCCAGCAGTTGGGTTCTCCAGGCAATGCCGGGAATAGGGCGAAAAAAAGCCCCTGCGGCGTCAGCGGCAGAGGCTTGATTCGGAGCTGGTATGCCACCCGTTCAGGCGGCACTCCAACGGCTCAGACCTTCAGGCCTATTTCGCGGCTTCCCAAACCGCATGGGTATAACCGGCCTTGCCCGGATCCTTCTTGATCACCGGTGAGCTTCCGCTGGACAGCAGCACCTTGACCGTGCGCTCGTAAGCTGCCGGCTCCAGGTACCCGATCTTGGCGGTATTGGCGTTGGTGATCAGCTTGGCAACGTTTTCCATCTGGCGCTTTTGCACCTTCTCGTTGGCGCTGCCCGAGGTGTCGGCTGCCACAACGATCTTGGCGGCGCCGGCTGGGTCCTTCACGGCCTCGTTCCAGCCTTTGAAGCTTGCCCTGAGGAACTTGCCCATGCGTTTGACGAAGGCCGGATCCTTCAGGTTGGACTCGAGCACATACAGGCCATCCTCCAGCGAGGCGACGCCCTGGTCTTCATAGAAGAAGGTCACCAGGTCGGACTCCTTGACGCCGGCATCGACCACCTGCCAGTACTCGTTGTAGATCATGGTCGAGATGCAGGCGGCCTGATTTTGCAGCAGCGGGTCTACGTTGAAGCCCTGCTTCATGATCTTGATGTCGGTATCGGGCTTGAGACCGAGCTTGGCCATCCAGTTCAGGAACGGATATTCGTTGCCGCCAAACCAGACACCCAGGGTCTTGCCCTTGAGGTCCTTCGGGCTGGAAACGCCGCTGGCCTTCTTGCAGGTCAGCATCATGCCCGAGCGGTTGAACACCTGGGCGATGTTGACCAGCGGCACGCCGGCTTCACGCGCAGCCAGGGCGTCGGGCATCCAGTTGACGACCACGTCTGCACCCTTGCCAGCGATGACCTGGACCGGCGAAATGTCGGGGCCACCGGCCTTGATCGTGACGTCCAGACCTTCGGCCTTGTAATAGCCCTTGGCCTGTGCAACGTAATAGCCGGCGAACTGCGCCTGCGGCAACCATTTCAGCTGCACCGTGACCTTCTCTTGTGCGGTGGCGGCAAATCCGCTGGCGGCCAGCACGGTCGCGAGCAGGGCCTGGGTCAACATCGAACGTCGGAACATAGACTCTCCTTGGGGTGAAAAAACGAAATTTTGGTCAACGCAAAAGCGTAAACCACGGGTGGGGAAACGGCAATGGGTAGTAACGCGGGCCCCGCATGACGTGGATCATTTGCGCCCGCGTATTGAGGGGTGCCAGAAAGCGACGCGGCGCTCAAGCCGGCTGAGCAGGGCGTACGCGGTCGTGCCGGTGACGGCCGCCACAACGACAGCCGCCCACACCAAGGTCATGTTCATCTTGAGCGCCTCGGTGGAGATGCGAAATCCCAGGCCGGTGGTGGGTGAGCCGAAGAACTCGGCCACGATGGCGCCGATCAGTGCCAGGCTGGCGTTAACCTTGAGTGCCGCGAACATGAACGGCACCGCAGAGGGCAGGCGCAGCGACCACATGGTGCGCAGGTAGCTGGCGGCATAACTGTGCATCAACTCGCGTTCGAGGCGCTGTGACGCCTTCAGGCCCGCCAGCGTGGACACCAGCATCGGGAAGAAAGTCATCAGCACCACCACGGCCGCTTTTGAGGGCCATTCGAAGCCGAACCACATCACCGCGATCGGCGCCACGCCGACCAGTGGAATGGCGCTGGTCAGCGACGCGATCGGCAACAGGCCGCGCTGCAGGAACGGCATCCGGTCGATGGCGATGGCGACCAGGAAACCCAGACTGCAGCCCAGCGCCCAACCGACCAGCACCGCTTTGATGACGGTTTGCACGAAATCGCCACCCAGTGTGGCGAGGTTCTCCCACAACGATGCCACGATCAGGCCCGGCGAAGGCAGCAGGACGCGCGGCACCTCGGCCGCAACCACCAGCAATTGCCAGAAATACAGGATCCAGATGCCAAACAATGCAGCGGTCATGCTGGCGTAAAAGCCGCTGCCGCTGCCGCTGCCGCGAATCGCGGCCGTACGGCGAATGCCGACCGAGGCCAGCACGGCCAATGCGGCGGTCAGAGCCCAGAACAGTGCACCGACGGGCGCAGCGGGGCTGGCCAGCGGTGAGAACATGAACAACAGTGCGAGCAGGAACGAGGCCACGACCATGGCCGCTGTCGCCTTGCCGTCGGGAGCCAGCGTGTGCACTTGGGTACCCTGCGTGCTACGCACTGCGGGATTCGCCTTGGGAGCGGCCCGGCGGCTCATGTTTGCCTCCTGCTGCGCAAGACCAGACGCTCAAGCCCCGCCATCGCTGCGGTCAAAACCAGGCCCAGCACCGCCGACATCACCAGCGCCGACCAGATCTGAATGGTCTGGCCGTAGTAGGAGCCGGTAAGCAGGCGCGCGCCAAGGCCCGCCTGGGCGCCGGTGGGCAGCTCGGCGACCATGGCGCCGACCAGGCCGGCAGCGACGCCGACGCGCAGAGCCGGGAACAGGAAGGGCAGGGATGCCGGCAGGCGCAACATCCATAACGCCTGCCACGGTGAGGCTGCGTAGGTGTGCAACATCTCGGTCTCGATGACCTGCGGCGAACGCAGGCCCTGCACCATGGCCACCGTGACCGGGAAGAAACACAGGTACATGGCGATCACCGCCTTGGGTGCCACACCGCTCAGGCCGATGCTGCCCAGGATCACCAGCACGATGGGTGCGATAGCCAGCACTGGCACCGACTGCGAGGCGACGATCCACGGCAGCAAGGCGCGGTCGAGCGTACGTGAATGCACGATGGCGATCGACAACAGCAACCCAAGCAGGGTGCCCAAAACGAATCCGACCAGCGTCGATTCGGCGGTGACGGCCGTGTGGTGCAGCAGGTTGCGTGGCGAGTTCACAGGCCAGCCGGTGATGCTGGCCCACAGGTCGAGCGCCACCTGGTGCGGCGCTGGCAGTACCGGGCGCTCCATGGCCCAGGTGGTGGCCACCAGGTCTTGCCAGGTCCACGTCACGTCGGCGAGGTCGCGTTCAATCGCGCCCTGGGCGTTGAGCGCAACCGCCAGGCCATACCAGACCAGAGCGATCAGGGTGAGCACGACCGCGATCGGCGCGCCGTTGCGGCCCAGCGCGGTGGCCAGAGTGCCGCGTTTACTCGTCATGGCCATGGGCCAGCGCCTCGCGCACTTCGTGGGCCAACTGGACAAACTCGGTGGAGTCACGCATGTCCAGCGTTCGCGCATCGGGCAGCGGCGACTCGATCACCTTGACGATGCGACCCGGTCGCGGCGACATGATGACGATGCGGCTGGACAGGTAGACCGCCTCGGCGATCGAATGCGTCACAAACACGACGGTACGGCGTTCGCGTTGCCACATCTGCTGGAGCTGCTCGTTGAGCCGGTCGCGGGTGATCTCGTCGAGTGCCCCGAAGGGCTCGTCCATCATCAGGATGCGTGGCTCGAACGACAAGGCGCGCGCAATCGACACCCGTTGCTGCATGCCGCCCGAGAGTTGCCAGGGATACTTGGACTCGAAGCCGGTCAGGCCGACCCGGTCGAGTTGTTCGCGTGCGATGGCGTCGCACTCTCTGGCACTGCGCCCGTGGATCTGCAGTGGCAGCTTGACGTTGCCCAGCACGGTACGCCACGGGAACAGGCCCGGAGCCTGGAACACATAGCCATAAGCGCGCGCCAGGCGCGCCTCGCGCGGCGGCACACCGTTGACCAGCACCTCACCCGCGGTGATGTGTTCGAGATCGGCAATCACGCGCAGCAAGGTGGTCTTGCCGCAGCCCGATGGGCCGATCAGCGAGACGAACTCGCCCGGGCGGATCGCCAGGTCGACCTCGCTCAGGGCGTGGACTGGCGCTTCATGCGGGTTATAGACCAGGGACGCCTTGCGGACGTCGACTGCGAGTACGGAATTGTTGGGATCGGATTCAGCCACGTTCATCGGACTTGTTTGCTCTTTTGGGTTGTTTTGCGCCTGCAGATGCCAATGGGTGGGCGAGGCGTACGCGGCACTGGCGAGCGGTGCGATGGCAGACCATTATGCCGCCCGGAAAAGGGGTCTTGGCCACCTCAGCGCTCGCCTTTTCGATAGGGTTTCATCAAGGCCTGTGGATAACTGGCCTTGCGCGCCACCAGCACCAAGGCCACGATGGAGAGCACATAGGGCAGCATCAGGTACATCTGGTAGGGCAGGGTGGAACCCCCTGACTGCTGCAGGCGCAATTGCAATGCATCGAAGAACGCAAACAGCAGGGCACCGAGCAGTGCCTTGCCCGGTCGCCAGGAGGCGAACACCACCAGCGCCACGCAGATCCAGCCCCGGCCATTGACCATGTTGAAGAAAAAAGCATTGAACGCCGACAGCGTCAGGAAGGCGCCGGCAATACCCATCAGCGCGGATCCGGCCACGATGGCGCCGGTGCGCACAGCTGCCACCGACACGCCCTGGCCTTCCGCGGCCTGCGGGTTCTCGCCGACCATGCGGATGGCCAGACCAACCGGTGTGCGATAAAGAACGTAGGCCAGAGCCGGCACCAGCAGCAAGGCCAGCAGCGTCAGCGGTGTCTGCTGGGCCAGTATCGGAATACCCAGCCAATCCATCTCGGCGAAAGGCGTCACCGTCGGCGGAGTCGATACCTTGGGAAAACTGACCCGATAGCCGTAGTAACTCAGTGCCGTGGCCAGCAGCGTGATGCCCAGGCCCGAGACATGTTGCGACAAGGCCAGTACGACGGTGAGAAACGCATGCAGCAAGCCAAAGACCGCGCCGGTGGCTGCGGCCACCGCCACGCCGACCCACAGCGGCGCGCCGCTGTAGACCGCCAGCCATCCGGTAAAGGCGCCGGCCACCATGATGCCTTCTATGCCCAGGTTGAGCACGCCGGCGCGCTCGCACAGCAACACGCCCAGCGTGCCGAGAATCAGCGGTGTCGCGATGCGCAGCACAGCGTCCCAGAAGCCGGGCTGCGCAAGCATGTCGAACAATTCGATCATGGCGCAACAACCTCGATCGACTGTGACGCAGGCGTGCGGCTCATTTCCAGCGTATCCGGTATTGCGTCAGCAAGGTGGCCACCAGCACCGCGATCAGCGAGGCGGCGACGATGACGTCGGCGATAAATGTTGGAACCCCTACGGCGCGACTCATGCTGTCGGCACCCACCAACATGCCGGCCACGAATACGCTGGCTGCTACCACGCCCAGCGGATGCAGTGCGGCCAGCATGGCAATCACGATGCCGGTGTAGCCATAACCGGGTGACATGTCCAGTGTGACGTAACTGGTGCGGCCAGCGACTTCGATGGCGCCGGCCAATCCGGCCAGGGCGCCCGACAGCATGGCGGCCAGCGCCACGGTTCGTGTCACCGGCACCCCGGCAAATGCGGCGGCCCGAGCATTGGCGCCGACAGCGCGGATGTCGAAGCCGAACACGGTGTATTTCAGCATCGCCCATACCAGCAGCGCCAGCACGCAGGCACCAATCAGTCCGCTGTGCACCCGCGTCTGGGCGATCAGTTTGGTCAGCTCCAGGTCGCCCAGCAGGGCTACGCTCTGGGGCCAGCCCATGGCCATCGGATCCTTCATGGGCCCGTCGAGCATCATCGATACGAATAGCAGGACGATGAAGTTGAGCAGCAGCGTGGTGACCACTTCGTCCACACCCATGCGCGCCTTGAGCAGAGCCGGGCCGAGCAGCAGCAGCGCCCCGGCCAGGGCGCTGGCCAGCAGCATCAGCACAAACAACAGCATCGGTGGCAGGTCGAAGCCAGAGCCGCCATGCATGCCGCCAACCGCGACTGCCGCCAGCGCACCGACGTAGAGTTGGCCTTCGGCGCCGATGTTGAACAACCGGGCCTTGAACGCCACCGTGACCGCCAGGCCGGTGAGGATCAGCGGAATCGCCCGCGTCAAGGTCTCGCTCAAGGCAAAGACCGAGCCGAAACCGCCTTTGAGCAGCAGGCCGTAGGTTTGCGTCACGGCGGCACCCGCCCACCACACCAGCACCGAACTCACCAGCAGCGTAAACAGCACGGCGCCTATCGGGGCCAGCAGCAGGGCGGCAGCGGAACTGGTCGCGCGCTTCTCCAGTCGCATGCTCATGTGGCCGCCTCGCCCGATGCGCCGGCCATGGCCAAGCCTATGGTGTCACGGCTCCACTGGCCGGCCGGTAACGCTGCGCTCAGATGTCCGGCATGCATGACGGCAATGCGGTCGCCCATGGCCAGAACTTCGTCCAGATCATCCGAGATCAGCAGCACCGCGGCACCCGCGTCGCGCGCTGCAATCAGCTGGTCCTGCACATAAGCCACCGCGCCGATGTCCAGACCCCAACTTGGCTGGTGCGCCACGATCAGGCGTGGCGGGATCGGATTGGCCTCGTCGCTGTCGGGGTGCAGCAGTGCGCGCCCCAGAATGAGCTTTTGCATATTGCCGCCGGACAAGGCACGCGCTGGGCTTGCGGCGCCGGCGCCACGCACGTCGAAGGCGGTGATGACGCGCTGCGCATGCTCGCGCGCCTTGCGCCGGCGAATCCATGGGCCGCGGGAAAAGACGTTGCTGCGAAGACGCTCGGACACGGCGTTTTCCCAAACGGGCAGATCGCCGATGACGCCAACGGCATGGCGGTCTTCCGGAATGCGCGCAACTCCGAGCGCCACCAGCCGGGCCGGCTGGCCAGGCATTGGCTCGCCGAGCAGGCGCAGCGTGCCGCTGCTTGCCACCCGTGTGCCAGATAACAACTCGGCCAAGGTGGTCTGGCCATTGCCCGAGACGCCGGCAATGGCGACGATTTCGCCGGCGCGCAATTCCAGCGAAGCCCGTTCCAGCCGTTCACGACCGTGGCCGGCGCTGACCGCAACCAGCGTGCAGACCGGTTCGCCGACGCTGCGCGCTGGCCTGGCCCGCGGCGGATCGACCGCATGGCCGACCATCCACTGCGCCAACTGCTCCTGCGTGGTGGATGCAGCCGTTGCCTCCGCCACCAGCTTGCCACTGCGCAAGACAGCGACCCGGTCGGACACTCGGAGCACTTCAGCCAGTTTGTGGCTGATGAAGATGATGGACAGGCCTTTTGCCACCATCTGCGCCAGTACGGTGAACAGCGCCTCGCTTTCGCCGGGCGTCAGTACCGCAGTGGGTTCGTCCAGGATCAGGATGCGCGCGCCGCGGTATAGCGCCTTGAGAATCTCGACCCGCTGACGCTCCCCGACCGACAGGTTGCCGACCAGCGCATCGGGGTCGACTTCCAGCCCGAATTGCTGCGCCACGTCGTGCAGCCGCGCCTGAGCCGAGCGCCGGCGCGAGAACACCTGCCACAGCGATTCAGACCCCATCACGATGTTGTCGAGCACTGTCAGGTTGTCGGCCAGCGTGAAATGCTGGTGCACCATGCCGACGCCGGCGGCCAGCGCCGCTTTCGGGTCACCCGGCACCAAAGGTTTGCCGAACACCGTGATATGGCCTGCGTCGGCCACGTAATGGCCGAACAGGATGGAGACCAGCGTCGACTTGCCCGCGCCGTTTTCGCCCAGCAACGCCAGCACCTCGCCGGCTTGGAGCTGCAGCGAAATGTCGTCATTGGCCACCAGCGGACCAAAGCGCTTGGTGATATGGGCGAGCTGGAGGACGGGTTCGGTCACATCGGCATAGGGGGCAGCCATTATCGGCTGCGCCCCTGCCACACCACCCGGCATGCGGATCCGCACCGGGCGGTTCGAGGAGTTGAGGTCATGAGAGCCGGGGTACTCCAAGTCGG
>Ga0209390_10005267_pt1 | contig 18476 bp, 16 predicted proteins | sample BON01_FD_187212 | JGI IMG/M metagenome (GOLD analysis project Ga0209390, IMG submission 187212) | Freshwater microbial communities from Lake Bonney liftoff mats and glacier meltwater in Antarctica - BON-01 (SPAdes) (version 2) | ecosystem: Environmental > Aquatic > Freshwater > Ice > Glacier...
TATATATATATATAATATATATATAATATATGTGTATGTGTAATATATATATATAACTAAAAACAAGTACGCACTATATATGTATACGTATACATATACATATACAAACCCTCCCCTGGAGTGTATTTTTGGCCATATCCCGTTTTCGAGGCGGTGGGATACGGTGAGATACAGCAAGATACAACTAGATACAGCTAGATACGTACGGATACAGCTGGATACAATGGGATACAGCGGGATGCATGCAGTGGATCTGCTTCAAAATGGCTAGATATAGATCGATACAAGGATACACGGGATACCAAGGATACGGTGAGAAACAGGCGGGATACAGGTGGAATGCAGGCGTGATCTCCCAAAAATACAATACACGCCAGGGGAGGGCTTATACATATACGACATGTATATATATATATGACGTATTTTCGTTATTATGTGTTATATTTATTGTAAATTGTATATAATATTATATTTTGACAATAATTAACTGGTACTGTAGACTGTGGTACACTGTGGTGTATTGGTACTGGTACCGGAGGAGGAGGTGTATTCGTCGAATTGACCATTATAAAAAAACTGTGTTATATGCGCGCCCAAATTTACACGAGAAGGATGATGGATGATGGATCCTTATGCCTTATGAAGCGCAAACCGCGAAGGGCGAAGGCGATAGCGCCTTGGAGTTAGGTATAAGGTATTGGCTGCTCGGCACCGCCTAATCGTCAACAATCGACGTCAGACGTACACACAAACACGGTCACACGTTATACACGCCCCACCCCCACGAATAAAAAAAAAGCGCCCGTGGGCAGCAAAAGTAGCGGTAGCGACGCAGACTCACGACGGACGGACGCGCGGGGTGCGCTAGCAAGCGTTCGAACCGCAAGAGGCAGGAAGGCGGAAACCGCCCAGTGTCGGTTTCATTTGCTTACTTGGTCTTGTAGCGCGCCTCCTCCGCATAGTACTGAGGAAATCCGACGACGCGCTGCAGCTCCGGGAAGCCGAGGGCGAAGCGCTCACGCGTGGCCCGCGCCTCCTCGCCCTCTGCGCCGAGGGCGCGGAGCGACGCACGCATGGCGACGATGGCTGGGTTGAGCGTCGCGAACGGGTAGGCCGCGAGGGCGAAGCCGATCTGCTCCAGCTCAGCGGGGGGCAGCAGCGGCGTGAGCCCACCCTCTAGCAAGTTGGCCATTTTGAGCCCAGGTACGCCTTCGCAGTAGGCCACCATCTCGTCGCGGCTCTGGGGCGCCTCGAGGAACGTGACGTCGGCACCCGCCTCCGAAAACGCCACGCAGCGTCGGATGGCCTCGTCGAGCCCGTTCGTGCCGCGCGCGTCGGTCCGCGCGACGATCACGATTGGCGCGCCGCCCTCGCCGGCGGCTTCGTGCGCCGCGTCGACGGCCGCACGCACGCGGGAGACGGCCTCGTCAAAGGAGACCACCGCCTTGTCGCGCGTGTGGCCGCATCGCTTAGGCGCCACCTACCGGCACGGGACGGGCGTTCACTACCGGGCTGCCGGAGCTCGCGGCTGAGTTCTCGGCACACCTGATCCTCGATCATGATCCCGCCCATTCCGGCCTGCGCGTAGGCGGCGACCGTCCGCTTCGCGTTGACTGAGTTGCCGTAGCCGGTGTCTCCGTCGCCAATGCAAGGGATCTTGCGCGGCGTCGCCTCGAGCGCCTCGCCGACCGACCGCATCGTGTCTCGCATCTGGGCCGGGGCGGTGGGAAGGGTCGGACTATGGAGGTCGCGGCGGTGCTGGCAGTGGTTGTTACCCCCTTGCCGCAGCAACGGCCGGATCATACCTCGCCAAACGACATCAGCCCGGTGTCGGGCAGGCCTTTTGCGGCAGCTGCTCCAAACCCGGAGACAAAGGTGAGCGGGAAGCCAGCCTCCTCCACGAGACGGGCAGACAGCGCGTCGTAGCAGCAGGGCATCTGCAGCAGCCGGCCCTTGCCCAGAAGCGCGCGCAGGCGTGACGCGGCGGCCGACATTCGATGGTCGGGGTAAGGTTCAAGGAGGAGGACGCGGCGTCGAGGACGCCAAAGTTTCGCGCGAAATTTGGCGCGAAACTTAGAAACTAGTTATTCACGTAAACAACAGATTCAGTTAAAGTTGGACCAGCGTTTTTCGCGGCTCTGTCGGCGCTGCCGCTGTTCCCAGAGCGGTCGGAGCGCAGGATGGCGCAGCCGTCGCAGCCCCCGTCGAAGCGGAAGGAGATCTACACGTACAGCGCGCCTTGGCTCATGTACGGCATGAACTGGAGCGTGCGGCCAGACCACCGCTTCCGGCTGGCGGTCGGCAGCTTTGAGGAGGAGTACTCCAACTCGGTGCGCATCATCCAGCTGGATGACGAGACGCACCAGTTCAACGAGGTTGCTCAGTTCGAGCACCCCTACCCGGCCACCAAGATCATGTGGATGCCCGATGCCAACGGCACACGGCGCGACATGCTCGCGACCACTGGCGACTACCTACGCCTCTGGAATGTCACCGACAACAAGAGCGTGCGGTTGGAGGGTCTGCTAAACAATGTGCGCGCATATCCAGCACCCGGGGCGCGCGCGCCGCCGCCGACGTCGCAGGGCCGGGGCGCACAGGCTGGCGTGGTGTCTGACGGGGGGCTCCTGCGCAGAGGTCTGCGCTGTGGCTCACCCCACGCCCCTTGACCGCCCCTTCTCAGAACAAGAACACCGAGTTCTGCGCGCCGCTGACTTCTTTCGATTGGAACGAGACGGATCCGAACATCATCGGCACCTCCGCTATCGACACCACTTGCACAATCTGGGTGCGCGCTCGCCCCGGCCGCGCGCTGCGCAGCCCAGTGCGCGCGCGCGGGGGCTAACCGCTGCCGCCATGCTGCCCCTGCGCAGGATGTGTCGAGAATGCAGGCGAAGACGCAACTCATCGCCCACGACAAAGAGGTGTACGACCTCGCCTTCGCCGCCGGCGTCCACGTCTTTGCCTCGGTCGGCGCCGATGGCTCGGTCCGCATGTTTGACCTGCGCTCGCTCGAGCACAGTACCATCATCTACGAGTCCAACGACGGCAAGGGCGGCTCGCCCGTGCCGCTGATCCGGCTGGCGTGGAACAACCAGGACCCCAACTACCTGGCGACCTTCTCGATGGACTCGAACAAGGTCATCATCCTCGACATCCGCGTGCCGTCGCTGCCCGCCGCGGTGCTCGAGGGCCACTCGCAGTGCGTCAACGGGATCTCATGGGCGCCGCACTCGGCCCGCCACATCTGCACCGCGGGCGACGACAACCAGGCGCTCATCTGGGACCTGAGCCAGATGCCGCGCCGGATCGAGGATCCGATCCTCGCCTACTACGCCGAGTCGGAGGTGAACCAACTGCAGTGGTCCAAGACACAGCCGGACTGGGTGGCCATCTGCTTCGACAAGAAGCTCCAAATACTGAGGGTCTGAGCGTCTGAGCCGCGGTGTGTGATGGCCGAGGCGCGAGAGCGCGTAACGACGCAGTCACCGGGGCTGGGTTGGAACCTATACCGGAGCGGGGGGCGGAGGGGGTCGGGAGGCGGCGCTGAGGGGGGCGGCATGCGCGCCGGGTCTACGCCGGTGGGGCGGCGGGGCCGTGGTGGAGTCTCCGCTGGCGTCGCAGTTGGACGAGGACCCGTGACCTTTGCACCTCGTCGCAGTCTCGCGTGTGCGAGCTGGCCGGCACGCAGGCGCAGACTGGCGGGCCAGGACGCGCGCCTTGGCGCCCGCCGCACCTTCTGCAGCAGCCTGGTTTGAGCCTCGGCCCTCTGCTGCAGGGTTGGGCTGCTGCCACGCAGACCGCCGATTGGCCGCGCATGACGCCGTGAGACGCCAGTGGTCGCGTTGTGCTGCCGCGTGCAAAGCCTGGGCCGTCTCCGCCGGCTTGGCTTCTGGTATACTGCTGGTGGTGTCTAGCGCTTTTATTGCCACTGCAGGCCGGCTCGGAGCGCGGTGCATGTCGATACTGCCCCGGTGTGGGCGGCGGGGTCTTGGGATAATCTCTTTCTCTTTTGCTGGGGACCTGGACACATATATATACATACACAGACACAGTAAAAAAAAGTTGATGGCGTTGCATTTGTTGTTGAAGGTTGAAGGTTGAAGGTTGGAGGTTGGGAGATTTTTTTTTTTTTTTGTAAACTCTTCATAACATACAACTCACAACTCGTGCCACAAAAGCTGAGCGCTGAGCGCATGGCCGCGTGGCGGAAGAATCTTTTTTAAATCCTTAATCTCTAAAAAAAATTGTTTAAAAACAATTGCAATGGTTGAAAGATGATTCATTGAAAGTTAAAATTGTGGCTTGGTTACATAAATATGGGCAAAGGATTGGCCTTTTTTTGTATGTGTTAAAAATGAATGGTAATGGTAATGGTGTATGGTGTTCGTGTTATTTGTTTATATATTCATGTAAAGATAAATAATTTTCGGCTCTGGACAAAGATATAGACTATAGCTATAGACAGGTGTTCCTGACCACACACTCTAGAGGCGAGCGCGATGGAGAAGTCTATTACCAAGTCAAATCAAGATCAAGATGACACTCTAGCCAGAAGGGCTGGCTAGTTGCTAGTTGAGTTCGGAACGTTGAAGGTCAAAGTACAACTAGAGTGTCGCGAACCGCGGGCGCCCGATGTGTGGCACTGCTGCCGTGATGGGGCGACACGCCCGATGTGTGGCACTGCTGCCGTGATGGGGCGGCGCGGAGAGCGGCGCAGCTGCGGCCGGCCACATAACTGCGGCCAGCGGACGAAGGAGCGGCGGCCCGCCTACTCGATGTCAGCAATGGTCACCTCGACCTCTACTCCCGGCTCGATGGAGATCGACGTGATCTGCTTCACGATGTCCGACGACGAGTGCAGATCGATGAGGCGCTTGTGGATGCGCATCTCGAAGCGGTCCCAGGTGTTGGTACCCTCTCCGCAAGGCGACTTGCGGGTGGTGATACGCAGAACCTTGGTCGGCAGGCGGACCGGGCCCTTCACCTTCAGGCGCTTGTCCTTGGCACCCTTGATGAGGTCCGCGCAGACTGCGAGCCAGGGGGGCAGCGTGCAAAACAGTGAGCTCTGCGAGCTGACAGAGCTCGCTGCGACGTGCGCAGCGCCCTGGCAGAACGCAGCGTCCCCCCGCAGGCCGACAGGGTGCAGCGGGCGGGCGGGCGTGGCGTAGCGCACCCTTCTCGAGGTTCTTCACGTTGCGCGAGGTCAGCGTGATGCGAATGCGGTGGACCTTGACGTTCGAGTCGTCCTCGAACTGCTTGGCCTTCATGGCCGAAGCCTCCTGCGCGGCGCACACAGTGTACGCGTCAGCATCTGTCGAACGCCTCCACAGCTTACAGCAGCGGTTGAACCCGGCCGTCGCGGCCAGTCTAATGCCTCAGTTGCGGCGGCAGGTGCAAAGCTGCGTCGTCGCCACTGGCGCGAGCTTGCTCGCCTGGTCCGCGAGAGAAGCCATTTTTCTCGGTGCGACGGGGAATACAGGTGGGGGCAAAGAGGAATAGCAAATATTTCGGTGTGAATGTGAAACAGTTGGCGCGAATCATCAGATCCTGTGTTCGAACTGGTCACTGGCCCAGCGCCAACACGCCCCCAAGGGCGCCGAATGAGCGCCAAATGAGAAGCCATTTTTCTCGGTGCGACGGGGAATACAGGTGGGGGCAAAGAGGAATAGCAAATATTTCGGTGTGAATGTGAAACAGTTGGCGCGAATCATCAGATCCTGTGTTCGAACTGGTCACTGGCCCAGCGCCAACACGCCCCCAAGGGCGCCGAATGAGCGCCAAATGGTGCTGGCGCCTCGCCGCGCTGGCGGTGCCCATCGTGCTGTACATGGAGCTCAGCGCGGCAGCAGCACCCGCCCCACGGCCTGAGCGCATTTTGCGCCAACAAAGCACCCGGCGTGGCTCGGCGCCGAAGCGACTTCCTTCACATGGAGCGGAGCGACTCACGGCTGATGAGATCCGCCGCCTTCTTGCGAGCGGTGCCGATGCACCTCCGGCCGACGCGACGTGCATCGGCCGGGCTCACCTCGAGCTGTGGGGCGGCCTGGTGGGCAATGGCGCGGACAACGAGCAGCCGACCGCGGACGCATGCTGCCGCTCGTGCCGCGAGTATGAGCCGCACCCCGACACGGCCGACGGCGCCCAGTGCAACACGTGGGTCTGGCACCCTGCCACCCACGAATGCTGGCTCAAACACCAGGGGCCGCAGGACCTCGCCGCCTCGTCGCGGCGCGCGGCAGAGCCTGCACCAGCGGCCGGCACCCCTTGGGTGTCTGGCGTGTGGCTCGGCGTCCGGCCGTGCGACGCCTGCGTCGTGCCGAGTTTCTTTCGCGGCTGCATCTCAAAGACGCGCTGCAACACGTCGCGCGCGTGCGGCAGCCCAGCCATCGACGGCTACTCCCACGTAGAGCCAAAATGCTTCGAGGCGTCGCCGACTGCCAGGCATATATACATAAACCTATCTGTCTATCTATCTATCTGTATATATCTATCTATGTATAGCTATATGTGTGTTTCTATCTATAAGTCCATCTATCTCTATCGATTGATCGATCGATAGAGATCGATCGATCGATCGAAATAGCATGCCTGCTAAACTCCACACCGCCCCCCACGAACCCCCCCCGTCCCGCCCCACCCCACAGGCAGTACGAGGCGCTCCTTGCGGCCGGAACGCCGCTCGATGCCTTCCACGAGCTCGGCGCCGGCTACGACGGCCTGGGCGTGCGCTGGGGCATCGGGCACACCAAGCAGACGTGGGGCGCCTGCGAGGCAGCGTGCCGCGCGCACCGGCCCACGCGCAGCGGTGGGCCCTTTTCCAAGCTCGCGTGCAATACATGGTCATGGTGTGGCGCTGCGCGCTGCTTCGAGCCCGACGCGCACTCGCACTCGTTCGGCGACTGCTGGCTCAAGTTTCAGGAGCTGCCCGCGCAGGCCGAGGTGAACCAGCGCGCGCCCGGGATGCTCGCCGCGTGGCGCCGCCGCCACACACGCGAGTTGACCAGGGCGCCGTTCCTGGTCACCGGCGACAACGTGACCTGGGTCTCGGGCGTGCTGCTGCCGCCGGGGGAGAGGCTGGGCGAGGGGACCTGGGGGCCGCGGGCGTACTGGTGACGATACGGTCGCGTCGTGTCGTCGTGTCCCCCTTTCCCTTTCCTGGACTCTCCCCCTCATTTACTTTTATTAATGGCCATCTCCGTCATTTCGATCGGACCCAGAGCTAGTTGAGCTTATAGATTTGGCGACTTGCTCGATCTACAGGTTATATATATATGCTCTCCGTCGTCACCCGTCACTTTAGATACCGCTATTTCTATTTCTATTTGCACGGTGAGATACTATTTCTATTTCTATTTTTGCTATACTAATATAGTTTACTCTATTTGCTATGCTTTGCGCTTTGCTAATTATTGTATCTGGAATAAAACCGCAAGCCTTGGCAAGAGCCTTGGCAGCCTTTATTATTATAATTGTTGATTGGCCTTTTTCTTGTATCTCTCTCATATAAGTATCATATAACTCACACGACAAAAGCTGAGTGCAGAGCCGAGAAACAGTGCCAATAACACCGCCGAGGCCGAGGCGCGCGCGAGGCCGAGGCGCTAGCAATTTTTTTTTTTTACTCTGTTGTTTGTTGTACGTATAGTGTATCGTGTTGTAATGATATGTTGGTGGAACACATCTGATGTAGAGCTCTACGACCAGGTCGTGACATGGTTGATGATGGGCCGTGGTTATCAGATATCAAGATCGTCTTGAAAAGACAGTGTGGTGGTGGTGAGACGTGCGACGGACCAATAGGAGGTGAAACGAGTGAGGCTCTTCGAAGAGTAGGTTCGATCGACATACGCGCCTGCACTTACCGTGCGCAGCGGCACTGCGTGCGGCGGCCGTCTACGGCGCGTCGCAGCTTGGGCCAGCCAAACTACGCCGCCAAACGTCCAGCCAAACATGCCGCCCACAACGATAGCAGTGCTTGCGCCGGTGCCTCGCGCTGCACACATCACGCGCAGCACACACGGCTCAACGCCACCTGGCGCGGCCCGGCCTCAGCAATGCATGCGTCGGCTCGCGCGGCCCGCCGCCGTACTGCAGCAAATTGCGGGGCTACCGGCCGTCCGCCACAATTCCTGATTAGAAAATTAGCTTCGGAAAATGCTGCTCGGTGAGCCAGCGCCGACTCTGTCGATGACGTGGCGTGATGACGTGGCGTATGCTTGGCGCTGGCTCGCTGGACTGACCACAACCCCCTCCCCACCACGTGCCTCAGCTCTCGGCGTCTCGTGCACCGCCTTGCTGGCGGGCGGCTCGCTCGTGGGCAGCGGTGCGCTGCTGCCACCTCTAGCTCTGAGCGCCCTGGCTTTCCTGCCTGGCCACGACGAACCGTGCGGGCGGCCTGCCTGACCCGCGCCTCCCCCACCACTGCGCAGCTGTGTCGCACCGCCCGCGCGCGACCGTGCTTCTCGCGGAGGCTGCTGCCAGCACAGACGAGCAGAAGGCGTCTGGCATTAGCTGGAACTCGCACCAGTATGTCGACAAGGCGCCCGACTCGCTGGTCCGCGACGACGACCTGGGGGGTAACATGGAGATGCGCCGCCGCTTCGAGGCGAACTGCAGGAGGGTGCAGAACTTGATTTGCGACGCGGTGAGCGAGCTTGATGGCAAAGAGTTCAAAGAGGACACGTGGATCCGGCCGGGCGGCGGCGGCGGCATCTCGCGCGTGCTCGCGAACGGCAACGTTTTCGAGAAGGCGGGCTGCTCGCTCTCCGTGGTGTACGGGTCGATGCCGCAGGACGCGCTGCAGTCGGCCACCACGCGCGGCGCCGACCGCGCCAAGGGTTACGCGCCGGGCGAGCGCGTCCCCTTCTTCGCGTGCGGTCTCTCTAGCGTGATGCACCCGCGCAACCCGATGGCGCCGACGATGCACTTCAACTACCGCTACTTTGAGACGGACGGCGGCGTCTGGTGGTTTGGCGGCGGCTCCGACCTCACGCCGGCCTATCTCTTCGAGGAGGACGTGCAGCACTTCCACCAGACGTACAAGAACGTCTGCGACAAGCACGACCCCGAGTACTACCCGAAGTTCAAGAAGTGGGCCGACGAGTACTTCAGCATCAAGCACCGCGGCGAGATGCGCGGGCTTGGCGGCATCTTCTTCGACGACCAGAACGACAAGGAGCCGGAGGCCATCTTCGCCTTCTCCAAAGACTGCCTCGACTCGGTCATCCCCTCTTACCTGCCCCTCGTCGCCAAGCGCAAGGACGAGCCATTCACCCAGCAGCAGAAGGAGTGGCAGCTCATTCGCCGCGGCCGCTACGTCGAGTTTAATCTGGTCTACGACCGCGGCACCGTCTTCGGCCTCAAGACGGGCGGCCGCATTGAGTCGATCCTCATGTCGCTTCCCGAGACGGCGCGCTGGGAGTACAACCACTCGCCCGCTGAGGGCTCGCCAGAGGCCGAGATTATGGACGCCTTCAAGAACCCGCGGAAGTGGGCAAAGTAGGCGTGCCAAGGCGGGTCGCCATGGGGAGGACCGGCGGCGGCGCGGCTCTTTGCAGCACACCCCTGTCGCAGCGGGCCCGTGCGCGCCATCTTGGGAGTGGGCAAGGTGGGCGCGTCGTTGGTTAGGGGAGGGCCGGCGGCCCTCAGCAACACCCCCCGGCAGCGCGAGCGGGCGAAGGAGGCGCGCGGCTCCGGCTCACGCCCTCGCACGGCGCGCTTGCGGCTCGTACGGCTGCGACGCGCGTGTGGTTTGGCGCTCAATTTGAGGCTCGGAGGCGGTGGCGGCCGCGGCCGCTGGACTCGCGTGGACACCACGCCACGGGACGCCTGCACCGCCGAGATGGGAGGCGGGCGGAGAGAGGGCCAGGGCCACGCTGTGCGCCGAGGCCGTCGTCACACTCGAGCTACGACATTTCCGTAGCGCGGGGCACGACGGGACGAGGTGCCTCAACACACAGGATAGGTGGGGGTGGGGTTTTGGGAGAGGCGCCGAGATTAGGTGAGGGTCGTGACGAGCGTGGCGTCCTAGAGTCTACTAGAGCGACGACCAACTGTCCGCCCGTATTATAGTATTCTGGGTGCTGGAGAGTGAGAGCGAGTAGTCAAGAGTGCCTTCGCTGAGAGTCAAATGGTGTGTTCTGTGTCCAAGTGCAAGTGTTAAGTGTTAGGCGGAGGCTAATTTTGTAATTTCGCACTTATACTTATACTTATTACTTATACGTATACGTATACCCTTCTGCCTCTGCCTTCTACTTCTACTTCTACTTACTACGTACTACTTTCTACTTCAACTTTAAGTAGTACTAGTAGTACATAGTACCGTCGAAATTTAAGTTGCTTAGTACTTAATACCTTCTACTTTTACTTCTACTTAGAACTGCTCTACACTTTTGTTTTGAGTTAAGCTTAAGATTAAGAGTTACTAACATTATTTAACATTTAACCTATATAAATTATGAATATATAAAATATAGTATGACGTATGACGTATGAGTATGACTGTGATAGAAGAATCGCGGGACTGGGACTGTGTTATATGTGTTACGTGTTATTACGTGTTGACGTGCGTGCTAACGTTATATACTTACTTATTACTTACTTCAAGGTTCAAGGTTCAAAAGCAAGGGTAAAAGTAAATGCTAATTTATTAGTAAATGTTGAAGAGGTGTTTTTAAAGGGCAAGGGCAAGGGTCGCGTTACTTTTTATTGAAGCGATTTTAATATATATATGTATATATATATATATATATAATATTAATATTATTATTATATATATAATAATCTATAATCTTCTTAAAATCTAAAAAATATATTAAAAATACGACACTCTCACTCTCAAAGTTAAAGTCTCTACCTCTACGTCCACATCTTCTCCTTCTGGCCTTCTCCATCTCCATCTCTAGAACTTAGCATAGAACTTAAAGCAAGTTAAAGACTGTATTCACAACCTGAACCTGAACCCCCCCCCCTTCCTTTCAACTTTCAGTCACAAGTCATTGAAGGAAAAGTAAGTGCATGTAGACACGTATGTAATTATTATTATTATATAATAATTATAAACAAAAACTACAGGAAGACAGTACTACTCACGCAACACAACACCCAGACCAGGACCAGGGCCTTCCCAACTATTACAGAAACATACACACACCAAACAACCTCTGCGCCCTCCGCGCGCCAGCGCAAAGCGCGCCCAAAACACTGCAGCCGCTCACTGGCCAGGCGCGGCGCGCTTAGCTGTACAGGTCCTCGTCGTCGTCAGCGGCCGCAGCCGCGAACTCAGCGGTGCCTCCGGCCGCCGGCAGGCCTCCCCCGACGCCACCCTCGGGGAACTTGAAGGAGGAGCCGAAGCCGCGCGACTGCTGGAGCGTCTGCGAAAACATCTCGTACTTGCGGATGTCGTTGTCCGAAACGGAGCGGCGGGCGTGCTTCATCGCCTCCTCGAAGTGCACCTTGGTGATCTCGGGTACCGGGTCGTCGGGCTCCGTCTCCATGGCGCCGTCTCCCGCGGCGGCGCGCTCCTTCTCAATCTCAATCTCCTTCTCAATCGACTCGCGGATGGCCATCTTCGCAGCGCGCTGGCAAATCTCGGTCAGGTCGGCGCCCGAGAAGCCGTGCGTCGTCTTCGCCAGGTAGTCAATGTCAACGTCGGGCGCGATGGGCGACTTGCGCAGGCACGCCTTGAGGATGTTGTTGCGCGAGCCCTCGTCGGGCAGCGGGATGTAGATGAGCTGGTCGAGGCGTCCGGGGCGCAGCACGGCAGGGTCGATGATGTCGGGCCGGTTGGTGGCGCCAATGATGAAGACGGACTTCTTGGCGTTCATGCCGTCCATCTCGGTCAGGATCTGGTTCAAGAACAAGGGGCGTGGTCAGCAAGGATACTAATCAAACGAATCAGATTAACAAGAATATGTCGATGACGCAGACCGTGGCGTCCATGCCGTCCTTCAGGTCAGGAGCTAGATGGAGTGTGGCAAGGGGATTCTATTGGTTTATATTCGTTCTCACAGCTGCGCCTGAGGTCAAAGGAATCCTCACCCCAACCGGCCAGGGGATAGCGAGCACGTATGCGTAGCGGGCAAGCTTAATATGAAGTAGTATTCGAGATTATATTCACCTGGTTGATAACGCGGTCGCCCGCGCCACCGGCGTCGCCGCCTGACGAGCCGCGCGCGCGCGCGATCGAGTCGAGCTCGTCAAAGAAGAGAACGCAGGGCGCGGCCGCACGCGCCTGTACAGGAAAGGGGACGGTGGAGTGGGTGAGCAGACGCGACAGGAAGTACATATACAATAGGAGCACGCAGGGAGCGACGGCACGCGCCTGTATACGAAAGGGGCAGCGGGGTGGGCGAGGAACGGAATATTCGCGTACTTTGTCGAAGAGCTCGCGCACATTCGCCTCGGACTCTCCAAACCACATAGTGAGCAGCTCGGGCCCCTTGATCGAGATGAAGTTGGCCTGGCACTCGTTGGCGATCGCCTTGGCGAGCAGCGTCTTGCCGCAGCCGGGCGGGCCGTAGAAGAGCACGCCCTTGGAGGGCGCCATGCCGAACTTCTCGAACTTCTCGGGGAACTCGACGGGATACTGCACCACCTCCTGCAGCTCGCGCTTAACGCCTTCGAGGCCGCCAATGTCGTCCCACGACACGTTGGGCACCTCAACCACCGTCTCGCGCAGCGCGGACGGGTTGGACGAGCCGAGCGCGATGCGGAAGTGCTCCTGCGAGACGGCCATCGAGTCGAGAATCTCGGCGTCAATCTCGTCGTCGTCCAAGTCGATCACGTCCATCTTCTCGCGAATGCACTGCATCGCCGCCTCCGTGCAGAGCGCGGCCAGGTCGGCGCCCACGTAGCCGTGCGTCTCCTTGGAGAGCTGCTCGAGGTCGACGTCGTCCGAGAGCTTCATGTTCTTGGTGTGGATGCGCAGCACCTCGAGCCGCCCGTTCTCGTCGGGCACGCCAATGTCAACCTCGCGGTCGAAGCGGCCAAAGCGGCGGAGCGCGCCGTCGATCGAGTTGGGCCGGTTGGTCGCGCCGATGACCACTACGTGCGCGCGCGACTTGAGCCCGTCCATGAGGGTGAGCAGCTGCGAGACGATGCGCCGCTCCACCTCGCCCTGCGTCTTCTCGCGCTTGGGCGCGATGGCGTCAATCTCATCGATGAAGATGATGGCGGGCGAGTTCTTCTCCGCCTCCTCGAAGGCCTTGCGCAGGTTGGACTCCGACTCGCCGGCGAGCTTGGACATGATCTCGGGCCCGTTGATGAGGAAGAAGAAGGCGCCCGTCTCGTTGGCCACGGCGCGCGCGATGAGCGTCTTGCCCGACCCGGGCGGGCCGAACATGAGGATGCCGCGCGGCGGCTTTACGCCGATCGACTTGAAGAGCTGCGGGTGGCGCAGCGGCAACTCGACCAGCTCGCGGATATTGGAGAGCTGCTTGCGCACGCCGCCAATGTCGTCGTAGCCAACGTCGTCCTTGGACTCCTCGTCATCGCGCTTGATGGGCTCGCCCTCGCAGTGGATCACTGTGTCAGGCGCCACGATGCAGTACTCGGCCGGATCTGTCTCGACCACCTTGAACTCGACCGCGCGCATGCCGCCGCGCACCAGGAAGAGGTCATTCTTGCGCACCGGGCGGTACGCCTCGAGGAAGTAGGGCTTGAGGAAGACGTCGAAGAGGTTGCCTGTTGGTGGCAGAGAGGGGTGAGGGGCGAGCGAGCCGCCCGGCTGCAGCCTCGGGCAGGCGGCGGAGAGGCGACCGGACGTCTCGCACGCCCGTGCCAGGGCCGGGGCCCAGTGCGCTAGAGCAGGCAGCACGCGCACCGGTGATGCCCTCGATGGTGTCGTCGATCGGCAGGATGTGGACGCGCTTGCCGTACTTGACGTCGGGGCACTGGTGGACCGAGATGACGTCGCCGAGGCGCACCTTGAGGTTCTTGCGCACGCACTTGTTCATGCGGATCTTGCCCAGGTCGCACGTGTCGTCGGCGAGCACGATGCATACAGTATCCTTCCGCCGCTTGCCCTTGATGAGCACAGTGTCACCACGGAAGAGCTGCAGCTCCTCCATGGTCTGCACGTTGAGCGCGACGACCGAGTTGTCGTCGTTGACCGCCTCATCGACGACCAGGCGGTTCGGGTTCTTCTTTTTCACGGGCTTGGCCGCGGCGGCTGGGTCGGCGCTCATTCTAGACAGAGAAGTCTGCAAAGGGCAGGCAGCAGCGTGGGCTCAGCGGTGCAGATCTTCTCCGCCAACCACAAAGCCGGCGCTGCTGTCGCCTCGTGGCTCGTGCGCAGCCCTGCGTGTGCGTCCTCAGTGCAGCAGGCCGCGCGGTGCCACAGCCAGCGACCTTGCGGCTCAGTGCGTTCGCTGACCGGCGCTGACCTGTCTGGCACTTTCCAGAAACCGAAAATAGAATGTGCGCGCCAAACCGGCCCAGACAACAGACAACTCCGTCAGCAAGACTCAAGCCGGGCTCCAGAGATGCTGGTCAACGTCAAGTGCTCGTCGAACGGCCAGACCGTCTCGATCGAGGTACAGCCCGCGGACACGGTTCTCAGCTTCAAGGAGAAGATATCGGGGCCGGCGGGCGTGCCTGCGGCGCAGCAGCGTCTGATCTACTCGGGCAAGGTTCTAAAGGACCCCGAGACGCTGGGCACGTATCACGTCGAGGACGGGCACACGGTGCATATGGTCCGCGGAGCGGCGCCACCGGCCGCGGCCGCCGTGGGCGTTCCGGCGGCTACTCCGGCTCCGGCTATGACTGCGCCGCAGCCGGCCGCCGGTCCTCCCGCCGCGGCTCCGTTCAATCCGTTCGCCATGGGCGCTGGGATGGGCGGGATGGGCGGCGGCGGCATGGGCGGCATGGGCGGCGGTGGTGGCGGCATGGGCGGCGGCATGGTGCCGGGCGGCGGCGGTGGCATGGGCGGCATGGGGATGGACCCCGCAGCGATGATGCAGATGATGCAGAACCCGGCGATGATGCAGATGGCGACGGCGCTGATGCAGGACCCGGCCGCGATGTCCTCGCTGCAGAACATGATGAGCGGCGGCGGCGGGCAGCAGGAGCACATGCAGGCGGTGATGAACAACCCCGTGCTGGCGCAGTCGATGGCCTCGATGATGCAGGACCCGCAGATCATGCAGATGATGCTCGGTCAGATCATGGGCGGCGGCGGCATGGGAGGCATGGGCGGCGGTGGCGGCGGCGGCATGGGCGGCGGCGGCGGCATGGGCGGCATGGGCGCCCCGCCGGCGCTCGGCTTCAACCCCTTCGCGCCGCCGCCCGCGGCTGGCGGCGCCGCGCCCGGCGCCCCGGCGGCGGCGCCTCCTGTTGCCTTCAACCCCGCGATGATCCAAGCCATGCTTGGCGGCGGCGCCGGCGGCGCTGCTGGCATGCTTGGCGGCGGCGCCGGCGGCGCTGCTGGCGCGCCGGCGGCCCCTGCGGAGTCCGCCGAGATCCGGTATGCGAGCCAGATCTCTCAGCTCTTTGACATGGGCTTTTCCGACGCGGAGGCCAACCTACGCGCGCTCGTCGCCACTGGGGGAAACGTCAACGCCGCTGTAGAGAGGCTGTTTTCGGGGCAATGATCGGGGCTGTGGGCTCCCGGAGAGGCGAAGAATGATTTGGCCGGTGGGGCGAGTTTGCCACGGGAGGAAAGGTGGCGGAGACTCAGGTGGTGGAGACTGTGTTGGCGGAGGGGCGAGTGGCGCGACAGATCCCGTGGCGTTGGCGTCTCAGCGTCGTCCTCGCGCTGCCAGGACCGCTGCGCCGAGTGGCGGCGCGCGACTGCCGAGTGTGGCCGGGCAGCATGGTGTTGAACAAGCCGCGCAGTTCGAGTCGGGCGGCATGCGATGGCTGAGGGCGGCTGGGCAGCAGAGTGCTGCTCAAGACGAGCGGCTCGTCGTGCGTCGTGCGGCACGCCACTCCCGAGGGCGGCGGGGCAGCATAGTTCTTCACTCCCGACATATTGTACACTGTGAGATGATGCAAACGCAGGCTATACACATGATGTGTGAGTGGGGGGGCGGGGGGGTGTGTGGTCGTATGTGTGTGTCGTAGTAGTGTGTATCTGTATCTGTAGTGTGTGTGTTGTAGTAGTAGTAGTGCAGTGTAACAGTGTAGTATCGTGTATCGTATCTCGTGTCGCGTGTCGCGATCACGCAATGGCAATGAGCAATGGCAATGGCAATGATATCAGTATCAGTATATCATACTGTCAGTGCCAGTGTCATACTAATACTATGATTGCATACTATGATCGCAGAAGTCAGAGCATACAAACACAAGCACAAGGACAAGGACAGCTTTAAAAAAAGAAATACAAAGTGCATTTTTTTATAATTTTATTATTGATTATTATTTGTTATTTGTTTTATTTGTATAAATATACTGTATAACAGAAATAGAAATAGCATAGATATAGCATGAAAGGCATAATACGCAAATACATAAATAAAGCATAATGCATGTGGTATACGGTATACGGCCGCGCCACGCGCCCTCGCCCTCGCGCGCCCTCGGGCCAGGACCAGGACGCAGGACGCCCGCGCCTCAGCGCATCCGTCACCGCCACGCACGAGCGCGCCGCACTCACGCTCCTACCTGCACGTACACACGCACTCGACCCACACTCGTCCAGCGCCAACCCCTTGGAGAACAACACAGGCTCCAACGTCTCAACCTCCAAGAAACATAATTGAACAACTAATTAGCAGTATACGTGCTATACGTAGACGTAGAAAACAGCATGCATGTGTGAGAGAACCATCAACAAATGAAGCCTACATGTGTCCAGCAGTCGCCACCCGGAAGCGTGTAGCTCGAGCGCCCCCCCCCTCGCCTGCCCCGGGTCAACGGCGTTGGCGGTGGATGCAAGGAGGCGACTTCAGCGCTGAGTGGCGCAGGAACAATGGCTGGAGGCACAGCGCACGGTGCAAGAGATGCCAGTATAGTTCCCGCTGGCGCCACTCGGGGGCTACTAGGCTACTCCGGGCAGTCGCACTGGTGGTCTCCCAGGTTTGGTGTGCCCACAAAGTAGCAGCCAGCGTAACTAGAGAAAGGGTCGCCGTGGCACTGACTCGACGAAGATCCGCACGTGGCGCACTTGTGGAACGAGTTGCCGCCCTTGGTGCAGGGCACCCCCGCGCAGCTGACGCAGGAACACGTCTTCGTGTTGGGCGTGAGGCCCACGCGCGGCCCCGCGCTTACGCTCATGGGGGGCTTGTTCTCCTCCCACCTATCATCGGTTGAAGATGGATCCTCAGGTTAGCTTAGTTTAAGAACTGGTTGAGAACGTTCCTCTAGTATTGTTGTTCTATACGCGCGTGTTGAACTCCAAGTTTAAAAGGCGCGGCCCCGCGCTCACGCTCACGGGAGGCTTGTGTTGCTCCCACCTGGTAGAGGATGTCAAAAGATCAACAGGTCACACGCACACGCACACGACAGCAGAACAAACCACTCACCTAATCGATGATATATTCTCAGGTTAGCTTAGCTTTAAGATGAGTCCTACCTGGTTGGGAACGTTCCTCTATTTTTTTTTCTATGCGCGGCCCCGCGCTTACGCTCACGGGGGGCTTGTTTTGCTCCCACCTGGTGGAGGGTGGATTCTGGATTCGCAGGTTAGCCTAGCTTTAAAGGTGCCCTGCAGCTACTAACTAATTAACCGCTGTGGGTGAATTCACTTTGCTCAGGTACCTGAGCGCGGTTCGACTAAGAGTTTCGTCGTTTTGATTATAGGAAAGACGGGAGGCTTGTTCTGCTCCCACCTGGTTGAGGATGGATTCTCAGGTTAGCATAGCTTTAAAGGTGCCCTGTGCGCCTATGTATATCGAAGCAGCGTTTTTATAAACAAACTGTTCTAGTGACGTTTGTGCTGTGTCTCACAATGAACGACCGTTTCAGTTTCGACTCCTCAATCACTTGTCCCGAATTGTTTTGGGTTTCATGGGTGAATCTAGGATGCATCGCTGGTGATCGCCGTCAGAACTTAAAACCGAAACCCGCTCAGGTACCTGAGCAAGGCGAATTTACCCATAGCGGTTAATTAGAAGCCGCAGGGCACCTTTAAGATGAGTCCCACTTGGTTGAGAACGTTCCTCTTGTTTTGTTTTTATATACGCGCGTGTTGAACTCCAAGTTTAACGGGTTAAGGGTTAACCCGCGGGAGTTGTGCGTTTAACCCTTAACCCTTAACCCGGGGGGGTGGGAGGGTAGGGAGAGAGAGAGATAGAGAGACGTATATCGGGTTAAGGGGTTAACCCCGAGGCATCCTCCTCAGACCATCCATACATACATATACATACAAACATGCATATACACTTATGTACATTATAGCTCTAGGGGGGGGGGCACCATTTTTTGTTCTATACGCTCTTGTTATATCCTACTCGGACCATACATACATACATATACATACGAACATACATACACCTATATGTATATTATAGCTCTCGGGGGGGGGGGGGCAC
>Ga0209390_10005269_pt1 | contig 18471 bp, 6 predicted proteins | sample BON01_FD_187212 | JGI IMG/M metagenome (GOLD analysis project Ga0209390, IMG submission 187212) | Freshwater microbial communities from Lake Bonney liftoff mats and glacier meltwater in Antarctica - BON-01 (SPAdes) (version 2) | ecosystem: Environmental > Aquatic > Freshwater > Ice > Glacier...
GGGGGGGGGGGGGGGGGGGGGGGGGGGGGGGGGGCGGGGGGGGGTGCGCGCGCGGGCCTGGGCGGATATCGACAACTCGCCGAGCCATGAAAAAATTCCAATCGGGAAAAGGGGTGGGTGGGTTTGGACGGTCTCTCTCTCTCTCTCTCCGCAAAAAAAATGCGAGCGCGCCTCCTAGTGCCGCCCGCCGCCGCCGCCGCCGCCACCTCGCGCGCCCGCCGCCGCCTCCTCGCGCAGCTTCTTGTCGTGCCGCTGCCTGCGCTCGAGGACCTCCTTCCAGCGCTGACTCTCGGCCTCGTCCCCGGCCGCCAGGAGGTCCAGGTCCTCGCGCAGGCGGCAGTCCGAGGGCAGGGGGCGGTCGACCGAGCGCCAGCGCGGCACGAAGCGCGGCGCGGGCGGCGGCGGGCCGCCGTTGCGCGCCGCCGCCGCCGCCGCCGCCGCCGCCGCCTTTTCGGCGGCCACGCCCAGGGGCGCGTAGGGGGACGCGGGATCCATTAGCGTCCAGTAGCGGCGGTGGTCGATGTTGAGGTGCGACAGCCACGACCCCTCGATGCGCGCGACCGCGACGCCCGGGACCGACAGGGCGGACGCCCCGCCCGACGCGCCGCCGCCGCCGCCGCCTCCGCGCGCGAGAGAAAGCGAGTGCGCCGCCGCGAGCCCGGCCGGCGCCACGGACGGCGGCATCGGCGGCAGCGGCGGCGAGGGCGAGGGCGAGGGCGAGGGCGCGGCGGACGCCACCGCCGCCGCTGCCGAGGAGGGGGCGTCGGGCCCGAGGCGGCCCGCGCTCGCGCTATGGTGGACGGCGAGAGGCGGCAGGGGGACCTCGGAGGGCGACGGGGGAGACGGCGGCACGGCAGAGGCGGCCGCGGGCGGCGGGGGCGACGGCGCGAGCGGCCGCGGCGCCGCCGCCGACGCGCCGCCCTCGCCCGCCCCCGCCGCCGCCGCCGCCGCCGCCGCCTGCGCCTTCTTCTCCTTGCTGCTGCTCTTGCCGAGGCGCCCCAGGCGCGACGCCGCCATGCGCAAGCTGGTGGCCGCCGACAGCTTGACCTTGCCGCCGCCGCTCCCTGCTGCTGCTGCTGCTGCCCCCGTCCCCCCGCCGCCGCCGCCAAGCGCCGCCGACGCCGCGCCCGTCTGCTGCTCCTGCTGGTGCTGCCCCAGGCCGCTCGCCGCCGAGCCCGACCGCCGAAGCGGCTCCGACGCCGCCGTCCGCAGCGGCGGCATCAGGCGCGAGAAGCCCAGCGGGCTGCCGCCGCACACCGCCGCCGCCCCTCCCCCCGCCGCGCCGCCGGCGCCGTGCGCGCCGGGCGTCAGCGATCGGGCGGGCGACGCGCGGCCGGACGAGGGCACCATCGGCAGCGGCGGCGGGCCGTCGACGGCGAGCGAGTCGAGGCGCGCGGCGACGGCGGCGAAGATGGCCTCGTCGCGGGGGTCGGCGGCGGGGCGGCGCGGGGCCTGCCTGGTGGGGTCGTGGTGGCGGTGGTGGTGGCGGTGGCGGTGATGGGGGCGGCCGTTGGCGGCGGGGGCGGCGGCCGCAGCCGCAGCCGCCGCCGACCCAGTCGCCGCCGCCGCGCCGCCGCCGCGCGCCGGGCCCCGGCCAGCCGCCGCCCCCCCGGCCTCGTCGCCGCGCTCCCCCCCTTCGTCGCTGCAGCAGCCGCTTCCGCTGGCCGACCTGCACGACGAGTAGCTCACGTGGCTCTCGCCGTCGGCGCCGTCGTCGTCGACCTCGTCGTCGGCGCAGTAGGAGCCGTCGGCGCGGTCGGTGCCGGCGGCCACAGAGCCGCCGCCGCCGCCAAGGCCGCCGCCGCCGACGCGCACGGCCGTTGCCACCGCCGCCGACGCGGACGCCGGCGGCGGCGCCAACGGCAGCCCCGGCGCCCCTCCGCTGCCGCCGGCCGCCGCCGCCAGCGGCGCGGTCCCCCTGCCGGCGACGGCGCACCCCGCCCCGGCGTCCAGCGGCCCGATCGTCGACGGCGTCATGCGCAGCGCGCCCGACCGCGAGGGACCCACCACCGGCGCGTCCCCGCGCAGCCGGTAGATCTCCCCCACGGCCGCGTCGGCGCGCGCAAGCGCCGCCAGCCGCGCGCCCGCGCCGCCGGCGGCGGCGCCGCCCGCTTGGCCCGCCGCCGCCCCCACGGCGGGGCCGAACCGCAGCACCGCCTCGAGCCGGTTGCGCGCGTCCACCAGGCGCGCGGTGCCCACCACCTCGGCGCGCGGCCGCTTCGAGTACACCACCCCTTTCACGCCGAACGCCGGCATGAACATCTCGATCGACGAGCCGTCGCGAAAAAAGACGCGCCGCGCGCCTCGCGAGGCGGTGCGGATCCCGTACCACCGGACGACCACCTCGACCGCCGGCTGCACGTGTCCCTCGAATCGCCAGCCGCCGGAGGCGCCCTCGACGACGTAGGCGGCGATGGGAGGATGGTGGCTGACCTGCTCGGCGAAGAGGCGCGCGACACGCCGCGGCGACGGCGCGGCGCCGCTCGTCCCGGCTGCCGCTCCCTCTCCCGCGGCCGCCGCCGCCGCCCCGCCATCCCCTCCCCCGCCGCCGCCCGCGGGGCTGTCCATGTCCATCTCCGCCTCCCACGTCTCCCCAAGGATCGGGTTGAACGGCTTGCGCCACACCACCCCGGCCGACAGCCCGGCGACGAACCAAGCGATTACGAGCTTCATGCGCTCGAGGGGGTCGCCGCGCTCGCCCGCCGCCGCCGCGCGGTCCAAGAGCTCTAGGTTGACCCAGCTGTCGGCGATCTTTTGAAGAAAGGAGCGCGGCTCGAACATGCGCACGGGGAACGAGACGTTGACGAGGTTAAAGCGCGCGCCGCTCAGGATGGCGCGCCCGACCTCCTTGATCCACGCGAGGATGCACTCGCGCTGCGTGGCCAGCAGCGCGTCGTCGTTGCACGCCAGGCCGCCCTCGGGGTGGGCGTCCGGGTGCAGCGCGGCCTTTTGTTTTTTGTGTGTTGTTTTTGTTATGTTTTGTTGTTTTGTTGGAAGGTCGTTGTGTCGTGTGTGTTTCGGTTGGTTTTGTGGCTCGAGGCCGGGGGGGCGGATCAGCAAAGATGAGCAAGGAAGAGCGGTTTGGCCAGAGCGGCGGCGGCGGGCTGACAGAGCAAAGCCTTGCTGAGCGCGAGAGCGAGGGTCGGCGTCGGCGTCGGCGCCGGCGGCGGTTTCGCTCTTGCATCGTCTGTCTCGCGATCTGCGGAAGGCGCGCTCGCCTCTCGAAAGAGTAAGGGCGCGCGCCGCTTGTCTCTCGGATGCACCTCTCGCTCTGTCGGCAAACACGAGAGATGCTCCACGGGCGCGCGGAACGCAAGTCTCTCTCTGCTTGTGGGGGACACACACAAAGGCGAGCCCAGTGCGCGGCCCGCACCTGCCACAGCCGCTGTTCGTCCGGGCTCAGCAGCACCAGCGCCTCCTCTTGCTGCAGGCCCAGCAGCTTGCCCAGCCGAGCCTGCAACATGGCTGAGCTTGAACCCAAACCCCTCCCCCTCCCTCTTGAAAGCGGTTTGGGGGGATCGTCGCTGCCCCTCCAAACGCGGGGCTACTTGTTCTCGGGGGTTTGGCGGTCGAGGGGGAGGCTGAGCGGTCGTGCCGATGGCAGTTGCGATGGCTGTCGGTTGGTTGGGGTCAAAGGGGAAAACAAGGAAAGAGAAAGAAGGGTTTGGTCCATGTAGATGCGAAAGCGTCGGCGGCGGCGTCTATTTGGTGTCGGCAGCGCGCGGCAAGGTGGGCATCAAAATCCGCCGCGCTCGCTGCTGCACGCGGGGCGTTGCGGGAGATCGAGAGGCGAGGTGGCGGTCCAATGGACACGGTTTGGATCAAGTTCACACGTCATCCAACGTAGGGGCGGATTTGCGGATTCGTCCAACGCCCGAACACAAAGTAAAAAGGAAAAGAAAAGTACAGCGCCTCGGCGAAACAAACATATAACGAAGTCGTTTTTCGATCAGCGCGCCGCCGGCGCCTTCGGCTTTGACGACGCCGCCGACGCTACCGCTGCCAGCTCCTCCTTGAGGCTCGCGACCTCGGCCTCGAGCTCCACGACGCGCGCCCCGGCGTCGCGCATCGCGTCGGCCTCGGCCAGCGCCCGCGCGAGCGCCCTGTCGGCCGCCGCCGCGTCGGCCACCGCCGACGACAACGCCGCGCCGCCGCCGCCGACGACGCCGCCCTCGGCGTCGCGCGCGGCCAGCCCCAAGGCCATGGCTGCGTGCAGGTCGCGCGCCAGGTCCGCCGCGTCCTCCACGCCCACGGCCAAGCGCACCAGGTCGTCCGGCAGCCCTCGAGCCGCGCGCACGGCGGCCGGGATCGCCGCGTGCGACATGAAACAGGGGAGCGACACCAGCGACTCGACGCCGCCAAACGACACCGTGATCTTGAAGAGATCGCTCCCCTCGGCCACGGCGCGCGACGCGGCCAGGCTGCCCGTCTCAAAGCTGAGGACCGCGCCCCCGCCCGAGGCCTGGGACGCGTGGAGCGCCGCGCCCGGGTGACCGGGCAAGCCCGCGTAGTTGACGCGCGTGGGCAGCGGGTGCGCGTCCAGGAAGCGGGCGAGCAGCGCCGCGTTGGCCTGCGCGCGCTCGACACGCAGCGCCATCGTCTTCAAGCCCCGCGCCGCCAGCCAGCAGTCGAACGGCGCCAGCCCCGCCCCCTCGGCGTTCTGCAGGAACGCGAGCCGGTCCGCCAGGCCCGAGCCGCGCACGGCCAGCACCCCGAGGGTCACGTCGCTGTGCCCGCCGATGTACTTGGTTCCGCTGATCATCGAAACGTCGGCGCCGAGCTCGAGCGGCCTCTGCAGCAGCGGGCTCATGAAGCTGTTGTCGACGCAGCTGACGGCGCCGTGCGCGCGCACGAGGGCGCACACGGCGCGCACGTCGGCGATCTGCATGCGCGGGTTGGTAGGGGACTCGATCATGACCAGGTCGGTCTTCTTCCTGTTGCCGCCGTCGCCGTTCTCGCCGTTTTTCCCTCCGCCGCCGCCGCCGTCGTTTCGGATCGCCGCCGCCACCGCCTCTAAATCCGACATGTCCACGAACACCACCTCCACCCCGCAGACCGCCGGCGCCACCCGCGACAGCAGGCGCGACGTGCCCCCGTACAGGTCGTCGCCCGCCACGATGCGGCCGCCCGAGGGGGCGAGCTTGGCGACGGCGGCCAGCGCCGCCATTCCGGACGTAAAGGCGAGCGCTCGGTCGGCGCCCTCCAGCAAGGCCATCTGGTGCTCGAAGTGGCTTCGGGTGGGGTTTCCGCTGCGCGTGTAGTCGTAGGGCCCCATCTCTACGGCGGAGGGCTGCGCGAACGTGGCGGTCTGGTAGAGGGGGGAGCCCGAGGCGCGGAAGGGGTCCTCGAAGGCGGACGAGGGCGGGTGGAGCAGGCGCGTCGGGAGGTGGTAGCCGCGGCCGTCGCCGCCGTCGGGGACGCCGCCGGTACGGGCGGCGGCGTCGCCGTCGCTGGCGCCGTCGCTGGCGGCGGCGGCGGCGGCGAGGCGGCGGCGGTGGCGGCGGCGGCCCCAGTATATGGCGGCGGAAGAGGGGGCTGCGGGCGCGCGGCAGGGAGGCGGGAGAGGGCTGGCCGCGGCGCGGGCGCACGCGGCGGACGACGCGTGGAGGAGGAGGGCCATGGCTGCGGCGGGCGGGGGCGAGACGAAAAGTGAGGGGGGGGGGGGGGGGGGGGGGGGGGGGGGGGGGGGGGGGGGGAAGGGAGGGGGGGGGGGGGGGGGGGGTCACGGGACCGCCGCGCGCGCCAAGTGTGGATGGCGGTGGTCAGGTCCGAGAGACAGCGAGGAGATAGTGGATGCGCGCTGGATCGATTGACCGGTGGTGAGTGGGTTGTTCTTTGAGGGTTCTCCCGAAGCACTTCTTCGAAGTGTCGAACGATCGCCGTCGCCGTCGCCGTCCCTCTTCGCCTCTACACTCCGAGACCCACAAGCCGCCGCCAGAGGGACGGTCTCTCAGGCTGCTCCTGCTGCTGCTCGTGCTGCTCCCGTTGCTCGCCCGACCCGCCGTGCCCCGGATCCTCGCCCCCCGCTCGCCGCGACCGGGCGGCGTCCTCGACGTCGCCGCCGCCGCCGCCGCCGGCCGTCTCGCCCTTGCCGCCGCCGCCGCCGCCGCACCTGCTGCCGCCGCCGCCGCCGCACCCGCCCGCCGCACCCCCCGCTCCTTCCGCCGCCGCCTTTGTGCGCTGCCTCGCCACCGCCGTCACCAGCTGCCCGCACGCCCCCTCGATGTCCTGCCCGCGCTCCTGCCGCACCGTGCACGGCACCCCTCTCCCCCCCAGCCGCACCTCCGCATGGAACGCCGCCACGGCCGCCGCCGACGGCGCCGCAAACACGGGACCGCGCCCGTCGCCGCCGCCCTCGGCCGCCAAGACCGGGTTCCAAGGGATCGCGTTGACCACGACGTCCCGCCCCTGCAGGAGCTCGCGCAAGGCCCTGGCCTCGCGCGCGCCGTCGTTGAGGCCCGCGAGCAAGACGTACTCTACAAATACGCGCTGCTTGGTGTGGCGGCTATAGGCGTCGACAGCCGCCAGCAGCCTCGGCAGCGGGGCCGCCCGGGCCGACGGCACGAGCCGCTCGCGGAGCGCCTGGTCCGGCGCGTGCAGGGACAGGGCGAGGGAGACGCCGGGGAGGTCGCGTGCCAGGTCGACGATGCGCGCGGGCACGGCGCCGACCGTCGAGAGGGTCACGCGCCGGCGCGCGAGCGCGAAGCCGCGGGCCGGGTGGGTCAGGCTGCGCACGGCCGACACCACCGCGGCGTAGTTTCCGCCGCACACGGGCTCGCCCTGACCCATGGCCAGGGCCGAGGCAGGAGCAGGGAGCCCGAAGCGCAGGCAGGCCGCGCGCGCGAGCACGGCCTGCTCGACGATCTCGCCCGCGCTCAGGTTGGCGCCGACGCCCATGCGGCCCGTGGCGCAGAAGACGCAGCCGAGGCGGCAGCCGTACTGGGAGCTGAAGCAGAGGGCCGTGCGCACGCCGTCGCGGGTGCGGCGGCGGCCGGGCGCGGGCGCGGCGGCGGGCGGCGGCGGCGGTTGTTGTTGCGGTCGCTGTTGCTCGCTCTGCGCGTCGGCGTCGGCGTCGCCGTCGGCGTCGGCGTCGGCGTCGGCGTCGGCGCGGTCCCCTGGCCGCGTTTCGCCGGCCACGCCTTGTTCCTGCTGCTGCTGCTGCTGCTGCTGCTCCTGCTGCTGCTGCTGCTGCTGCTGCTGCTCAGGCGCCGTCCCACCAACCTCCGCGACCGCCGCCGCGGCCGCCGCCGGCATCCCGTACGCCATGACGACCGTCTCCACCTCGAGGCCGTCGGCCAGCCGCACCAGCAGCTTGACGGCGTCGCCGCGCGCCGAGCGCCGGACCAGGGCCGCGCGCGCCGTCATCGCGGCCGGGGGGGGGGCAGGAGGGACGGCCGAGGCGGCGTCCGACGGCCCATCTGTGCCGGACTCGAGGAGGGCGCGCAGGCGCTTGGGCAGGGGCGGGCGCAGGCCGTCGAGGGCGCGCTGGCAGGGGCGAGCGGTGAAGCAGAGGGGAGGCAGAGGGGAGGCCGTCGGCGTCGTCGTCTCGGCGCCGGCGCCGTCGGCGTCGCCGTCGTCGCCGAGGCACGCCGGCAGAAAGTCGGGGTCGCGCAGGAGCGCCAGCCACAGCCGCTGCAGCTGGCTGTCACTGAAGCCAAAGTTCTCGACCATCGCGTCGTAGTCCCAGATGCTCGGGGGCGGCGGCTTGCGCTTGCCCCCGGGAGGCGGCGCGGCGGTCATCACGGCACGGTGTTTGCGCGCGCGGGGGTTGATTCCGCACCCGCGCCTGTGTCCCTCGCTCGCTCTGTGTGGTTTGCCAAGAGTTCGGGATGCTAGCGCTAGTCCTGCTCTTACGCTTTGAGGGCGTGAGTGTGTGGCTTGTAAGGGAGACGGGAGTTGTTGCGCAACGTGACTTGAGCGTTTGGTGGGTCTGCGCGTTGGCGTGCGTTCGGCGACGGCGACGGCCCGCACGCCCCGCACGTCAGTTGAAAGGCGTCGCCCTCTCTCTCCCTCCTGCCAATCTTAAGCCCCGTCTATTTTGGAGATTATAAACACGCACACACGCGCACACACACGCGCTCTTTGTCCTGCTCGTTCCCTCTCAACCTCATGACAGAAAAAATCCACGGAACCCAAAAATAAACTCACTGCCGTGTATCTCTCACGCGCGCCAAGAGACGCACGTAAAAACCCACGACAGAGCCCACCATGGCCTCGGAGGCTGGTCATCACCCCCGGGAGGAGCTCCCCGCCAGCGCGTACGATCCCTCCTCTTCCTCTTTGGGCAAAACCGCCGCCGCCGCCAACGTCGACGCCAACGACGACAACGCCAACGACGACGACGCATTGGCAGCGCTGTTCCTCGAGTTTCGCGGCTCGCACGACCGCGGCGCCCCCTCTTCCTCGTCCTCGGCCCCCTCGCCGCCCCCATTTCTGACGCGCGAGGCCGTCTACAGGGCGTACGTCGCGGCGGGCCGGGACGCGGTCGCGGCGGCCGAGGGACTCGCGGCGTTTGAGCGGCAGGGGAGGAGCCGCGGAGGCGGGGCCGCCGCCGCGCGCGCGGCCGGCGCCGCGCCCGGCACCGTCGGCCCGCCTCGCCGCTCGCCCGGCGACGGCGACGGCGACGACTGCGGCCGCGGCAACGGCGGCCTCGGCGCCCGCGTGGCCGCCGCGCTGCTGTCCGGCGTCGACGACATGTGCTCGCTGCTGCCGACGGCCTCGCTCATGTCGCTCGGGCTCGGCATCGACGGCGCGTCCTCGGCCGCGCATCTGCGCCGCAGCGGCGCCGGCGCCGGCGGGTTTGGCTTTTTTGACGCGGGCGACGGCGGAAACGGCGGCGGCGGCGGCGGCGCCTCTGCTGCCGCCGACCTCTTTTGCGGCGATTACGAGGACGGCGGCGGCGTGTTCGCGGAGGACGACTACGAGTTCTACCGCGAGCAGCGGCGCAAGGCGCGCGCGGCGCACGGCCGCGCCTCCACCTCGACGGCCTCGGCGCTCGAGCGGCGCGCGGCGGGCGCGGCCGTGCCGCCTCCCCGGCGCGGCCGCGGCGGCGGCGGGCCGCCCTCCTCGTCGTCGTCGTCGTCGCCGGCGGCCGTGGCCGAGGCGGCCGCCCTGGCGTCCGTGCGGCGCGCGGCCCGCGCTGCCGGCTGCGCCTCGGCCGTGGACGACGACCCCGTCCTGTCCGCGCTGGAGTCCGTCGGCGACGCCCTGGACTCGGCCGTGGACGGGCTCACGTCCTGGCTGGGGTCCCGCCTGGCGGTGGGCGGTGGCGGCGGCGGCGGCGGCGGCGGTGGGAACGCTGGGGCTGGGGTGGGCAGCGGGCGCGGCAGCGTGAGCAGCGGCGGCGGCGGCGGTGGCGGCGGCAACCGCAAAAAGACCGACGGCGATGACGACTCTGAGGACGGCGCGGCGCGCGGGCGCCCCCGCGCCTCCGCGGGAGACAGCAGCCGGCAGCCGTCGCGCAGCCTGGGAGGAGGCGGCGGCGCGGGCGGGTCGAGCGGCGGCGGGAGCGCCTCGCCCCCGCCGCATTTGTCTCGCGGGGGCGGCGGCGCGGGCGGCAGCGACGGCGGCGAGCTGCTCGGCCTGCGGCGCGGGCCCAGCGAGGCGGGCGCGCCCGGGACGACCCCGGGCAGCCCCGCGGCGCACATCGCGCTCACTTCGGCCACGCACCGCGGCGCCCGCGCGTCGTCGCTGGGCGGGCCGGTCGGCGGCAGCGGCGGCAGCGGCGCCGGCGGCGGCGCCGGCGCCGGCGGGGGCCCGGCCTCGGCCGGCGGCGGCGGCGGAATCAGCGGAGGAGGAGGAGGAGGGGGCGGCGTCGGCAGCGGCAAATACGGTGGCGGCGGCGGCCTGAGCGGCGGCGGCATGAGCGGCGGAGGCTCGTCCGGGGGCGCCATCCGGGCGTGGCGCGGCCCGAGCAGCGGCGGCGGCGGCGGCGGCGGCGGCGGCAGCGGCAGCGGCGGCAGTCCCGAGCCCGTCGGCTTGCTTGCCGCGTTGGCTGGGGGCGGCGGCGGCGGGGTCGGCTTGCTCTCGGCCGTCGGAGGGCTGGCCGCGGCGGCGGCGGCCAGCCTCGCTAAGCAGCCGCTCGAGCCCCCACGCGCGAGCGGCGGCGGGGGCGCGCCCGCCGCAAGGACGCGTTTCGGCGGCGGCGGCGCGATCTCTGCTGCTGCTGTTGGCAAGGACCACTGAGGCGGTCTTTTTTAGACAAGAAATAGAGATAGGTAGGGCGTGGAGAGCACTAGCGTATGACACGTTCCGCTTGTCTTGATTGAAACGACCTTACACGCGTGCGCTGCGCCCGCGCGCGAGCGGGCGTTTTGCGGGGAAAAACCACACGCCCTCTCCCCTCACGCCTCAAGCAGCGCGTCGAGCAGGGCGCCCGCGTCGATGCCGACAGCGGCGGCCAGCGTGGCGGCCTGCAGCTCGGCGCGCAGGCCCGCCAGCGCGACCTCCTCGAGCGCCTCGTCGGCCATGGCCGAGGCCGCGGCGGCCTCGACCGCGGCCGCGGCCGCCACCGTCTCGGGGGAGAGGGCGCCGACGACGCCGTTACCGCCGCCACCGCCGCCGCCGCCGTCGCTCGCGCGAGCAACTGAGGCCTCCTCCTCGGCTGCGGCGCCGGTCGCATAAGCCCCGTCGCCGCCCGGGCTCGTGCCCCCGGCCGTCGCCGCCGCCATCCCCGGCTCGGGCGAAGTGAAGGGCGCGGCCGGCGAGGGCGCCGCCTGGCCCCGCCGCCGCTGCTCGTCGCGCTCCCCGTCGTCGTGACCCCCCGTCGTCGCCGCCGTCGCCGCCGCCGCCGCCGCCGCCTCCCCCGCCGGCAGCCGGAGGCCGGCAAGCACATAGTCGCCATACTGCACGAACGCGTCGTGGTAGCCCATGCGCTGGGCGGCCGAGTCGGCGTCGAGCTGGGCGGCGATGGCGGCGGCGATGTGGGCGCGGATGAGCTCCCAGGCGGCGGGCAGGGGCGCGGGCGCCTGCGAGGAGGGCGGCGCCGCGTCGGCGTCGGCGTCGGTCTCCCGTTGCTCCCGCTGCTCCTCCTCACCTCCCCCGAACGCAAGGGCGAGGCCCTCTTCCCCGACGAGCTGCTCAGCCTGGGGCGCCGGGCCAAAGCCCGGGACGGCGGACGCGTCGGCGTCCTCGGCGCCCGCCGACAGCAGCACGGTCTGCACGGCGGCGGCCGCGACGGCCTTGGTGGCGGCGGCGGCGGCCACGACGGCCTTGGCGGCGGCGGCGGCGGCCGTCGCCATGTCGGGCTCGTGCGGCGGCGGCGGCTGCTCTTGCTGCTCTTGCTGCTCTTGCTGCTGCTGCTGCTGCTGCTGCTGCTGGGAAATGGGCGCGCTCTCGCCATCCGCAAGCGGGAGCGGGAGGGCGACCTCGTCGCCGTCCCACCCGCCGCCGCCGCCGGCCTCCCAGCCGTCGGCCTCCCAGCCGTCGGCGCCGCCGGCCGGGGCCGCGCTCGGGGCCGCCGCCGGCGCGCGCTCGCCGTCGCCGTCGGCAGCGGCGGCTCCTCCCTCTGGGTCGGCCTCAGCGGCGGCGACCACTGCCAAGCCCAGGGCGCCCGCGTCCCAGCTGTCCTGCGGGAGCGGCACGGCGGCGGCAGCGACGGCGGCGGTTTCGGCGACGAAACCAAGCTGCTCGGCCGGGGCGGCGGCTGCAGTCTCGACGACGCCGGCGCCATTGCCGCTGTCAACGCCGACACCGACGCCGACGCCGACGCCGACGCCGATGTCGCCGGCGGCGGGCCAGCCAGAGACGGACGCCGGCTGCGAGCCCCAAGGAGCGGGGCCGCCCGCGCGCTCTCCGGCCGCGTACCAGGCGCCCTCTGCGGGCGCCTCGGAAGCCACAGGTGCAAAGAGCGTCGGCCTGTTGCCGCCGCCGCCGCCGCCGCTGCCGCCGCCGCCGCCGCTGCTGGCCTCGGCCGCGCGCTGTTGTTGCTCAAACGGCGGCGGCGGCGGCGGCGGCAGGGGCTCAAAGGGCGTCTCCCCGTTCTGAGGTCGCTGCTGCGGCTGCGGCGACTGGAAGAAGGCCGAGGCGGAGGGTGCCGAGACCTCGGGCACGCCGCCATTCATGGTCGGCTCCTCCTCGCCGGGCGGCGGCGGCCGCGGGGGGGGCGGCGGGGCGTCGGCGCCGCCCTCGGTGACGGGCAGGGGCACGGCGGCCGCCGCAGAGACCGACGCGCCGTCGCCCCAGAGCAGAGGCGGCAGCTGATCTTGCTGCTGCGGCTGCTCTTGCTGCTGCTGCTGCTGCTGCTGCTCTTGCTGCTGCTGCTGCTGCTGCTGCTGCTGCTGCTGCTGCTGCTGCTGCTGCTGCTCGGACGGCGCCCAGAACTGCTGCTGCGGCTGCGGATCCTGCTGCTGCTCGTACTGCTGCTCCTGCTGCTGCTCGCTGTACGGCCGGTGATCGGCGGCGGCGGGCGCGGGCGGCGGCGCGGGCGGCGGCTGGTAAAACTGCTGCTGCGGCTGCTGCTGCTGGCGCTCGGGCTCGGGCGCGGGCGCGGCGGCGGCGGCGGCGGTCGGAGGAGGAAAGGAAACTGGGGGTGGCGGAGGCGCGGGGGTCGGCGCAGCGCCAGAAGCAGACGGCGCCGCGTTCCCGCCGCCCCTCGAGAGCGCCGGGCGGGGCAGCTCCCCGCCAGCGGCCAGCGAGGCCACGCGGCTGCCGCCGCCGTGCCGCTGCCGCCACTCGCGCTGCTCCTCCCAGAAGGCGCGCGACACCGAGCCCGAGCGCGGCGGCGCCTCGAAGCCGCCGCCGCCGCCGCCGTAGACCGACCGCGGCTCGGGCGACGCCGACGCCCCCCTCTGCTGCTGCTGCTGCTGCTGCTGCTGCTGCTCCCGCTCCTCGCGCTCCTCCTGCTCGGCGCGCTCGGCCGCCAGCTCCTCCCAGGGCAGCGGGCGGTTGAGCTTGCGCGGCATCTGCACGCGGCGCCGCCGCCAGTCCACCGCGGCCAGGCGCTCGCGGATGAAGCGGTCGTAGGGGTCCGATTCGCCGCAAGAGGCGGCGGCGGCGGCGGCGGCCGCCGCGGCCGCCGCGGCGTCCTCGGCCGCGCTGCCGTCGGGGCCCCTGTGCTGCTGCGGGTGCTGCTGCTGCTGGTGCTGGTGCTGGTGGTGGTGGTGGTGGTCGTGGTGGTGGTGGTCGTTCCCGGCGGCGGCGGCGACGGCGGCGCCGAAAAAGGCCTGCGCCCCCGCGGGGCCGATGCCGCCGCCGCGCGCCTCCTGCGGGAGGGAGGAGGAGGGAGGAAACGGGGCGCCGTGGTCGGGCGGCGCGGCCAGCGGCGAGCGCGGGCGGCGCGGCTGCTGCTGCTGCTGCGGCGAGCCGCCGCCGCTGCCGCCGCCGTGCATCTGCGCCGGCGGCGTGATGTACCCGGGCAGGGGCGAGCCCGTGCGCTCGATGCTGCGCTGCACCTCGGCCATCGAGACGCGCGGCGACAGCGGGCGCTCGGCAAAGTGGTGGCTGACGCGCGGCGAGCGGCCGTCGGCGCCGGCGCCGGCGCCGCCGCCGCCGCCGTGGCTAAGGCCGCCGCCGCCGCCGTGGCTGAAGCCGCCGCCCGCGCCCGAGCGCCCGCCGCCGCCCATGGGGGAGGCGGTCGTGTGCACGTGCGGCAGCCCGGACGGGGGCACGGACAGGAGCGGGTCGCCGCCCCCGCCGCCGCCGCCAATGCTGCCCTCGGCGTCCGTCGCCCCCTCCCCTGGTCCTCCTGCCCCCTGCTGCTGCTGCTGCTGCTGCTGCTGCTGCTGCGGCTGCTGCTGCTGCCAGGAGCTCAACGTCGACTCCTGGTGGTAGTAGCCGTACGCCTGGTAGGCGCCTCCCGGGCCGCGGTCCTCGACCGCCGAGGCGACGACCGTGGTCGAGGCGTGGTGGTGGTGGAAGGAGGGGGGCGCGAGGGCGCGAGGCGCGTCCCCGCCGGCGGCCGCCGCCGCCGCAACGCCGCTGCCGCCGCCGCCGCCAAGGCTGACGCTCCCGCCCTCCTCGCGCAGCGGCGCCAGGGAGGGCTGGAAGCCGCCGGCGCCGCCTCCGTCGCCCTCGGGGTCCACGGCGACGGAGGCGCTGCCGGCGCTTTCCAGGGCCTCGCCGCCGCCGACGCCGCCCTCGCCGCTGCTGCCGCTGCCGCCGCCGCTGCCGCCGCCGCCGCCGCCGCCCTGCCACTGCTGCTGCCCCTCTTGCTGCTGCCGCCGCGTGTGGTCCCAGTCGGAGAAGCTCGCGGCCACGCCGACGCTGAGCGCGCCCTGGAGGCTGGCGCGCCGGCTGTTGAGGCTGCCGTCGCGCTGGCCGCCGCCGCCGCCGCCGCCGTCCCCCCAAGGAGCGCCGCTGCCGCCGCCGCCGCCGCCGCCCGCTCCCTGCTGGCCGGACGAATTGTCCTCGGCCGCGGCGGCTGCCGGAGCAAATGGCATCGAGACAGGCGGGGCAAAGACGGCCGGGGGGGGAGGCCTGCTGCCGTTGGCCTGAGGTCCCGCCGAGCTGCCCTCGTCGTCGCTGGCGCCGCCAACGCTGTTGCCGCCGCCGCCCGCCCTGCCGCCGCCGCTGCCGCCGCCGCCGCTGCCACCTCCCTGCGCTTCGTCCTCCGGCTGCTGCTGGTTTCGCAAGCGCCGGCTGCTGCCCCGCTGCTGCCCGCGCTGCAGCCGCGCGGCCGCCGCTTGCTGCTTGAACGCCGCGTACGGGTCCTCGGGCGCGCTGGTCGCGCTCGAGGCGGCGGCGGCCGCGGCGCCAGGCAAGAAGAAGCCTGCGCTCGCGCTCGAGCCCGCCGCCGCCGCCGCCGCGCCGCCGCCGCCGCCGTCAGGCATGAACATGCCCGGCGGGGGCGCCGCCGCGGCCGGGCCCGCGGGCGCCACCCCGGGGGGCAGCGGCGGCAGGCCCGAGGCGCCGCCACCCGGGGGCAGGCCCGGGAGCATCGGCCTGCCCAGGCTCGGCGGGCCCGACGCCGACGCGGCGCCGCCCCCGCCCGCGCCCGCCATGACGTCGACGTACTTTGACGCGCGCGCAAACTTGTTGCCGCCCACGCCGCTGCTGTTGCTGCTGGGCCCGCTCGGCGCCGCGCCGCCCAGGCCCCCGGGACCTGCTGCCCCTCCTCCTCCGGCCTGCGTGGGCGGCGGCGCGCTCGTCGACGCGAGCGAGCTCGCAGACGCCGACGCGGCCATCGGCGGCGGCGCGGCGAGCTTGTCCTTCTCGGCGCGCGCCTCGGCCTCCTTGCCGCGCTCGACCCACATCTTGAGCTGTTGGTGTCGTGATGTGTGTATGTGCGTGCGCTGATTGCGTCGTTGCGGTGTGAGTGAGAAAGACCCCACGGAAGGGGGGGGAAGAGGCTTGGTTTGAAGAGAGACAGAGAGACGTCTCCTCACCTCCTCATTGAAGTACAACTTGTTCTTCTCGCCGAGCGACGCGCGCTTGTACACCGCGGCCTCGTCGCCGTCGCCGGCCGCCTGTTGTCGTGTGGTTGCGCGGGGGGGTCAGAGGAGGATTGGCAGAGGGCGGAGTGAGAATCAAAAACGATAGGGCAGGCGGTTGGGGGACGGGGGGCTCGTTGCTGGTTCTGTGCTCTCTCCGACTCGCGCGCGCATGTCACAGAGGAGCGCGCGCACACGTCCAGGTGCAGCAGCACCGCCTTTGACCGACCCGTACCTTGCGGCGGCCAAACAAGAACGACATCGACTGTGTTGGGCGTTCGGAGGAGACGAGGGAGAACTCCTCAAGTTGGTCCTCCCGTCATCGTCGTGATCCGTCGTTCGGGTGCGCCCGCAGGAGAGGCGAGCTGGATCACAGCATGGTGCGCGGGTGATGTGTGTCGTCTAGAGATTATTGTTTTGGTTGTAAGGAACCTTTGTAAGGAACATGTGCTCCGCGCGACAACGCTTCTTGATGGCGCGTGGCGGCGGCGCAGCGACGTGCGAGAGCGCGGCGTTCTATCGTGTTCTATTTCAGAGTCGTTGTTGCAAAACGTTTTGTGATCTCTCTGAGAAAAAAGCTAGGGCCCCGCCGCCGGAGTGGTGGTGGCCCAGTCAGTCATGAAGGAGGCGTGCGTGTCTGTCTGTCTATGTCCGTGTTTAGGTCGAGGTGTGTCTTGCGCGTGCGGGAGACAAAAAAAAGGAGCCGTAGGCGTCGGCGCTCGCAGCGGCGCGCTCTCGTGTCTCTCCGCCGGAAAACGAAAAACAAAAGCACCTCTTCCTCAGGCGCTCCCCAGCACCAGCATCTGGCGGTCCGCGTCCAGGCGGAACCCGGCCTCGCGGAACGCCTCGCTGTCCAAAAAGCCTTTCACGTCCGTCACGTCGAGCTCGCGCGCGCGGTCCTCCAGCGACCGCAGCGGCACCGCCAGCGCCTCCTCGGCGCCCTCCACGCCGCCGCCGCCGCCCTCCTCGGCCTCGAAGCCGCCGCCTCCACCGCCCATGAGCGCGCGCTCGCCGCGCTTCTCGCGCGCCAGCTCGCGCAGCAGGTGCAGCAGCACGCGGTGGTAGTCCGACGGCAGCACCACGTACTGCCGCAGCCGCCGCCGCAGGTCCCGCTGCGCCGACAGCTTCTGCGTCGACACGAACGACTCGACCATGCAGCGAATCGAGACCGCCATGTCGTCCCCTGTCACCGCGTCGCGCAAATGCAGCCTCGCGTGCGCCTCGGCCATCCGGATCATCGACTCGAGGTGGCGCACGGCGACAGGCATGCCGCCCGTGCGGTGCGCCTCGGCGCGCAGGCGCGCATACACGCGCAGGAGCTCCTCGTGCCCCGCCTGGCTGATGCGCGGGCGGCAGTGCTGCTTGGCGTACGTGATGTACTTGCGCAGCGTGGCCTGCGGCAGCACGTCGGCGTCGGCGCCGCCGCCCGCGCGCCCTCCCGCCTGCGCGGCGTGCGACTCGGGCAGCGGGCCGTCGGCGGGAATGAGGGAGGGGTGCGACGCGGCGTGCGAGCCGACGACAAAGGTGGCGAGGCGCTCGTCGTTGACGGGGTCGACCACGTCGCGCACGACGCACAGGACGTCGAAGCGCGAGAGGATGGGGTCGGACAGCTCGACGTTTTCCGCAAAGGTGCGCGAGGGGTCGTACCGGCCGCCGACGGGGTTGGCCGCCGCCACAACGCTGCAGCGCGCCTGCAGCGACGTGACGATCCCCGCTTTGCTGATGCTGATGGACTGCTGCTCCATGGCCTCGTGGATGGACACGCGGTCCTGGTCGTTCATCTTGTCGAACTCGTCGATCAGGCAAACCCCCCGGTCCGCCAGCACCAGCGCGCCGCCCTCGAGCGTCCACTCGCGCGTCACGGCGTCGCGGTGCACGGCCGCCGTCAGGCCCACGGCCGAGGCGCCCTTTCCCGTGGTGTAGACGGCGCGCGCGGCCGTCTTCTCGACGTACTTCAAAAACTGGGACTTGGCCGTGCCCGGGTCGCCCAGCAGCAGCACGTTGATGTCGCCGCGCAGGCGGTGCGAGCCGCCGCTGTGCTTCTCGACGCCGCCAAACAGCGCGAGCGCCAGGCCCGTCTTGATGTTCTCGTGGCCGTAGATCGAGGGCGCGATCGAGCGCACGACGCGCTGCCCGATGCGCGGGTCGGCCGCCAGCCGCAGGATCTCGGCGCGGTCCTCGTCCGTCAGGCGGCCCGCGGCGTACGCGTCGGCGGCCTTGGAGATCGAGTTGGCCTCGACGTGCGTGCTGAAGACGGGAAATCCGTTGCGCGCATTGAGCGAGGGGTCGTACCCGCTGCAGTAGACGCCCGTGACCTCGATCTCCTCGCCCGGGCGGGCGCAGTCGATCAGGTCGTGCAGCAGGACGACCTCCTTGTGCCGCGGCAAGCGGCCCGGCGGCACCGACCCGGGGGACTCCTGAAGCGTGAGCTTTTGGTAGTTTTGGTACAGCGTCTCCGCCGCGTTGACGGTGAAGGGGCCCTTGGCGCCGCAGGCGGGGCACTGGGCGGGCCGCGCCTCGCGCTCGCCGTTGAAGGCGAAGGGGCCCAGGACCTCGCCGCACCCACCGCAGTCGTACCGCACCAGGCGCAGCTGCGGGAAGACGCCCGAGCGGCGCGTGACGACGCCGCGCACCTTGATGAGGTTGCCCAGGTGCCAGGTGCTGTTCAGCGGGGGGGGGGGATGTTTGATTGGGTTGTCGGGGTGAGCAGGGTTGTTAGGGGGGGCGGGGGGGAGTGAGAGTTTGTTTTTGTTTTCGGGCGCCGGGCCGGTTGCGCGTTTGTTCGCTCCCCCTCTCGGCGCACGCGGGGACAAAAAACCAAGAGCGGGGACGAAACACCCAAACAATGATCTCTCACCGCAGGTCGCGGATGTTGTCGTCCACGGGCAGGCCCGTGAACCGCACGAACAGCTCCTCGTGGATCGCGCGGTACTCCGGGTAGCGCTGCGACACGGCGCCGCGCAAGGCGGCGTCGACCAGCGACAGCAGGGCGCGCGGCGCGTCGGCGAGCCACACGGCCACCGAGCGGCAGAGGTCGGCGTTGGCGAGGTCGGCCCAGCTGACCTCGAGCGACTGCTTGTTGGCTGTGGTGGGCGAGTTGGGG
>Ga0209390_10005271_pt1 | contig 18467 bp, 17 predicted proteins | sample BON01_FD_187212 | JGI IMG/M metagenome (GOLD analysis project Ga0209390, IMG submission 187212) | Freshwater microbial communities from Lake Bonney liftoff mats and glacier meltwater in Antarctica - BON-01 (SPAdes) (version 2) | ecosystem: Environmental > Aquatic > Freshwater > Ice > Glacier...
GTTCAAGTTTACTGGCTGGGATTCTTTGTGCTGTTTCGCTAACATGTCAAGACTCTGACTCATGGCAATTAACCGATCCACCACAGGAGATAAGTCGACTGATAACGGGGTCACTACTTCATGTGACTGGTTTGGCGGTGGAAGTCCGGGGATAACAATCGCGCGACTCTTTTCACAACGCAACAGCGCCACGTCTTCGCCTAACTGCTGTTGTAACGCATCAATTTTCTCACCCAGCGCACTCAGATCCTTTTTAGTACTTGTCTGTTCCACAACTTTCAAAGCCTCCGCCAAAGACTCACGAAGCTTCAGGTTTTCTTTCTGGAGTACGTCAGTGGTGACATGGTTATGACGTAATGTAGCTAGTTCTACCTCTAGCTGTTCCTGTAGTTTTTGCTGTTGTTTTACTAATGTAGCCTGGGTCATAGTATTCTTGTTATTAAATCCACCACCATTACCACCACCATCCAGGGACTCTATACTCATCATAGCAGCACCTCGTAGGAGAGGTGTCACGCTCGCACGAAGGTCAGACGCAAACGTATCACCTGGGGCAGGATTGTCCAGCACATGTAATACCTCCATAAGACTGTCACGCATAACACGCACCACACGCTTTGTGTTGACTGTCTCGCCAATCTCATTCTGAAGCTCCTCTAGTTTCATAAGGACATGACCCATGGGCATGATGTCTCCCCCTGTTGACACCGCCAACTTCCGTATGTTGCGCTCCACGACACGAAGCTCACACCCCATGGCTTCGCTGATCTCGGATAAGGTGGGTCTCAGAAGGCGATCTAGCGCACGCTCCGCGTCTTTTGCACCGATACTACGTTGTAACCACCTGGGGAGTTTTGTGGCTTGTTGCCGTGTGAGCTTCCTCCCCTCCTTCCACACACTTAATAACCCTGTTACAGCTTCCTCTTGCATCACCTGCCACCGCCCATCATAGAAGCATGAATCAGCGGCAGCCTCCCAATATTGACGGTTCCATTTTTGGACAGCTTTCTCAAGATGAGCCATTCTTTGTTCTGTCCATATATTATTTATTATTATAATTTATATTTGAGCCGCCGCACCATGTAGCAGTACGTCAACTTTACCAGCTTTTGTTTTCTGAAAAACAAAAGAAATGGAGGACGAAATTTTATTAATGATGTGTCTGATGGAGGGGTACCAAAAGGCCGAAGCACACAAACAGCGGTTAGAGTTGAGTGGTGGTGGTAGTGGTGGTAGTGGTGGTAGTGGTGGTGGTGATGTGTGGCGGTGGGCAGTGACAAAGTTGCGTCGTTTCACCAGGACAAAAGACCCACCTGTAATCGTGTGGAACCTCAACGGCTGTTGGCGCATGTTTTCACGATCCCCGACACTCCCACAGAGATATGACATTTTTATGGGGTTCGGGGAGGATTGTGACCATGTAAACCTACATGAGCTGTTGGGTGAGTTGCGTGTGGCGAAGCAAGGGGGGGATGGCGCACCCTTTAACATGGTTACGGTCTACCCAGACAAACAAGTAGCAGTGAGGGTGGAATGCTTCACTAACGCATTTTTTCATCAGAATTTATTTGTTTAAATAAATTTTTAGACAATCCCTTTGCACTTGTGGTGGTGGTGGTCGGTGGCAGCGGACCGGTGCTCTGATCGCAGCCATCGGATCTCCTTGTGCCCGGGTGGTTGAGACTGCTTGGCTTGGTGCCAGGCGTGAACAACAGAACCCGTGCCCCCACCACCTGGGTGTGTGCCTCCGATGGTCACCGATGGTGGTAATCTCCCCATGTCTGTCACACTAATAAAGTCGTTAACCACTTGGATCATTTCCCAACATGTGTTTCTCGTCATTGTTGATTGTGGCTCGAATTTAACGTCTCCCGGTTTAGTGACAACCCAATTTTTCTCTTTACCATCAACCAAACGAGTCCCCATGAACATTATTGATGCCGGCAACCCAATCGTGAAGACTGAAGACACGACACTGGTCAGCTTAGTTGAGTTCTTCCGCCAGAACTCCAACATTAGCACCGAGTTAACCGAGACGTTCCTTGAAGGTACAAACCTGCTCTCCATTCAGCAACAGCTCACACAGAAGCTGCGCGATCGTGTGAACAACCAGGAACTCCCACTGGTGGAGTTCACCGAAAGTCTGCTGGACGCGTTAATGACAATGGCGTACGATTACCGCTTGGCGTTGGTGAATCTAGACACTTTAAACTACATTAACCTCACGTACGTGGACAGCATGATGCAGTCCTTGGAGGCGCGCTACTACGAGTCCGCTTTCTGGCGCCGTTGGTGCGAGCAAGGAATACCGAGCCCTTTAAATATTCCGTTGCCGGCTGCTCCAGAGATGACAGACTTTACGGCGGAGACGGACTCGTACATGCTTTCAGACCCGTGGGGGAAGCCCCGCCCCATGTGGTAATAAAATTTCGTTCACAGCAATTGTTTCAAGAAATTTTACAAACATTAAACAAAAAAATGAAGAAGGGTGATGTATTTTTTTAAGGTTACGTGCTACACGATGATGCAGCACTTCTTAATCGTTTGTTTGATATCGGGTCTTAGTATGAGCCCGTCCCTGGAGGCCACCACCAGCAGATCAATAGTTGCAGGCACCGTTATATCCAGAAGCGCGTCCACCCCTTCATTGCTCCCGTGTTCGGTCATGACTGTGCGCACCGCTTCCATCACAAGTTGCTTTTTGTCGACCCCCGACAGGTGTGGATAATTCTCCGCCAGCTCCATGGCGGTGACAACAACGTGCACCAGGTTTACCGTGGTGAACGTGATGTAGACACGCTTAAGATTATCCACCATATCCTGGAGGAACACGAGGTACTCGGAGGTGCGGTTCTGGTGGTTATAGTGCATCTATTGATCCTTATTAAATGCACTAGAGAAAAAAATTATAAATAACAGTATGTGTTAAACGATGCATGTTGACCCCACAGCAATGCGTGCACACAGTCTCTTGTTCCAAACATATGAAAGGGTAAATAGCATGTACACAGTCTATTGCACGGCCAGAGATGTGGGTAGGTGGATTTGGCCGCTGTCTAGCCACAAACTTCTCAACCCCTCTGTTGTGGTTATCTTGGAGACTGACGAAGATGACGACTATGTGTGGGTAGATCTAAACTGAGAGACCGGAAAAAAGAGATCATACCACAAAACAGAAAGAGATCAACACAAACATGATTTTCCGACGCAAAGGTCGACTACCAAAGCATAATGCATACGTTGGCATCTTTAGCTACAGAAGTCATCAACACGGTGAAAGAGAACTGCCTTTTTTACAGATGCCTGACGGCCTCCAGAACAATCCATACGTCGGTATTTTCCGTCACGCACCACCCGCTCTACTCAGTCCGTTGCAAGTGGAGGTGGAGGTGGGGGTGACTGAAATAGAGAAAGAAGAGGATGAAAAGAATGAAAAGGGGGAAGATAAAAAACATTACACCGTGGTAGAAACGCAGAGGATGATGGAGGCTGCCCTGGTCCTTCTGGGTCAGTATTTACATAGTCAGTCGACACGTCACCAAATAATAAATAAGATGTCATAATTTTCCAGAATATTCCTGGTTTACTCCAGGAAATATTTCCAGGATTCGAGTGTGTATTAAGACACTGTCATTTTACAAATTCTCTAGATGGCTGCCAACTATGATGGGTTTATGGTCATGGCATCTGTGACTTCTCCTTCTCCTTCATCATCTTCGTCCCCACCTGTAACTGTGGATTCTGTCCCATGCCAAAAGCGACCATATTCTTTTAACCCACCGCTTCCCGCTCGAAAGGTTCCTCGTGCATTAAAACAGAATCATTATGATGGAATTCAGATTGGAGGTATGAAAAGTCAACTTTACTCAAGTGGTGTGGTCGAAGTACCTTTTGGGTCTGCAATCATGCCCCAGATCAGCGGTGGGTGCCACAAGACATGGGCACTTGAGGTAGCTGGAGGTGGGAAGCATGGCGCCGGAGACTTTATGAGCCTCCAAGCACGCGCAGTGTGCTACCCCTCCAGCACCAATGAAGACTGCTACACATGCATTCTCACATTTTTTACAACCTTTAGTGGATTTCGCATCTTCAATTTACAGCTTACCGTGGGCACTTACACCTCTGAAAGTCAAGCTATGACACATACCCGTGAGCTGTTTGAACAAGTTGCCAAAGCTGTTCGAAACCATTACCGCGAAGTAGATTTGGTGAAAGTGACCACTTACGCAAATGTTGACCGGTTTGACTTACGCACACACAACTTTCCGTCGGCAGACGATGAAGATGAATCGCCATTTATACTGGGTGAGATTAGCACTTACGACGCGATTGTTGAGTTCTATTGCGCAGAGCTGCACACTCGAGAGCACACTGCTGAGGCGGAAATGCGGTCAAAGATGCTGATCGACGGCAAGGTGCCCAGAGTCACAGCCAACCGGCTTAACGGCTATGGGCGCTCTGGGGTCTACATACAGGCCGACGGCTCAGTGGTGCTTGTGATGCCTCGTGGGTTGATACCAAGTGCGACGTTGGATGAGAATGATATGTCGGATCTTGTGCCATTGTGGCAAGGTGTCCCCAGTCCCACCGCATTTGAGCTTGGCTGCACGTTGTACAACGCGATGCTTTCAGTCCACCCAGCGGGTAGCACTGTCCCCAAGTACGATCTTCGCAACTTGGTGTCGCTACAGAAACTTGATGACTGCAGCCGTGCCCAGATTTGTTTGGCATGCTCCCACAAGCTGGATGACAGCGACTGTGTGCAGTGTGCCTCCGCCTATTGCTATGGAAGTTACCACAGGATCTGCTTACCCGCAAACGCTAAGGAGCCACGCACAAACGTGCGCTGGTTGTGTCCAGATTGTGAAATGGTGGACACGTTTGAACGTCTAATGGCGTGGTCCACCAATCCACCGGAGGCCTTGACCTTTGTGCGGGATGCTATCCCACGACACAATCTTGCGGCGTCTCTGTACAAGACATTTATTCGCACCGAAATCGAGAATGTGCGTCCAACATTCACTGAGGGACTGAAGATTCGGTTCCGTGAGGGGGATGAAGATTGGGTTAGGGTGTCGGTAACCCTGCAAGAGGTGGTAGGTGTATCCAATGCTGACCATCAGTGTGTGACTGACCAGAACACGGAGTTTGGATGTGCGGCGGCATGGAACGCGACGGAGCGCCAGTTTAAGGGCACCATCCACGTGTCTTTACGTGATGAGGAGAATGGGGAGGATGTTGACGTTGACGGTAGCAAGTGGACAAGGTCGCTGCCAGTTTATCTGTTTAAGCTTTAGTAGTGTGTTGGTAGTGGTAGGCCCGTGAAGATTGAAGATTGAAAAAGAAATAAAATATGATTGTCCCTTATATAAACAATCCCTCTTGTATTTAGATGGACACTAAGTTTGAATTGCGCCCTGCGGTGCTGCGTGAGGTGGAACATGCACGTGGTTGTCACCCACCCACTGACCTCCTAACACCCGAAAACGCTAACGTGTACAACAACATGCCTACAAAGCCACCATGCTTGAGTTGCAGCCCATGGGACACCGTGTGCCTCTCCAACTGGAGCTGGGACTTAACTACTTGCTCCGACATGCTACCATTTAAGGTGGACGGTTCCGTCATTCATGGTGTGTTTCGCTTTGTAAACAACCTATCCAGGTCAGTCGGTATTGACGTGGGCACCAACTACACCATCACTTTCCCGGAGCCGTGCAAGTACGTGTTCTGGTTGGCGGGTAATGCAGTAGAGGGGGGTAGCTTCTCTTATACCAGAGCGTCCCACCATAGTAGCTCCAATGGCGGTGGCGGCTACCACCGCGCAGCAACTATGGAACTACAGCCGTCTGAAGGACAGCCGTGGGAGTCTCTATGGGTTGCCGATGAGCGGTTTTCTGGAATGTTTCAGAGCAAGTTTGGCTATGCTGAGTTCACCATTACCCCAGTAGACAGTACTACATACAGGGTAACAGATAGTGCCCACCAGTAGTTGGGGTCGCGAAAAGCAGGAGCAAATTGGCCCATGGTCAAACTTTTGTTATCAAGGATGTTTATGTGCTGGTGTGCTGGTGTGCTCGTATGAAAAGATGAATGTATGATGTGCTAGTGTGATGAATAAACATCATAAAATAAAGACTTTTATTTACCATGGACCATGAGGTGGTAGCCAAACAAACAAAGGGTAGTATAACAGATGCACATTGTAGGAGATTTTAAACCTTTGGTCGGATACACATCGCGTCCAAGTAAGGTAGGCAGGGCCACAGTTCTTTGCTTTTTGGCGGTTTGCACTTCTGGCAGGTCTCGCACTTGGTCTGACCTTCTTTGGATGCAAAGTGACCGGCCGGGGCAGCCCACTATGGCATGGTTTACATTTGTTTTCATCAAAGTATGTTCCTGGCACACAGGGGTTGCTAGAACAGTAACCAGCGCCACTGTCTGGGTCGGATAAACAGTGACTGTCGTGAAAACACGCGGCGGTCTGATGCCCGTCCTTACCCATACAGTAGCAACCGCTGGGAGTGCACGTGTTTCCACCAGCTTCACAGCTAGCGATAGCCAGCCACCGGGTCAGTACACTCCTCACAAGTACTATGCCCATCAGTTCCAACAGAACACACTTCGTTACGTACGCACGGTTTGTTAGAGCCACACACACACACACACCTCCCATTTTCATTACACGAGTTGCCCATAACACACAACACACAGGGCACCGCCATCGTAGCTTACAGAACTTTAGCCCATTGTTGAAAAATAGTAGTTTATTTGAACCATGGACCAACCGGATACAATTGTGCGGAAGCAGCGGGTGACCCAACCGGCACAATTGGCCACGTGTGCGCTCTCCGGCTCACAGGACACACACAAGTAGGAAATCCAAACGTGTCAAAAGGCCCAACCACCCCTATCCCACTGGGACAGTAAGGATCGTTGATGGGACCACACTGTCCCGTAAAGAGAGTCACATCAGGACAGTACATGTCTCTGTGGTAATGATGATGTGGCACTCGTCGTCTGTGCCCTATGAGGTTGAGTGAGGGATGTGGGTACGGTGCGTAGTAGTTTGGGTATCCGGACATGGCTTGGGTGTGGTTAGCTGTTTTCTTTTACGCTGATGTTTTCCTTGTTGTCCGTTATTTTTTTTGTGTGGGTTCAACACCACAAACACAAGAATGACCAGGATCACCCCCAGAGTTCCACACACGCAGAGGAGCACAACACCTGGGCCGTCCACGGTCCCACGTTCACCACGAAACCATTTCTTCACCTTGTCCATAGGGTCTTTTGATGTGGTTGCACTTTTGCTACTGTCGTGTGTGATCTTCACAACCTCCTGGGTGGTACTCTTTTTATTTTTCTTGTGTTTGTTCCGCCTGTGTTTTTGGCGCTTTAGTTTGCACAGCTCCAGTGGTTGAAGGTCTGGTGACAGTGGGGTTCCTAGAACGTGGAGCGAGTTGGCGCTGAGAAGCGTAGCCCCAATATCAGACACATGCACGTCCTTGAACTCACAGCACTCTGGCTGCAAGTCCTTGCCGCTTAGAAAAGGGGCACCAGTCACCACGTTCTGCTCCAGTGGGCTCCCATCACCACGCGCCACCAAAAAGTAGCCGTTGGTTCCGTAGTCAAATGGGTGCGCACCAGTAATAAACCCCCAGCTGTTGGCAACTATCCAGTAGTCGTTGGCCTCGGGACTTGTGCCCCACCCGACAATGCGCACAGCATGGACCCCAAGCTCAACGTGGTTAGGCTCCCAGTGGTACACCGTGTTTGTGCTTGAGTCAGAGCGCGAAAGCTTCTGCCAGTAATCCAGGAAGTGTTGAGTCAGTGGGAAAGCGGTGGTCACAGGACCGTGGACGTAAATTTCTGCGCGTATGTTGCGCTCACTTCCATGGACATAGTACACTTGGCGGGCACGAACACCAGACTCGTCATTCTCCTCACCACCCCCCTCGCCTTTTTTATTATTATTATCTTCCATGTCTTGGGCTCGAGTGCCTCGCATTTGTAGGAATAACCATGCTTGTGCGAGTGTGGCGTCAGGGGGCACGTCAACGTACGCTGCCGACAGTAGCATGGCTGTGGATTGATTATTCCAAATGGCCCACCGGTCGGCAAGTGCAGCGACCGCTACCACCGCTGCACTCCCTATGCCCTGTGCTTGGTGAGTAATGGGAGTCAACATGCTCCCATGTTCTGTGCGACAGTCCCAGTGCGTTGGTGGATCGAGTTGCCTTCCACCTTGGTGGAAAACTGTCCTGGATTTTGGCATCTGCTCCACTTTCGTCACGTCGGACGCGCTGAGCATTCTTCCACCAAACGCGACCTGTTGTGTGATGCGCGCGGACACAGCCATTTCTTTCCTCCACTGGCTTAGCGGAAAACGGTGGATTGAGGAACGAGGTTAAAATTATTTTTATCAAATACACCCGTATTTGTGTGGTACAAATTAAAAAAGTATACGGTAAGTGGTTTATTTGCCATGTCACCGATGCGACAGCTGCGTGGCGGTGTACAGGTGACCGGAGCATGTGGATCCTATGTAGGGTTCCTTGTTTGGCACGGCTCGTCCACACGGCGCACATCGCCCCGTCAACACCCCGTGGTTGCGCAGCATAGCCAACAAGTTTATGTCACCCTCCGTCATGGCTGAAAACGTGTGTGCTGCCTTATGGGGCTGCACGTGCACATTCTTCAACACTACGATGGGGTCTGCGTCGGGGTCCTCTGTCCAAACAATAGAGAGGTCACCCTTTCCAAGGCTTCCCCTGGGTGGCCACACCTCCCCCACATCCCACATCCCAACAGCCTCCAGGCAGTGCAGCCTTAAAAAGTTGGTGAGTGTGCCGGTGGTGGGGTAGCATGGTGACTCCACGTAGTGCACCACCAACCCGTGTTTCACCGTCGCCTCATCCATGTCCATGTCCAGCACAACTCGTAAACAGAGCCCGGTGTCAGAGCAGCCCCTCGACTGTGCCAAGTGGCCCAAGTACTTCTTCCACTGTAGAAACTCGGTCTCCGGTGACGGCGAGCGTACCATTCCACGCACAAGCTGCTGTGGTAGTCCAGGCAGTTTAGCCGCAACGGCGTGGCGAAGCTCCTTAAGGGTGGCAGCCACGGCCTTGATGGCTGGTGTTGCGCGTTCCGCCCAGTGTAGGAGGTTGCGCAACACGCCCTCCATCTCTGGTTGACCCAGCACTAGTTCGTTGTCTTGGCTCAGGAGCGCCAGTGGGTGGTCTATGTCGGTGGAGACCAGTGGACAGTCTCTGATCTCCTCCATCAACCGGTGTAGTCGGGCGAGCAACCCCGCCTCTATCCGCCGCAGCACCCGACCCAGCGCGTTACGCCCATTTGCTAGCTCGTCCCTAGCACATGCCAGCTCACTCAGCAGCTGCACCCCAGCACTGTCAGGGGTTAGATTGGGGTCGGTGAACTCTCGCCGCATGCTCTTCCGGTGTTTGGAGCCCTCCCAGAACGCCCGAGGTGGGAGAGCGCTAATGCTGTCACACCCGGTCTCAACAGAGTCCATTGCATAGTCGCGTAGCAGGCGGAAGTCGAGGTCCCTGAGTCTAGGCACCAACACCTCGTCGCGTTCCTTTCGGGATACGCTGATAAATGTGCCAGCCGCAATCTGCATGGTAGTAAGCAACGCGTCACCCTCCCGGCGGAGCTGATGGGAACGGTCCTGCATGCGCAGCATGTCTTGGTAGTTGGTGGAGTACTTATTGTACAGAAGGAACAGCTTCTCCCAGAAAATGTCAGTGTGCTGTGACTGTAGAGCGTCCAGCTGCTTGGACGCCATATGATGGCGCAGCACCGCGTACTCTGGTTGTGTGAAGACCATGTTAAACAGTGCGTGGTTTATATGGGCGATGCAGCCCCACTCCTCAGGGGGCAAGAAGCGGCCTATTGTACGCCACACTTCCTCGGGAAGCTTGCTGTCCGATATGGGGTGAAACGCGCCGTGGGGAGACGGGGAGGCTATATCGAAGTAGGCATGTGTCGGCAATCTTATGGTGCTTCCAGATGCTGACCGCAGCAGCACACGGTCATCCACCCTGTTAATGTATTGGAAGTACATTTCAACAGGGGTAATACCCACAACCACACGCGCGCCGGGTGTGCACACGCTCCACATTGAGTGTTCGTCACCACGCAGCTGGCGTGCCTCTCGACAGAAACGCGAGGCGGTACAGTGCACTGAGGCACACAGAGACCCCAGCGCCGGATGCACGCTGTTCTGGTTCAACCAACTTAGCACACCCCGTAGCGACGAAGAGGTGTCCCGATGTTCATGGTACAGCCTGGAGGGGGACGCGTGCATGGGAACGCCACCGTTCAGCAGCTGCTCCAGTAAAACCCGCTGAGTTGCGTGTGCAACTAAAAGACGAGAGGCGACGGTGGAGCGGAGAGCGTAGGTTTGCTCGAGACGGTACAGCACACGCTCAATACAGCTGTCGTCAGTGAGCTGATGCACCATGGTGGTGAGGAAACGATTCACCATGTCAACAAGGTGGCACAGGGGGGATACGGCGGTACCCGCGTCCACCACTGCCCGGTACACGTCCTCTTGGCTATCCCCGTGGGGCAGCTCCTCGGCCAGAAGTAGAGGCAGGTCAGTAGCACTCAGGCACTTGGAAACTGAGAAGGCACGCACCCGGGTTCGCAGGCTGCCGCATACAGAGCCCATGGGCACTCCAAGGTCTAAAAGGCGTTTTAGCACCTGAATTGGGGGGCTCACAAATACACGTGGTGCTGGTGGCGCGGGTGATAACCGGCGACGCTTGTTTTGCACTGGTGACGACACCAACTCACCACTCATGGTATTTTATTTGTGAGCGGATAAAAGTCTCAATGGGGTTGCCGCGGGAGGGCTTTGTGGTGGTCCACCACACCTGGTGTTGTAAAACTGCCACGACGCACCGTACTGACCCGGCATCTTTGTGGAGTTGCACTGTGCCTGGCTGGCACGGGGTGGGTAGTTATTAGGTAGCACTATTGGGGTGTCCTCAGTGTAGTGGATGTCACCCAGTTTACGGCCGGTGAAGTACTGACGTGGGTTTTCCCGATGGCGCGCGCTACAGCTTTCACATGACCCAAGAGCCCACGTGGGTTGAGGCACCATGGCACAGGCTGCACAATCATCAAACGTAGAGGGTGGGTGGAGTGGTGTTGTGTTTAGTCCCTGGTCAGGGTAGATGTTAGAGCCAAATGGGCCTGTTAGTCCATTCAATATGTTGTTCATTCTCTTTCCTGTGTGTTAGTGTTTGACAACTACAGGAGAAAAAAGCTGAGAAGCCACCAGGACCAATGATTATAAATTTCGCAACAAAAATATAAAAACAAAATATTTAAAGTACTCCTCCAATCCATATCAATACATTGCTCCCATGCCAGAGTTATCTCGTAGTTACTTGGACGTGTTGGTCCCAACGCCACCACAAACTCCAACTCTACCGCGTTTAGCAGTGACAACCACCCCCTTTGTCAAAAAACAAAGGCACCTGATGCGTCGGCTACGACATCTAAAGCTCCTAGCAGAGGGAAACAAAACAACAATCCACTTGGTAGAGGATGAAAACACTGGTAATAAATTTGCAGTGAAAACCTTTGACATGATCGAGCTTTCGATGGAGCGTTCAAAAGGGACACGGGCAGTAGATATTATTGGTGCCGAGGTCCGCATGCTACTCCGGGTTCGCTCCCCCTTCATACTGACAATGCACAGCGCATGGGTATCCGATCACGAGGTGCACCTCATCCTGGAATACTGTTGTGGTGGAGACCTATATACCCGCATAGCGAGGGGTGGGCCATTCCCCGAGCCTGTGGTGCAGTTGTACATGGCAGAGATTCTGTTGGGGGTGCAGCTCCTACATTCCAACGGCATTCTCCACGCAGACATTAAGCCGGAGAACGTGCTGATAGACGCGGATGGCCATATAAAATTAGCTGACTTTGGGATGGCTGTTGACATGTCAGACATGTCCCCTTCTGTGTGTCGAGGCACTGCTGACTATCAGTCCCCTGAACAGGTATGTAACCGTGGCTTTTCCTTCCCTGCTGACATGTGGGCTATCGGCTGTATGCTCCACGAACTGAGCTCGGGTAACCATCCGTTTATGTGCCCGGGTATGACAAGATCCATGATGTTTCGCCGCATTTGTGTGGGCACGATTCGGAGGAGTGACAAGATGGGTGACCACCTGTGGGACCTGTTACAGGGACTATTGCATGTAGACGTGGAACAACGACTAACAGTAGAAGAAGCTATAGCCCACCAGTTCTTCACCGGAATGGACTGGAATCTTGTGAGAGAACGAGCAACTTCCCCTTTGTGGAAACCACCTGTCAATGGCGAGCCGGTGGATGCGCAGTTTGTGGGAAAGGCGGCAAAGCCACTAATGAGTGATAGTGAGAATTTTACGGACTGCATCAAGTTTTTGCAAACCGTTGACAATGTGCCATTCAGTCTTGAGGATCAATTTTTACGCCCACGGAAAAGGAAAAGATCCTGTGATTTTTTTTAAACTGCCTTCAAATAAATATTAAAAAAATTATTTTGTTCTAAATAACCCCAACCACTCATGATTGAAGACAATGCCCACAAAACAATTGTCGGTGCGTGGCGTCGGTTTATTGCACACACATGTTTGCAGCTGTGGTCGGGCAATCAACAACTAGTGCAAAGTGACCCCAATATTTGTTTAGGTGACTACTTTGAAGTTACTCGTGACTCTATGTGGGATTTAAAGGGGCTTCGTGACGATCTACGTCTATGTGAAGAAGCAATATGTGACAAGGAGTGGGTAGAAGTATAGACATTTTCATTTTATTGTATTTTATTGCATAGTCGCTTTTTTTTATTTTGTCACACGAATAAACTGCGCCAACGTGCCCTGGACATTTCCAGTGGCTTTTGCTTCCGCAATCGCTGCATTGGTGTTAATCGCCGCTCGACGGCGACTACCCTTCCGAGCGGTTGACTGCTGGGGTGCAGACGGGGCAGTAGCTGCTTTAGCGGCGGTGGCGGTGACAGCACCACTGGCTGTGCTGGTCTCGACAGCCGTTTTTCGGTTTAGATAGCCTACAAACAGACCACCATCCACCAAGCCATTGCAGACGCCAGTGAGGTTGTCTCCAGATGAGTCGAGACCAGCATCTGACATGTTGTCTCTAGGCAATAGACTGGTCTCCCCCCTCCCTCGCCTGGAGACAGAAGAAGGACGCTGTAAACCGTGAATTTGGTGTCCAGTGGTTGGGGGCACTCTTGACGGTGCGATCCCCCCCAAGTCTCGAGCATGCTCCCTCAACACCATATCGTAGGACACAAACGGTGGGGTTAGTATTTCCACATCTACCGTCAAGCTCTTCTCCCTGAACTGCTCAATGGTCCAAGGCCCACCAAACTTAGTCAGTGCCACAAACGGCTGCTCTGGTGCCAGCTTCATGTTGAACACGTCGATGGCCGGACACTGAAACACATCAATCAACAACTTCTTAAAGCGCAGCAGAATATGCTGACGGTCATAGCTGTGGTGGTTCACAATCCATCGCGCGCCACAGTTACCGGAGCAGAACACGCCGTAAATCACGTACACGTATCCGTCGTCACCAGGAAGCTCAGTCTTGGGCACAGACACCGGGGTGGTGTCAAACGGCTCAGTGCAGTGCCAACAGCACACGTTGGTGGTGCGCGGCCACACCGGGATTTGTTTGGGGTCAAGGTGGATGGTCTGGGAAAACAGGCGGTAGGCCGTGGTGGTGGTTTGCGCATCCATGTTGTGCTTGGCAGAGGAGCACACGATTTCAACTCGCCGGGCATCACCAACATTGGTAGGCTTGTGCCGTGTCTCCAAAAAAAGTTTCACATCGGCTAAAGTGTCTTGTTGCTTTGCTGCCATTGTTGTTGTTTTTGTTGACCGCCTGTACCTCAAATAAACAACTAAAGAAAAGAAAAGTTATGCTGTGCTAACAGTCTATTTTTTATTTACCTGGGATCTACATTCCATACCGCGCCGACCTACGGGAGCGCATGCCACTTCGCCCATGTCCAGGGGTAAGCATGTCATACACATCCTCCCTACGCCCCTTGTTCTGAGCGTAGTAGTTCAGGTAGTAATCAGTCCACCACCGGCTGAGCTTACCCACCTGTGCCGCCTCCTCAGGGTCTACATCGCCATTCTGGGACTCAAGGACGCTTACCTGGCTCTGGAGTTGCTCTGGAACACAGAAGTTAGCATGCCGACCAGTCGGGTCAACAATACCCGAGCACCCATCGTTATCATCACACGCCTTCTCAGGGTCATCTGCCATGTTGGCGGCCGCGCACTGTTTGGCCTTGGTCAGGTACGCCTTGGCATCGGCTTGCAGCTGCTCCTTGGTCTTACCAGAGTACGCGTCCATGTTCTTAAAGATCTTCATCAACTGCTTCTCGTACTGCTTCTCTACCTCCACCTTCTCGGCCTCCAAGTTTTCTTTACGGATGGCCTTCTGTGCCTTCCGGGCAGAGTCGACTGCGTCCGCCCGCTCGCGCAGCTTGTCTCCAGCTGGCAGCATCATGACAATTTTGCGGGTCAGCTTGGCAATGTCCATATCCACATCGTCCTTCTTATCAGCGTCTACAGCATACTCAGCCTCCAGATCACCGTCCGGCGCACAGAAGTTTCCGTCGTCGTTCATTACTAGAACGCCCCACTCCTTGGCCACCTTCTTGTTGGCGCGCGTCTGGGCGCTCCAGTTATACGGACACGTGCGGTGCAGGGGGAGCACCTCACGGGAGTACCGCAGAAGTTTATCGTAGTGATCTCCCTTTCTCAGTTCCCTGAGGACGTCTTTGGGGTGGAACGCACGAGTCACGTCCCCAATGACCTCATTGGTGTTCTCGATGTTGGTGTCATCCATCTTCAAGCCGGACAACCGTTTTTCAAGGTCAGTCATCTGGTTTTCTCCATCAAAGGCCGCGTCAAGTGGGATTCTATCAAGAGTTCGGCGTGCCATGTTAAAGCGCTGTTTGGTTTAATGTAGAGTCAGAAAAAAAGTGAGACCGCCAGATTTTAGAACAACCGCAGGCGACGCTCTTGGGGGGGCCATTCCCCATGTCCTGACAGAGCTGGGAGCTTCTCCCGCCAGTGGGTCTCCGTGCGGTAACGAGCCAAGAAAACATCTAGAGGCATTGTGGCTGAGGCGGCTTGCCACACCGGGAGAAGGGTGCGGTCGACAAGAGCTTTTGACAGTGTGGTATCTCGGGACAGTAGGGACGCTACTCTGGCACGCAAAGCGGCGAGTTGGAGATGGGGCGTGCTCACCACGGCGAGCATGACAGGCGACGGCTGTGTGCGAGCCATCGCCAAGCTCTGAATGGGGGCAGCTACCTCATTCATGACCACTTTCAGTAAGTCGAGACTTGATTGTGCCACGGTGTCGCCTGTCTCCTCTACCAGTCGGGAATACCCATGGTAGGCAACCGACGCTTCCAGGACAAGACGACCTATTGAGTCCTCTGGCAAACTGAGGACCCATGCAGACACGTCCGCGTAGGCCAGTACCTCATCAGGGTGGCTCCAGTTGCGGACACACCCAGGGCCGTCCACCCGTAGACCAACCGGGAGCGGGACACCCAACAGTCGAGGCGCGTTTTGAAGCAACGCATGGCGTGCTGAGTTTCGGGTGATGTGCTGCTCCCACGCCACCTCGGCTTTAGCGTCCAACTCAACACAGTAGTGTTCTGATGGAGCTGTGGTGACGGCTGTGGTAGAGTCATGTTGGGTGTGTCCCATTATGGCGGCTTGCTTTCTTAACCTGCTCAACTGCCACTTCTGTGCAGTCGTACCGCCACCCTGAAGGTGGTGCTTGTACATTCTATACATGGTGTAGATGTTGATACTAACCAACGTATCCGGTGAAAGTGGTAGAGGGAGTACCCCCATATAACTATGGTAGGCGTGTGTAATGTGCACAGGAACTCCCTTGGTCCCACCCCCTCTCAACTCCTGAAACCATCGCTGAACTTCACGAGCACGAGAAGGGAGTGCCATGCCAGGGCCGCCCAACTGCAACAACCACACCCTAAACTCAGAGTCTTCCACATCCAAGGACAGTGCCTCACCTGCTAAGATGACCAACAATTCATGGCACTGTTGTGGCTGTTGTTGTGGGAATAGTAGTAAAGGTGAAGAAGAGATAAAAGGAGTGGTGGTGTCACACAGCTGCAGACTGCGTAGGCGAGTAAGCGCACGAGTTGCACCAAAAGACAGTGTCAGTGGAATATTTGGGGAGGAGAGACCGACCTCGACCAAAGCCCACTCGTTTAAGTGTCTCTCAAGGTAGGTGGCCAGCCAGTCTTCCCATGCGGCGCCACTTAGGCCGTGGGTTGACGCAATTGTCCCAATCTCTTTGCACTTAGTTGTGTACTGTGTCCAGTCTGCCGTGTGGCCGGACAGCAGCGCATGACAGGCGCACAGGAAGGGGCCAACCAACCCATACAGCTCCTGTGTTTCAGCGGTGGCTACCCATCGCAAGATTTGGGTGGCCCGACAAAGGTGCAAATGCAGTCCGGTGACAGTTCCCAGGGGGAACACGTCCCGTGTGGGTGATGACGCCCGACGGGACGTGTTATGCACCCACCGCCATGCGGCTGCACACGGAACCACCTCTTTTGCCAATGAACCTAATAAATTGGACAGGTTAAAGGGGGCGCCTTCAACCTCAGGAAGTAGCTCTAGGGGACAACGTTCCCCCAGTGGCCCAAACTGGTGTAGTCTGCACAGCCAGTCTACATAGCGTCCTAACCTCTTCCAGGCCTGAACCCAGGTGGGAAACTCATGATATTCTTGTATTTCTTCTGTGGGTAATCCCACGGCGCGACGTAATGGGGTCATGGACACAGGGGGCTGTCCCTCAACGCTGCTTGGTCGGTCTTCCACCTGTTCCCACCACCGGAGCAGCCACCGAAGAGCGTTCACGTCGTTGGTAGGCGCCAGTGGTTGACCCCCTGCATTTTCCAGTGATGCTTTAACGTCAGCGGCTGCTCCACGCAGCACCGCCATTGCTCCCAATTTCCCAATGTCCGACAAGTCCAACTGTGTGTCCCACACAGCGCGTATGGTGGCTAGAGCAGCAACTACGTTTGACACTTGAACTTCAATACCCGCGAGCGCTCGCACCGCCTCCACAGCAGTCTGTCCCTCCATAGAGACGGTGGCTGCCCACTCCAGCGCGTTGCTGTTTTCCCAGACGGTAGGGTTGGTTAACAGCCAGCGCTTAACGTCCCGGTGAAGTTGTTTGGTGGTGTTGGTGGTGGTGTCATGTGCCGACAGCTTCACAGGCGGTGTCAGCTGTAGAAACTCAACAACAAGACTGGCTGGACCTGCCTCTGGTCCTTCTACATTTGATACCTGAGGGCACACCTGGTCAGCCCCCAACTTTAAGAGGTCAACCTTGATCTGACGCCGCACAAGAGTGGCAACTTTTCCTTCAGGAACATGAAGTAACTTTTCAATAGCCTCAATCAGACGCCCGGTTTTGCGAAGTTGACACACCTCCTGCAACGTGTCTACAACGTTTATCATCAGTGTGGTGTGCGTGTTGTTGCACTTGTTGGTCACTTTATTTTTGCGAGATATCAACGTAAAGAGTGCAGTCTGGGTCAGTCAGCGGGTCTTGGCTCAGGTGTGTTAACATGTCGTCTTGATACAGCTTGACCGGACGTCCAACCGCGTCTGACACCCAGTTCGTGCACCGTTCACCCGTCAAGCCAAATGGGACAAACAGTGATAGCACGGTCTGGAGTGTGCCATTTTCCCACACACACGCGGTCATTTCCACAGAGGGCGGCACATGTTGGAGACTTTTAAAGGCTTCTTTGGCTTCTTGCTGCAACTGTTCTGGCTCCTGTGTAATATCGGCGTGCATTATTTTTTCATGATACACACGCAGCGCCTTATTTGTGCAGATCTGTGAGGTGGTGTGTAGGCCTACCCTAGTTGCACCAAACAACCGTTGCAGCTCTCTCCTGGCACGTTCCCTGGACCTATGACACGCGTCAACCCACTCCTCGCTGGGTTGCAGCCCGTACGTGAGGGCGTAGTCGAGCGCGCCTGCTAAACGCAGGTAGTCTTCAGGCTGTGCAGACTGAAGCAAAAGACTACTCATGCCTGTATAATTATAATTTTAGTTGGTACAACATTTCAATTTTTGGTTTTATAAACTTGTGTCTAAAATAATAACGAGTTAAGGTGTTTATTGTTTCCTATTTTGTGTTTAGCCGATGCTAACTGTAAAACCCTAACGGTGACACATCATCATCTTCCTCACGCACATTCACAGGAAACGGTCCATCATCCTCATATGAATTCGCATCCGCATCCGCATCCGCATCCGCACCCGGACCCGCACCCGCATCCGCACCCGCATCCGCACCCGCACCCGCACTCGCACTCGCACTCGCACCCGCACCCGCACCC
>Ga0209390_10005272_pt1 | contig 18464 bp, 16 predicted proteins | sample BON01_FD_187212 | JGI IMG/M metagenome (GOLD analysis project Ga0209390, IMG submission 187212) | Freshwater microbial communities from Lake Bonney liftoff mats and glacier meltwater in Antarctica - BON-01 (SPAdes) (version 2) | ecosystem: Environmental > Aquatic > Freshwater > Ice > Glacier...
TCATTGATAAATGGCTCTCGGGAAAATGCGTCTTTCAGAAAATGTCTATATCTTGTGGTTTTCGGGTCAAAAATTTGACTCGATTTTCAGGCTCTCTGAAATTTCCCGCTTCTCGGACAGGCTCTACCTAGATGTTCCCTGCCCCTATCCATTCATCAAAGGGGGCAGGCCTTGCGTATTGATATGACGCGGAACCACCTAAATTTTTGCTGTCAGAATGTCAACAGGCAAGGCTTGACCCCTTTGATGGAAATTGTTCGATGGACATGGAGACAATCCGGCTTTTCCCACTGGACCATCCCCACAACCCATCCTCAGGCAACGGGGTGTTCCATCGTGATACAATCACATCCGTGTGCGAATTCGGAAAGCAAACCGTCGAGATTGCAGCTAACGAAAGCGGACGGGCGGACATCGGAGCGGATGCGGATTCGATTTTCGAACTCAATCGATTGGTTCAGGGAGGCTTGCAAACTGCCGCCAGTCCTCCTGAGGGAAAAAGCCGATACGTTTGCCCGATTCCATATCAATCTCTGATTCGGTAGAAGCAGAAACGACATTGACCACGGCATAGGGAATGGTGTCTTCAAGGAGAGCTGCTTCGACAGCGCGTGATATATCGGGAAAGAGTGCAAATACACTGGTAGTCGGAGATTTTATATTACTGCGTATCCAATCGTTTTCCTTTTCATGGCCGATGGGAAATGGTTGACCGATGCGCAAGCAGTAACATTGCATGCTGCATTTTAAATGATAAACCCAGGCCATGTTTTCGCCGAAAAGTTTGGTGCAGGCGTAGATGTTTGACGGCCTTGCCGGGCCGTCGGTTGGACAGGAATCGCGTTCGGCCACACCCAACATGGTGGTAATGCTGCTGACAAAAACCATGCGTTTCACACCGTTTTCCCGCATGGCTTCGAACAAGTTCGTTGTGCCTCCAATATTCACATCGAACATCAGCTTGCGATAGGCTTCGGATTCTGGAAAAATCGATTCCTCATCCGCTTGCGGTCGCGCAATTGCCAAATGAACCACCGCAGACGCACCCTGGACCAATTTATAAACTTCTTCTTTGGATGTAAGATCCACAGCTTCCACATCCAAGCCGTCAACCTGCCCCGTTGCTTTGTCCGAAAGATGTAAATTCCATCCCGCCTTGTTAAGCATGGGAACAATCTTTTGCCCGATACACCCCATTGCTCCAGTGACAACGATGCGTCCGCGGTTCGCAATACTCTGCGTTGAGGATCTCACATCAATACTAGAGGACAAATGAGTGTTCACAACGATCTGATTAGGCGGATTCCGAGAACACGGCAATATCAATCGCGCGTATTTAAATTTTGTAATTTCCACTTGGAAAAAAAAATTATTCTGATATTCGTAATGTTGTGAAAATATAGCAGTATGAACTTTCCCGATCTAATGATTCGATCTGAGCGTTCCCGGTTTAAATCACACCTTCTCACTTGTTTGGGTGGAGAGTGGCCGGAGCCGTGTCCGCTGAACCCTCGTGTCGTAGAAAGGATTCAGAGGGAGGACCACACACTTGAGAAGGTCGAATATCAGGTCGAGCCTGGAGAGTGCGTCACTTCGTATGTGCTGGTTCCCAACAAACCTATTTGCGCACCAACCCCCGCAATCGCTGTTTGGCATCAGCATAACGGGGAACATCAGTTTGGTAAAAGCGAGCCTGCCGGATTGATGGGTTCTCCTATACACCATACCGGCGTTGCGCTTGTTCAAGAGGGCTATATTGTGATTTGCCCGGACGCAATCGCTTTTGAAGAACGGCGGGATTCCACTAAGAAAAACTTAGACTGTGAGCGCTTCATTTTTCAAAACTATTTAATGCGAGGCAAAAGTCTAATTTGGAAGAATATTTTGGATATGCGAAGGGCTGTAGATTACTTATCCTCACGAGAGGATGTCGATAAAGATCGGATCGGTTGCTATGGGCATTCGCTGGGATCTACTTTCGGCTGGATGGTTGCGCCGTGGGAAGACCGCCTGAAGTGTATTGTCGGTAACTGCTGTTTACCAACCTACGAAGCGATGGAAAATGAGAAAATAGTTCATTCATTTTCCAACTATGTCCCAGGACTCTTTCAGTTTGGAGACACTCCCGAAATCGTCTCTTTAATCGCGCCGAGGCCATTACATCTCAACTTCGGCGAGTTGGATGCAGGTAACCCAATCAATGCTGTCAAAGAGGCTTTAAGAAGGATAGCAAATGTATATAAGTCGTTGGATGCCTCAGAAAATTTCTCCTATTTGATCGAACAGGGAGTCGGTCATACCCTGACTGCAAGAATGTGGGAAGAAGCCAAAGCAAAGTTTAAGAAGCACCTGTAGCAGGCGGTTTAGTATGAAAATAATATCAGAGCAGACCGATATTAGCATTTGGACCTGCCGCAGTTGCTCGTTTCCTCGCTATTTCCCGTGGGTGACTATTCCGAACACAGACTGGCGCAGGGACGCGGAAAATATGGTTTAAATGGACGATCAGGAAACTATGATTATAAAACCCATTCGTCTTGGCCTGGTTGGCTGCGGCATCCGATTGCGTAGTGTATTGCGGCTTTTGATGCAGTGTGCTCCCGCTGGAGTGCTGCAAGTGCGATCTGTTTTCGACCCCGATGAAAGAGCGCTGCAAGAGCTGAGCCTTGTGCTGGGCCAGGAATTTTTGGCGGTAGATCGACCGGCAGCGGTCTGGGAGAGTCCGGATGTGGACTGGGTTCTTATCGGCTCATGGAACGCCCTCCATGCGCAGCAATCCATTTGTGCCCTGCGGGCGGGGAAGGATGTTTTTTGTGAAAAACCTCTAGCAACTACATTCGAGGACGGCTTAGCCATTCGTGACGCCGTCGCCGAATCTGGTCGGACTTTTGCGCTGGGACTTGTTTTGAGATATTCTCGTCACTATCAAAAAATCCGTGAGATTCTTGATTCTGGGAGACTCGGGAAGTTGATCTCCATGGAGTTCAATGAAACTCTTGCATTTAATCATGGAGGGCACATCTACGGGAACTGGCGCAAGGAGAGCCGGGTTTCCGGAGGACACATGCTGGAGAAGTGTTGCCACGACCTCGATTTGGCGAATTGGTTTGCGAATTCTCTTCCCATGCATGTCGCGAGTTTTGGGGGGAAAGATTTTTTTGTTCCGGAGAATGCGGAGCGTATGGATGAGATCGGCCCCAATGCTGAGGGAGTTCCGGCTTACAAAAGTTGGTCTAAGACCTGCAATGACCCAGACCATCCTTTTTTGAGCGGCGGGGATGTGTTGGACAATCAGGTCGTCATTCTCGAATACGCCAATGGCGTGAGAGCCTCTTTCCATGCGAACAGCAACGCAGGTATTCCAGAGCGGCGATTTTATATTCTAGGGAGCCACGGGAGCCTGCGGGCAGATCTTCTGAGTGGCTCGATTGAAGTGTGTGAGATCGGGTGGGAGACGAGGATCGAGACGATCGCCTTAGGCGAGACGGATGGGCATGGCGGAGGAGACGAAATTATGGCGCAGGCCCTCTATCGCACCATGCGCGAACAGGAATCCCCGCTGGCATCCGTCCGGGAGGGATTGTGTTCAATGATTGTGGCTCTGGGGATCGACCAGGCTTGTCGAGAAAAGCGGGTTATCAATCTGCACTCTCAATGGCTTGACGCGGGAGTGCTGAAGGCGGAGGACAAGCCGAAACCCTAAACAACCAAGATACAAGTTCTTGCTCCCTCGACGTATCCCGGAAGCTCCGAGGCGGGATTGGGTGCATAAATGTTGGCCGGGGTGTAGATTGCGTTGACCATCGCCACGCGGAAGAGTCCGTGAATGAGCTCCCGGAAGTGACGCTTGCTCCTGCGTCCGTAGTTTTTTCGTGGAGAAAACCCAGAAGAATGCTCGGGGTGATCTCGGCAAGCCGGTTGCCTTTGAACCACGGCTCAATGGGCCTGCCTTTTTTCGCGTGCCGCAGTTTTTCCGGCGTTCTTGGATCCAAAGCATCGACAATGGCCGAGCCGATAAATTGGCGCAACCGGGAAAACCTGTCAGCCACTGCCAGGGGAACATTGCTTGCGGAACTACGGATGAGATACGCGCGAACAGCCTCCCTGACATCTCCGCTGCCTGCGGTCGAGCCGATTTTGATTCCTGGGCTGTTTTGGGGTGCATCTCCGTCATCAAAGGGGTCAGGCCTTGCGTATTGACATGACGCGGAACCACCCAAATTTTTGCTATCAGAATGTCAAGAGGCAAGGCCTGACCCGCACAAGAACGTATTCACTTCGAAACAAACCTTTCATGCGGCCACGGCGGGGAGAGGCGACACCGGCAGGTCGTCGCCGGCCGAGGCGGCGGCGAAGGCGATGACGGCACGCAGCCCATCGGGAGGCACGGTGGGCAAATCTTCCAGCTTGAACGGCAGAAAATAAGCATGATCAACGCATCCTTAAATATCGCCTGGTCCATCGCCGAGATCGAGGCATCTGCGGCGGGTTTTTCATCCATCCGGCCGGCCCATTTCTGGATCGGTTCTTGCAAGGAGTGCGATCTGGATCTGGCGAAGTTTCTCGAAGGGGTGCGAGGACCGGAGCTGCTGCAAACTCAGGACAGCTTTCCGGCTTCGCGCTCGATGCGGAGGAAATTGCCGGGAGTGAGCACCCGCAAGCCATATAAGGTTTGGCCGAGAAGGTCGCGGAAGTCGCGGAGGTCGAGTGTGAGCAGCACGTCGGCGCACGCGAGGGCACTGAAAAGGACGGGCTTGTCTTTCGATGCTTCGAAGGCAATCGGCCATCAAAAGTGAGTTCGTCGTCCTCCAGAATAGTCTTCCTGCGGAGCAAGGCCCAGGCCCGAACGGACTCGGGTGGCTTGGCGGCGAGGTTGTCACGCACTTCGCGCACGACTCAGGGCGAAAGAAGCAAGCGCCAACCGTGGCTGGAGGCGTGCTAAAAAACCTCCCGGGATGCGCCGGTGGCCGAGAGGCTCGCCGCAATGGCAACATTGCTATCGAGGAAGATATTCAACACCTCTGCTGCCGGAATACTTCCCCGTCAGCCTCGTCCTCGGCGAGCATTGTGGCGAGTTCTTCGTCGGAATAGATGCGTGGCTTTGGCAGACCTCGATTCCCTCGCAGCCGCATGGCCAAGAAGCGGAGCAGTTCTTCCTTTTCCTCACTGGAAAGAGAATCGGCTGCAGTTTCAATTTCGGCGAGCGTACTCATGGTGTGTATGGGCAACGTACCGCTTTTGCGCCTATTGGGCAAAATTATTTTGTTTTGAACTCCCACAGGGCTGCCACCAAGGCGCCGGCTCGGGGCGCTCGTGAAGGCATTGGAAACCTGTGTTCTTGTCGGGGGAGGCGGAGCTGCCCCCGCTGATCCCAAGGCCAGAGCGATCCCCGCTGACGATGGTGGCCATCGTGAGCACCAAGCGGACCCAAAGCCAAAGAAAAAGTCCATTCTCGCACAATTCGGACGGGACCTGAATCACCTGGCCAGTGACGGCAAACTGGCCCAGCGGATTGTCCAAGGGAAGGTGCCCGAGGTGCTCAAATCCAGTCGGATGATTGAACTCTCACTTTCCCTCCTTGTTGCTGGAACGAAATACCGGGGAGAGTTCGAGGAACGGATGCAGGCCGTCATCAAGGAAGCCTCCGCCGACGAGCAAGTGAGTGTGATACTCTCGGAAGGGAAGCTCAGCTTCAGACGGGTTGGTTGACCTCTTTCCCGCCATTCTTAAAGGAAGCAGATGGTGCCTCCGGGTGAGTAATCTTTTTTCGCTGGCCAGCTCCGGGAGTGGAGGGCAGTCTTAACCCCTTATGTCCGTATTGATTGTTGGTTCCATTGGTCTTGATGATATTAAAACTCCCTTGGAGGAGCACAAAAACCTCCTGGGAGGTTCCGCGTCGTACTGCGCTGTTTCGGCGGGATTTTTCAGCCCGGTGAATTTGGTTGGGATTGTCGGTGAGGATTTTCCTAAAGAACACATCGCTCTTTTCGAAAGCCGTCAAATTGACCTCGAAGGGCTGCAAATTGTCCCCGGAGAGACCTTTCGCTGGTCGGGAGAATACATGTGGGATCTCAATACCCGGGAAACCCGGTCCATTGCTCTGAATGTCTTTGAGCACTTCACCCCCACGCTGCCCGAAAGTTACAAAAAGCCTTCGATCGTTCTTTTAGGAAATATCGCGCCTGATTTGCAGCACCATGTCCTCGATCAGGTGACGCTGCCGCGATTTGTTATCGCGGATACCATGGATCTCTGGATCAACATCGCCAAGGAACGCCTGGTCGAATTGCTGGCCCGGATTCATATGTTGATCCTCAACGACAGCGAGGCCCGCGAACTCACCGGGGAAACCAGCCTCATCAAGGCGGGCCACAAACTCCAGAACATGGGGCCGCAATACGTGGCGATCAAAAAGGGAGAGCACGGGTGTCTCCTTTTCGGCCAGGAGGGAGAGTTCTTCAGTTGCCCGGCTTATCCGCTGGAGGATATCCACGATCCGACGGGGGCTGGCGACAGCTTTGCAGGAGGTTTGGCCGGCTATCTGGCCAAAGAGGCTGGCGAGGAAATCACTTTCGAGATGCTGCGTGAGGCGGTTGTCTATGGCAGCGTGATTGCCAGCTACAATGTGGAGGCTTTTAGTCTGGAGCGCTTGAAATCGATTTCTCAAAAGGAAATCGACGAGCGCTACGATATGTTTCGCCGGATCAGTCAGTTAAAAAGCTGACCGACAGCTGGAACGGCCAGGCTTTCAGTACGTGTATCGGTCCGGGAGCGGAAAGGCGTCCTCGTGGTGGCGGATGTCCGGGCTGGGGTCGGGAGCATCCTCGTCCAGAATCACCTCGATGACATCGAATCGGAAGGTGATGTCTGGCATGTCGAGCATGCGAAGCCAGGCCATGGCCCCACGAAGGATGAGTTGACGTTTTTTCCGGTCAACGGCCTCGTGGGGGTCACCGAATTGGTCGCTGCTCCGGGTCTTGACTTCGATGAAGACGAGTTCGTTGCGGTTTTTGTCACGGCAGACGATGTCCACCTCGCCGCCATGGGGGGCGCGGAAATTGCGCCGGAGGACCTTGTGCCCGTGGGTTTTGAGGTGGCCGACAGCCATATCCTCGCCCCGGCGTCCCAGCGCGAGGTGCGGACTTTCTTCATTGCCTTGGCCCAGGAGCCAGTCTCTGAACCGGGCCAGTTGCAGGAGGATGGAGGTCATGACGAAGGCGGCCTGCCAGTTGTTTTCAAGGGGGGCTTGGCCGTCTCCCGGTAGGCCAGCAAGCGAAGTCCATTGAGGCAGACCAGCACGGTGCTGCCTTCATGGCCGATGACGCCCAGAGGCAGGGAAAGTGCGAATCCCAAGGCGGCGGCGACAAGGACGAGAATGACTCCGGAGGCGAAGACGAGGTTTTGTCTGAGGACGCGCCGGGCCTGGCGGGCGGTGCCGACGAGGAGGGGAATGCTGTCGAGGCGGTCCCCCATGAGGACGACATCGGCCGTTTCCATGGCGATATCGGTGCCAGCCGCTCCCATGGCGACGCCGAGGTGCGCGGTGGCGAGCGCGGGGGCATCGTTGACGCCGTCCCCGACCATCATGACCGTGCCCTCATTCTTGAGCTGGCGAATGGCTTCGACTTTGTCGGCGGGGAGCAGCCCGGCGCGAAATTCATCGATGCCAACTTCCTGCGCAATGGAACGCGCCACGGGGGCTTGGTCTCCGGTGAGGATGAGAACTTTTTTGATCCCAAGTTTGTGGAGCTTTGCGGCCATCCCAAAAGCCTCGGGTCGGAGCGTGTCCGCGAGGGCAAAAATCGCCAAAGTGCGGAGGTGATCTCCTTCGCGCTTTCCCAGCCAAATACAGGTGCGACCCCGGGTCTGCAAGTCGGCCACCCGGGTGGTGAAGGCATCCATCCCGCTCGCATCGGCTTCGGAAAAATACCGCTGACTGCCGACCAGATAGCGACATCCGGAAATTTCCGCTTCAGCGCCTTTCCCGGGTGTGGATTGAAACGCAGCGGATTCCGGAATGGTGAGCCGGGCGGAGCGGGCGGCATTGACGACGGCGGCGGCGAGGGGATGTTCGGATTTCGATTCGAGGGCTGCGCCAAGCGTGAGGGCTTCGATGGTGGAGGGAGAAAGCATTTCCTCGGTGGGGGCCTGGCTGCCGGTCGGGGTCAAGATTTCTGTTACCGAGGGTTTTCCCATCGTGAGGGTTCCGGTTTTGTCAAAACAGATGATGTCCACCCGGGCGGCGGTTTCCAGATGGGCGCCTCCTTTGATGAGAATGCCACGCCGGGCGGCACCGCCGATGGCTGAAAGCACGGTGGCTGGCGTGCTGATGATCAAGGCGCAGGGCGACGCCACCACCATGATCGTCATGGCCCGATAAAATGCATCGGTAAAGGCGTCCCCCCAGAGCAGCCAGGGAATGGCCAGCACGAGCAGAGTGAAGCCAATCACGCCGGCCGCATAGCCTTGTTCGGCTTTCTCCAGGAATCGTTGGGTGTTCGACTTTTCCGCCTGGGCTTCCGCCACCAATCGGACCATGCGGGCCAGAGTGGAGTCACCGGCAACTTTGTTCACTTGTACCTCGATCCCACCGGACTGATTGAGCGTTCCGGCAAAGACGCCGACTCCGACGACTTTTTCCACCGGTAGGGATTCGCCGGTGAGGCTGGATTCATCCACGTGGCTGGAGCCCTCTACGATCGTGCCATCGACCGGGATCAATTCCCCGGGGCGGACGATGACATGGTCGCCCACGGCGAGGTCATCAATAGGAACCATTTCCGTGACGCCATCCCGTCGCCGGAGGGCCTGATCGGGCCGCAGAGTGAGGAGGGATTCCACCGCGCGCTGGGTGCGTTCGAGAGCGTGATGTTGAAGGACATTGGAAAAACTAAAAAGGAAGAGCAGAAGGGCGCCTTCGAAGGGAGCGCCCACGGCGGCCGCGCCCATGGCCGCCAGCACCATGAGTACGTCGATGTCGAGGGTCTTTTCCCGGAGGGAGGCGATGGCGGAGCGGACGCCATATTGACCGCCAAAAAGATAGGCGCCCGCGTAGAGCCAGGTGGTGAGACCGCCTTGGCCCCGCCAGTGTTCAGTCAGGAAGGAAGCGATGAGAAAGAGGAGTCCGAGGGCGCAGGAAAGTTCCTCATTGAGTTCGCCGTGACGACAGCGATGCCAGAGTGATGGCCGGGGTGACTTTGTGCGGCTTTCTAGGGGTTCGATGCGGGCTCCGGCCTGGCGCACCCCCGCGAGTACGCTGGCCTCGTCCACCTGGCCGGAATCGAAGGTCAGGCAGAGGACGCGACCGATGTAGGTGGCGGTGGCCCGGCGTACCCCGGGCACTTTCTCGATCCGGCGTTCGAGTTTGGCGGCGGCGGCTTCGCAGGCCATCCCGTCGAGCCGCAGGGTGCAGCGCTGAATTCCGCCGGAGGCAGGTTGAATATGCTCGAGGGCGATGCGGCGAATTTCCTCGGCCGAAAGTTTACTGGGATCAAAGACAATTTCCACCCGTTCGCCCTGGTTGATGGGGCGAATTTCGACAATGCCTTTGTGATCCCCGATCAAATGGGGTGTTCCCGCTGGCGAGTTGGAGCTGGGTGTGCGCATCCTCAGATGGCTCTCATTTTATCCCCAGTTCACCCGGATGAACACTGATTTCAGCGGGTTGACAGCTTCAGGGGCGCATCTCTGATAAGTGCAAAGACGCATCTTCACGGGAGCGTGGGCGTCCACGCTCCTTTGGTTTGCACTTAACGGGAGATGCGCCCCAACTTCAGCACCGTCTGGGCGACGGGAGCGAAACTTCGCCGATGGTGTGGGCAGGGTCCATGTTTCTGCAAGGCGGCGAGGTGGGTGGCAGTTCCGTAGCCCTTGTGCCGGCAAAATCCGTATTGGGGAAAATTGACGTCGATCGCTTCCATGAGGCGATCCCGGGTGACCTTGGCGATGATGCTCGCGGCGGCGATGGATTGACTGCGCCCGTCGCCTTTGACCAGGGCAGTATGGGGAAGGGGAAAATTCGGGACGGGAAGCCCATCGATGAGGACGTGGCCGGGAGTCTGGGACAAAGCCAGGGTGGCTTCCCGCATGGCGCGATGAGTCGCCTGAAGGATATTGATCTGATCGATGACCTCGGGTCCCTGGATTGACACCGCCCAGAGTACGCCGGGCGCCCGGGTTAGGTGTTCATAGAGGAGATCCCTTCGCCGGGCGGTGAGTTTTTTGGAATCGTCAAGTCCGGGCAGGGGGTCGCTCGATTTGGGAAAAATCACCGCAGCGGCCACCACCGGTCCGGCCAGCGGGCCGCGTCCGGCTTCATCGACACCGGCCACAAAAAAAATGCCCTGTTCTTGGAGAGCACGTTCGTGCTCGAAAGAACAGGGCATGGGAAAGTGAAAAAGGCTACTTTTTGGCCGAAGGACGATCGTTGCGTTCCTTCACCATGGTAGCGGATTTGCCCTTGCGGTTCCGCAGGTAATTGAGCTTGGCCCGACGAACGGCTCCTTTGCGCTCCACTTCGACATTGGCGATACGCGGGGAATGTTCAGGAAAAACGCGTTCGACCCCTTCGCCGTAGCTGACCCGGCGAACGGTGAAACTGGCATTCAGTCCAACGCCTTTGCGTCCGATAACAATGCCGCTGTAGATCTGAATTCGCTCCTTGTCGCCCTCGACCACACGGGTGTGAACCTTGACGGTGTCGCCAATGCGGAACTTGGGAAGTTCCTTTTTGAGTTGTTCGCTTTCGATTTTATCAATGATGATGCTCATGGCGCGGAAAGTGGATTAAGGGTCGGTAAAAAGTGGAACTGAGCACAGTGCCGCAAGTCAACGGCTATGGCAAGCGTTCTCTTTTGGGGATTTTTTGGCGTCTTCTCAGGCGATTTTGCAGCCTTTTCAGTCGAGGAGGACAACTTTGCCGGTGTCGAGGTGGTAGATCCCTCCGACGATCTTCAAGGAACCGTCTTTGACGGCTTCTTTGAGAATGGGGGAGGCCCCTTTTAGTTTCTCGACATTGAGTCGGACATTTTCAGCAGTGGAATTTTCCAAAAGGTTGCCTTTTTCCTTGTTGGCTTTTTTGACGGCCGGACTGATGGCCTTGACGAGAGTGGGAATATGGCCGGGGAATTTCGCACCGTCATTGACGGCCTTGATGGTGGAATCGACCGCTCCGCAGCTGGAATGTCCGAGGACCAAGATGAGCGGGGTTTTCAACACGGCGACGGCGAATTCCAGGCTAGCGATGGAGCTGGGCTCGGCGAAGTTGCCTGCCACCCGGCAAATGAAGAGGTCGCCCCGCGCGGTGTCGAAGGCGAATTCCGGAGCGACCCGGGAATCGGCGCAGCCGAGCACGGCGGCGAAGGGGTTTTGCCCGAGGGCGAGGGCGGCTCGTTCGGCGGAAAAGCTTTGGCGTTTGGTGGTGCCTGCAGCATAGCGGGCATTTCCGTCGACGAGGCGCTTTAGGGCGGCGTCGGGCGAGAGCACATTTTGTGGTCTGGGTGCGGCCTGAGTGGATTGGGCGAAGGTCAAACCAACGACAACGAGAGTGGCAAGGGAGAGTTTTGAATTCATAAATTGAAGCGTCTAAGGTCGGAAAATATCATCCGGGTCGGGCTTGTTCAAGCTTGGAGTTCCGGGTTCACGGAATGTTCTGGTTTTGGGATGCACACTTTCTTTTAAAGAAAAAAACCAAATCAAAAAAATCGAGCGATTTGCGCGGTTTTTTTGTTTCAAATATAGTCATCTTGAAATTCAGACCCCTCCGACGATCTCCCGTCGGCATCATTCGCTCCTTTTTCCGCGAGAACGGAAAAGTGAGACGCTCCACTCACGGGCAACCCATGGGATTGCCTCTCGCTCATGCCTCCGCATTGACTGAGATACTCGGTTACGAGGTCCCTTATAGTCCGCCCCTGCGCCACGGCCCCGCAACTTCACTTCGCGCCTCAGTTCATCGGGCAAATCCATCGTTGTCTTCAACCCGCTCAGTTTCCCAGTTTCCGGTTAATAAGACGCCCTAGTGCTTTTTCCCCTGGGCGGCGGTGAACCAATCGACATTGCCGAAGCCTCCGCTATTGGAGCGTTGGCCTGAATGTTTTTGGACATCGCGGGCGGAGCCTTCGCGACGGTCGCCGGGTTTGCGGGCGGCGCCAATTTCTGGGCTGCTCTTCATCGAGAGGGCGATGCGTTTTCGGGCCATGTCGATTTCCGTCACGGTGACGAGGACTTTTTGACCGGCTTTGACAACATCGCTGGGGTTCTCGACAAATTGATCGCTGAGTTGGCTGATGTGGACGAGGCCGTCTTGGTGGACGCCGATATCCACAAAGGCCCCAAAGGCGGTCACATTAGTGACGAGGCCGGGGAGCTTCATGCCTGGCTTGAGGTCTTCCATTTTCTCCACCCCTTCTTGGAAACTAAAGGCCTCGAATTGCTGGCGGGGATCCCGGCCGGGTTTGGCCAGCTCTTGAATGATATCCGTCAGGGTGGGAAGACCAACCTCCTCAGTGACGTATTTTTTCAAGTCGATGCGGGAGCGTCGGAGGGGATCCTTGAGGAGGTCCTGGACGGTGGCCCCATTGTCACGGGCCATCCGGTCGACCAACTCGTAGCGTTCCGGATGGACGGCGCTGGCGTCGAGGGCGTGGGCCCCGCCGCGGATGCGGAGGAACCCGGCAGCTTGTTCGAAGGCTTTGGGTCCAAGGCCGGCAATCTTTAAGAGTTCCTCCCGGGATTGGAAGGGGCCATTGGTATCGCGGTGGGCGACGATGCTGGCGGCGGTGCGGCCGTTCAGTCCAGAGACATAGCTGAGAAGGTGTTTGCTGGCGGTGTTGAGTTCCACCCCGACGTTGTTGACGCAGGAAACGACGATATCGTCGAGCGAGCGCTTGAGGGCGGCCTGATCGACATCGTGTTGGTATTGGCCGACGCCGATGGATTTCGGATCGAGTTTGACCAATTCTGCCAACGGATCCATGAGGCGGCGCCCGATGGAGACCGAACCGCGCACGGTGAGGTCGTGGGTGGGAAATTCCTCTCGGGCGGCCTCCGAAGCCGAATAAATCGAGGCTCCAGACTCGCTCACCACCACGACTGGGATGGACTGCGGGAGTTGGATTTTTTTCACAAAGGCTTCGGTTTCGCGCGAAGCGGTGCCGTTCCCGATCGCGATGGCTTCAATCTTGTGCTTTTTCACCAGGGCGTGGAGGACCTCGGCGGCTTCGATTTGTTCGCGGGTGGACTTTCCCGGATAAACGACTTCGTGCTCGAGCAATTTCCCCTGACGGTCGAGGGCGACGACTTTGCAGCCGGTGCGGAAACCGGGGTCAATGGCCAAGGTCGCCTTTTGGCCCAGGGGCGGGGCGAGGAGGAGTTCCCGCAGATTGTCGGCAAAGACCCGGATCGCTTCGGCGTCGGCCTTCTTTTTGTAGAAAATTCGGGCCTCGGCCTCCATCGAGAATCCCAGGAGGCGCTTGAAGGAATCTTGCACTGCGAGGCGGACTTGCTCGCCGGCGGGGGAGTGGGTTTTGACAAAATGATTTTCCAGCAAAGTGAGGGCTTCATTTTCGTCCGGCTGGAGGCGCGAGTAGAGGAAGCCTTCGGATTCGCCCCGCCGGATGGCGAGAATGCGGTGGGACGGCGCGGTGGCAGCGGCTTCCTCCCAGGCAAAGTAATCTTTGAATTTGGCGCCCTCTTCTTCTTTGTCCAAGGCGACCTTGGATTTCAATCTCCCCTTGGCGAGGTAGAGGTCGCGGATTTTTGGCCGGGCGTCGGCATCGTCATTGATCCGTTCCGCCAAGATGTCGCGCGCCCCGCCCATCGCTTCGGTTGCATTTTCGATTTTTAATTTTTGATTTTCGATTTCGTACTCACGGCCTGCATAGACTTGCGCCGCGGTTTCGGGGTCGGTGGTGGGATCTTGGAGCCAGAGCAATTCGGCCAGGGGGCCGAGGCCCTTTTCGCGTGCGATGGTGGCTTTGGTCCGGCGTTTGGGACGAAAGGGGAGGTAAATGTCCTCCAGGGTGGTGAGGGATTCCGAGGCCTCGATTTTGGCCTGCAATTCCTCGGTCAGCAACTTGCGTTCGACCAGCGAGGAAACAATGGCGTCGCGGCGTTTGTCGAGTTCGGTCAATTGTTCGAGGCGGTCGCGGATGGCGGCGATTTGGACTTCGTCGAGTTCGCCGGTACGTTCTTTCCGGTATCGAGCGATGAAGGGGACGGTCGCGCCTTCTTCGAGAAGGATGATGGTGGCGGCGACCTGGCGGGGCTGGAGGGCGAGTTCCCGGGTGATTTTGGGCAGATATTTTTCGATCATGGGCAAAGAGTTGCCGATCATGGAAATCGTAGGCCCGGAGTCAACGGCAGAAAATGTGTCGCGATTTTCAAGGAAATTGTTATTTTTCCAGCCCTGCCCGAAGAGCTTGTCAGTCCGCGACTTCATAAAATGCCAACTTTCTCTCTCGCAACCCTCAACCCTCAACCGCCGTTCTAAGATGAAGCCCTGGCTTCTCCACGCGCTCCTGGCGATGGTCTTTGCCGGGATGACCTCCGTGGTGGCCAAAATGGGGCTGACGGGAATTTCCGGGGAACTGGGCCTAGCCGTGCGAACGGTCTTTGTGTTTGTCCTCATCACGGCGTTTGCCCTTGTGGTACTTCCGAAAGACGCATTCGGCACCCTGAGTGGCCACAACCTCCTTTGGCTGGGCGTCTCGGCAGTGACGACCTCGTTGTCGTGGATTTTTTATTACAAGGCGCTCAAGGTCGGAGAGGTGGCCAATATCGCCCTCGTCGACAAGGGGAGCATCCTGGTGGCCATCGTGCTGGCGGCGGTGATTTTGAAAGAGCCGATCACCTCACGGATTCTCCTCGGCGGAGGCTTGATCGTGGCCGGACTGCTGGTGATTGCCCGCAAATAGGCGGGGTTCAGGAGTGGTATTCCTGAATCGTCTTCACTCCGTAGCCGGATTCCTTGAGGGCGCGGATGGCGGCGGCGCTGGCGCGGGCTCCTCGTAGAGTGGTCATAGTGGCGACCCGGGCGGCCACGGCGGCGCTGCGGATGATGACTTCATCCTTTCGCGGCTGCTGGCCACTGGGCGTATTGATGATGAGATGGATTTCGCCATTTTTGATCAGATCGAGGACATTGGGCCGGCCTTCCTGGAGCTTGAAGAGCGTCTCCACGGGCACGCCGGCTTTTTGGAAGAGGGCGGCGGTGCCGCTGGTGGCAAAGATCTTCAGCCCGAGGTCGGCAAATTCTCTTGCCAGGGGCACGACGGCGTCCTTGTCACTGTCTTTCACGCTGATGAAGACATTGCCTTCGGTCGGCAAAGGCGGCTGGGCGGACATTTGCGCTTTGGCGTAGGCGAGGCCGAGGTCGGCGTCGATCCCCATGACTTCGCCGGTGGAGCGCATTTCCGGTCCCAGGGTGATATCGACTCCGGGGAACTTGATGAAGGGGAAAACCGCTTCCTTGACCGAATAATGAGGGGGAATGATTTCCTCGGTGAAGCCGAGATCCTTGAGGGTCTCTCCGGCCATGACCTTGGCGGCCAGTTTGGCCAGAGGCACGCCAATTGCCTTGCTGACGAAGGGCACGGTGCGGGAGGCGCGGGGGTTCACCTCAAGGACATAGGCTTCCTCGTTTTTGACCGCGAACTGCACATTCATGAGGCCGCGCACCTGGAGTTCCATCGCCATGGCCTTGGTGGCTTCCTTGATCGCTTCGAGCACGGCGGGGCTGAGAGAAAAGCTGGGGATGACGCAGGCGCTGTCGCCGGAGTGAATGCCGGCTTGCTCGATGTGTTCCATCACGCCGCCAATGACGCAGGTCTCGCCGTCGGAGATGCAATCGACATCCACCTCGGTGGCGTCTTCGAGGAAGCGATCCACGAGAACGGGACGCTCCGGACTGGCTTCCACCGCGGTGCGCATGTAGTGGTCGAGTTCGACTTCGTTGTGGACGATTTGCATCGCCCGCCCTCCGAGGACGAAGGAAGGACGCACCAACACGGGGTAACCAACTTTTGCGGCTACGGCGATGGCTTCCGCCTCGTTGGTGGCGGTGCCCCCCTGGGTCTGACGCAAGCCGAGCTTGGTGAGCATGGCGGAAAAGAATTTCCGGTCTTCGGCCTGTTCGATGCTGGCCGGCTGAGTGCCAATAATCGTGCAGCCATTGGCGGCAAGGCTGGCGGCAAGATTAAGCGGTGTTTGGCCTCCGAATTGCACGATGATGGCGTCGGCTTTTTCGTTTTCGTAGATGTTGAGGACATCTTCGAGCGTGAGGGGTTCGAAGTAGAGTTTGTCGCTCGTGTCGTAGTCGGTCGAGACGGTCTCGGGATTGGAATTGACCATGATGGTCTCCCAACCGAGTTCCTTGAGCGCAAAGGCCGCGTGGACACAGCAATAGTCGAATTCAATGCCCTGACCGATTCGGTTGGGGCCCCCGCCCAAAATCATGACCTTCTTTTTCTGGCTGGGACGGGATTCGTCCTCGTCGCCGTAGGTCGAATAAAAATACGGCGTGAAGGCCTCGAATTCCGCCGCGCAGGTATCGACGAGGCGGTAGGTGGGCATGAGGCCGAGCGATTGACGCAAGGTGCGGATCTCAGGTTCGGCCGAGCCGGTGAGGATCGCAAGTTGGCGGTCGGAGAAACCGAATTTTTTTGCCCGGCGAAATCGGGTGCGGTCGTTGAGCCCGGCGAGCCCGGCTTCTTGGATGGAGAGTTCTTCGTCCACGATCTGACGAATATTGGCCAGGAACCAGGGGTCGATGGCGGAAAGTTCGTGAATGCGGGCTTCGTCCAGCCCGGCGAGGAGGGCTTGGCGGAGAAAGAAGATGCGGTCGTGACCGGGGACGCGGAGTTTTTGTTCGAGAAAGGCGATGTCGGGGGAGCCATCGGGAAGGAGGACGGGTTTGTCCTTGCCGTCGGCGCCGAGGCCGGATCGGCCCGTCTCAAGCGACCGGAGGGCCTTTTGCAGAGCCTCCTTAAAGGTGCGGCCAATGGCCATGGCCTCGCCCACGCTCTTCATCTGGGTGGTGAGGGTGGCGTTGGCCTGGGGGAATTTTTCGAAGGTGAAGCGCGGCACTTTGACCACGCAATAATCGATTGAAGGCTCGAAGCAGGCCGGGGTCTCGCGGGTGATGTCGTTTTTGAGTTCGTCCAGGGTGTAGCCGACGGCCAGTTTCGCCGCGATCTTGGCGATGGGGAACCCCGTCGCCTTGGAGGCGAGGGCGGAACTGCGCGAGACGCGGGGATTCATCTCAATGACAATCATTCGACCGGTTTTTGGGTGGACGGCGAACTGGATATTCGATCCGCCGGTTTCCACCCCGATGGCACGAATGACGGCAAAGCTCGCGTCGCGCATGGCCTGGTATTCCTTGTCCGAAAGCGTCTGCACCGGGGCCACCGTGATGGAATCGCCGGTGTGCACCCCCATGGGGTCAAGGTTCTCGATCGAACAAATGACCACGCAGTTGTCGGCCCGGTCGCGGATGACCTCCATTTCGTACTCCTTCCAACCCAAAAGCGACTCCTCGACCAGAACCTCGCTGACGGGAGAAAGATCCAACCCGTGACGAACAATCTCTTCCAGTTCGTCTCGGTTGTAGGCGATGCCGCCGCCAGCTCCTCCCAAGGTGTAGGCGGGACGAATGACGAGCGGAAATGAGCCGATCCGGCCGGCGATGTCGCGGGCTTCCTCGAGGGTGTGGGCGACTTCGGAAGTGGCCACATCGAGCCCGATCTCCAGCATGATGTTTTTGAAAATCTGCCGATCCTCGCCCCTCCGAATCGCCTCGGCATGGGCGCCGATGAGCCGGGCCCCATGGCGCTCCAGGGCTCCGTTTTCCACCAGGGCCATGGCGGCATTGAGAGCGGTTTGTCCACCGAGGGTGGGGAGAACGGCATCCGGTTTCTCCCGCTCGAGAATTTTTTCAATCGCCTCGGGCGTGATCGGTTCGATGTAGGTGCGGTCGGCGAATTCCGGATCGGTCATGATTGTGGCCGGGTTGGAGTTCACGAGAACGACTTGATATCCTTCTTCGGCCAGGGCCTTGCAGGCCTGAACGCCGGAGTAGTCAAATTCGCACCCCTGCCCGATCACGATGGGGCCGGAGCCGATGAGGAGGATTTTCTTGATCGAGGTATCTTTTGGCATGGAGCGCGAAAAGCTCTACCGAATCAGAAGGAAGCCGCCAAGGCAAACTCTCGAGGCAATCTCTCCAATCGTCCGCCTCCCGCCCACTTTTGGCGCAGAGGAAGGGGAGAAATGGGAAGAATGGGAGGAATAAACCGCAGCGATAGCTTCCGTGCTTCCCATCGCTTTCATCAACGAGATGTTCTTTGCCTTCGTCCGAGCAAAATTCGTGCATTCGGGCTTGATTTATTTTGGCATCAGGCGAAAATTCCCCTCCCTTTCACGGGGCCTTAGCTCAGTTGGTAGAGCGCCTCAATGGCATTGAG
>Ga0209390_10005276_pt1 | contig 18455 bp, 32 predicted proteins | sample BON01_FD_187212 | JGI IMG/M metagenome (GOLD analysis project Ga0209390, IMG submission 187212) | Freshwater microbial communities from Lake Bonney liftoff mats and glacier meltwater in Antarctica - BON-01 (SPAdes) (version 2) | ecosystem: Environmental > Aquatic > Freshwater > Ice > Glacier...
GGTGGTGTGGTGGCTTGATTGTCCAAGGCCACCGCGCTCGTACAAGGCTCTCTTGCTTGCTTTGCGTAGGCAATCACAAGTTCGGGCGTGGCAATTTCTCAGGGTCTCGTCGGTTTCCGGCTCGCCAACAGCGATTCATCGCACTGCTTTGGCTGCTTCATTCCCACGCTCACGTAGCTAAGCCACCCTACGCACAATCACAGGCTAGTAGCAGTGAATGTTTGACGTCCATGCCCATTTGACGGCGCCGGAATTGCTGCCGCATTTGGAGACCTTGCTGGTGGAGGCGCACAGGTAAACACGCCTGCCTCCCCCACCCCTCCCCCCTCTTCCCACCATCATCGGTCCACTGCTGCCACTACCCTTGGGTGAAGCATCCCAGGCTTTGTAAAATAATGATATAAGCAGCCATTCTGCTTTTTTGAGTGTGGTTTCGGAGGTTTTGAACGGAAGAAAATGAAGCTGCCATTAGCACAAGCGTACTGCACAGGCACCTCTCCCCAACTCGACACTCACACTCTTCTCGCCCACCACCCCCCCCCCCCCCCCCCCCCCCCCCCCCCCCCCAATAGCGCCGGCGTCCACGACATCCTCGTCGTCTCCGAAAATCTAGACGACGCCGACTTAGTCCTGGCCCTACCTCCCGTTCAATGCGGCGTGCGTCTACACAAGGCCTTGGGTCTCCATCCCGAGCACGCGTGCCTCAAGACCTTGCCCATGATGTTGGCGCTCATCCGCACCCACCACGCGCAGCTGACATGCATTGGCGAGATTGGCCTGGACTACTCCCCGCACGTCCTGGGAATGGAAGATCCTGAGGCCACGAAACAAATACAGCAAGAATGCATGCGGCAGCAAGTCGAGCTTGCCCTCGAATTAGGCTTGGCGGTCAACGTCCATTCTAGGTCCGCAGGCCACCATGCCTTGGCCTTGCTAAAAGAAACCGCAGCAGCAGCAGCAGCAGCAGCAGCAGCAAGATCAGGAGGGGATGAGGAAAATAAGGGTAGTGTCCGGGCGGTTTTGCATGCGTGGGACGGCAAAGCTCATTATGCCGAAGCGGCTGCCTTGGACCCCGAGCACGAAATTTACTTCTCCGTGCCTCCCTGTGCAACACGCAGTCCTTTGATGGCCAAGTGGATTGCGCGCGTCCCTCTTGAGCGGCTGCTGCTGGAAACAGATAGTCCGGCGCTAGCAGCGGTAAAAGGAGAGGTAAATGTGCCCAAGCATTTGAAAGTGTCGGTTGAGGTGCTGGCAGCGAGCAAAGGTGTGGAAGTAGAAGACGTACGGGAGGCGACGCGGAGGAATGCGGAGCGATTGTTTGGCTTGGGTGTTGGGGCAGGGATGGAAAGAAGAAGAAAGGAAGAGTGGAACAAATGAATGAACAAAGTAAAGGAGACAAAAACTGACTGTAAAAGTATTTCTATTTAATTTACCCCGAGAGGCTTGCCACTCGGGTCCTAAGGGGGGTCCGGGGGGCAGCTTTATCGCTCAGGGTAGTGTAAGTCACGCTTTGACCGTGTGTAACCAAGTAACCAAGTCTACAGGGGAGGCTTTTTGCACCAAGGATGCGGTTCCTCGTCCAAATGCGCGTCCTCCTTTTTACCCCCTTCGAACTCTCCTCCTTTCGTGTGCTGGTTTTTCGCCCACACAAACACAACACACAGACACAGACACACACAGACACACCGACACACAGACACAGACACAGACACAGACACAGACACAGACACAGACACAGACACAGACACAGACACACACAGACACAGACACAGACACAGACACAGACACAGACACAAGACACACACACACACTGTTCTTGTTTATTTATCATAGTCACGATGTCATTTTCACAAGGACAAGAAAAAAAAAGAAAAGAGCCTCGAGAGTCCGGGTGCGAAGCACCTCCTTATCCCCTCGAGCTAGTTTCGAGGGTCCATAGGGGTCTGGGGAAGAGGGGGGAGTGCTAGGCGTCTCCTCGCCCTCGTGCTCCCCCTCAGCCACGCCCGCCGGCAGAGGCTGCTCCCCCCCGTGCTCCTCCCCCTCGTGCTGAAGGTGAAGGGGGGGGAGGGAAGGAGACGGGTGCGGTGGTGGGCGACGAGTGGGCGTCGGGAGAAGAGTTGCTACAGAGCAAGGAGGGGAGCGGATTGGTGTTAGTGACGAATGTTAGTGTGCAGAGCTACCGGGGAGATCAGTGGACGAGCGCGAGTCTGATGATGTGGTAGGGACGGCGGAGCAGTATGACGCGTGAAAGAAGAGGGGTGGGTGGGGAGGGGCGGCTGATATGTTTGTGATGGCTTTTGCGACTCTTCCTGCGAGCGAGAATGCGGCTGTGGGTCGTGTTAGAAAACCACCGTTCCCCTGCCCGTCCTGGGTTGCTAAACGAACGACAATGCTGTTGTGCGGGTCATCTGGACTGATAGTCACATACGTCGGGGCTGCATCATGACGATGCCACAGTGCCCACATCTGCTGCACTCCATTCGCACGCGCTTCCAAGCTATAAGGCGCTCGTCTACCTGCTCGCATGATGTAGGCCGGATGACGGCTGGCTCCGCCCTCGTGGTGGAATTTCGCATCGGCTTCAGCTGGGTCACGCTCAAAGTGGAAGTAAGAGTTAAGCTCGCACGCCTGCCATTGCTGCTCCCTGGCCCGTTGGTGCCTATCCCTGTCCAAGGCACGGTAGCGTTGCGCTTCATCTGCATCCTAGTTTTCCCGCGCGCGCTGCTGCTCCTCCCTGTGGATGGCGCGGTCACGATCGGCGTCATCTTCCCCTCGGTTGTCCCTCGTCCGCCGCTGTCGCTCCCTGTTAAGAGCGCGATCCCGCTCCACTTCGTCAGGTGATCGACGGGCCCGCCGAGCTGTCAACACTACCCACCGCTGTTCTCCTGCCGTAGCATCATGAGTGGAGGGACACCTCCAGCCGCGTCAAAGCAACGCTGGCAAAGACGGCAACCGCAGGCCATTGAGACGACTGCAGCGTTTTGGTAGCACTGCACGCAGTCGCGTGGGAAAGGACACGTCCAGGCGGCCGAGGTAGAAGCGTCAAAACACCGCTGGCAGAAAAAGGCAACCACAGGTTATGGAGATGGTAGCAGCGTTGTGATGGCACAGGACGCAAACATAAGGACAGGTCCACCCAGCCGATACAGAGACCTCAAAACACCGCTGGCAAAGCATGCAACCGCACTCCATGGTCGTAGAAGGGTCGTCGTTGGAGCACCAGGCACAGAGGGAGGGATAGGAAGCCGGAGAAGTCATAGTAACTTGCTCTGTCTGTGAGGGTGTGAGAGGGAGGGGAGGAGAGGAGGTTAAATAAGTGTTTAGCGTACTTTTCTTTAGACACCATGGGATCACATGGGATGACTATGAAGGTTGCACCACACATAACTATCTATCATACAAGGAAGACGTATGGAGGGCGGAAAACAGCATAAACCAACGAAACAGAATACAAGCAAGCAAAGGAAGAAGGCACGCCCCGCCACCTTCCCCAAAAAGGGCCTCCTCCCTCAGCTCCTCGCCGCTCTTCCCCTCGGCCCCGCCCGACGGCTTCGTCCACTTCCCGGGCGGCGGCCCCCCATTCTTCACCCCTCCACTTCGCGTGAGAACCATTCAAATCTGTGTAGGAAAAAAGGGAAACAAAGAATGTGAGACCGTGGGCAGGGTGCTCAGGTCTTATGCACTGGTGCTTTCTTGTCTTGTCTTGTTTCTTTAGAGTGCACCCTCTGGAAGGGCTTTTCATGGCGCATGCCGAAGCAGGCCTACACTGTACCATGCAGAGCATCACCCCCCCGTGGGCAGGGTGCTCAGGTCTTATGCATTTGAACCATCTCGGGGCTTTCCCATTTTGCTGCGAAAACCTCCTCACCCCTTCGCCAAAAACCACGCAGCATTCCTTCCCGCCCGCCCTCCCCCTCTTTCCACGGCACCCACGTCGCATCCTAGCAGTCAAGCATAATACCGCAATATCATCGTTACTAGAACGACGACGTCATCAATGCTTTGGCCTTGGCCACATGCGTCAAGCTCTTGATCACGCCCTCTCACATTTCTCCGACCATCATCATCATCATCCTCACACAGGGCGGTCGGACCAAGACGAAGCAAGCATGCCTTCCTCGTCCTTGACCACCACCACAGCAAGACCATGGCCACGCACATCAAAACAAGCAATTACAGCCTAAAATCCTCCAACAGCGCAATCATGCACGACGCCGAACCCCCGCCCTCCCCGCCACCCTCCTCTTCCTTCCCCCGGAGCGACTTCCACTTCTCCCTCTCCGGCTCGTCCAGCCCGTCCTCCTCCTGCTCCTCCTCGTCACCCTTGCCGGCCTCTTCCTCCTTGCTTCCCCTGCCATCGTCACCATTATCAGTGCCTCCATTATCGCCACCAGCCAGCAACAAGCATGATGACAACGACGAAAATGCCCTGCACGAGGTCGAAGACGGCTTCGCCCGGCAAATTGACGCCCTTGAACGCCTCCGTCCCTCCTCTCGTTCTCGTCCTTCCTCCCCAATTACTGAACGTAGAACGACCCCCATTACCTTTGCGGAGGCTGATGCGCACTACAGGAGTCGTCACGCCGCTCGTGCTTGGCAGGCTCTTCGAACGGCATCGGCCGAGGCAGGAGAGGAGGACGAGGAACAACAACAGCAGCAGCGGAAGCAGCAGCAGCACCAACAGCACCAACAGCACGACGGAGACAACGACGAAAAAAACGGACGACGCTCCGTGATCTTAGCCCACGGTCGTCGTAGTCTTCACTCTCTCCGTTTACACGCTGCCCAAGCCTCCACCCGACGACATCGCCTTTTGTGCTTGGATGGGTACGCTCAATCCACCGCTGCTCGTCGTTGTCTCCGTCGCTGGCGCATCGTATCCCTACAAACATCAAGACTTAAAGCTGCTGCTGCTTGGCACCAGGCAAGGGGGCAACAGCAGGTGATCCGGTGGTGGTGGAAGGTCGAGGTGCAGGGGCCGGGGGAGCAGAGGGAGGGGTGGGCGGTGGCGGCGACGAGGCATGCGCTACGATCGATGTTTTGGGGATGGAGACGATGGAAGGCGTGGCATTTTCAACGACAGCAGCAGCAGCAGCAGCAATTACAAGAGCAGCAGCAGGAGAGGAAGGATGAAGTGGATGTGGACAAATGGAGGGAGGACAGGGAGAAGCTACGGGTGTTGGTGCTGCTGTTGGTGGGGGTGAGGCATCAACGACGGGTGCAGCATGGGGAGGATTGGAGGAGGAAGAGGCTGCTACTGAAAGGCTGGACGTGTTTCCTGCATATGTGTTCGAAGAGGAGGGTGGTGAGGGAGAGAGTGGCTCAGGTGGAGGAGGTGGGTGAGATGGCTTGGTGGGTGGGGAGGAGTGAGAAGGCGCTGCGGCAGTGGAGGGAGCGGACGAGGAGGAGGTTGGAAGGGGTGGTGGGGTTGGAGGTTGGGGAGACAATGTGGAGGGAGAGGAGGTTGAGAAAAACGTGGGAGAGATGGAGGGGCTGGGCACGGTGGCAGGGGAGGCAGGGGAGGGGTAGGGGGGAGGGAGGGGTGTGGTGGTATGCGTTGAGAGTGAGTCAAGGATTTTATGTGTGGAGGGAGTGGACGAAGCGAAGGAGGGAGAGAAGGAGAGCAGAAGCGAGGTTTCGGTTGAAGTGGGGGTGGAGGAGGTGGAGGGTTAGGGAGGAGAAGAGGCGGGAGGAGGAGGAGGAGGACGCTGCTGTTGTAGCTGCACGTTTGAAGCAGACACGACGCAGAGCATTTTTGCGGTGGCATGTTGTGGTGAAGGAGGGGAGGGAGCGACGAAAGAAGAAAGAGCAGGGCCTGGCGCTGCAGCAGGAGAGGAGACTCCGTCGGTTTTTAGATGTGTGGATGAAGAGGACGATGATAAGTATATGCCAACGAGGGAGGGAGGGGAGGGGGGTGGTTGCATGGGAGGAGCAGCAGCGAAGGAGAGGGTGGGTGGCTTGGAGGGAGATGGTGGAAGGACATCGAGAATTAAGGCGGAGGGATAGGCAGGCTCATCGGCTGTGGCTGGAGCAGCAGCTAGCTCTAGCGTTGGTCAGGTGGGTGGGTTGGACCCGTGGGCAGCGACAGCGGAGGAGGAGGGAGAGGGAGGGAGGGAAGGAGGGTGTGTGGCAGTGGAAGGGGTGGAGGGAGGGGTGGGGGCTGGGAAGGTGGATGGATTGGGCACGCTGGTATCGGGAGGAGATGTTACGGCGAGCAAGGGTGGAAGCAGAGGAACGCCAGGCCAAGCTTTTACAGGCTGCAAATGCTGCGTGGGGCAGCAATGGTAGGAACAGCAGCAGCGGTAGGAGCAGTAGCAGTAGCGGTGTTTTTGGTGGGAGGAGGGAGGGAGGGGGGGTGGGGGAGGGAGGAAGGCGTCTCTTGCCTGCGCCTCGGCGTTGGGCTGGTGATGGTGTGGGATTGGCGGGAAGTGGGGGAGGAAGGGGGGCTTATGTGCCACTGTCCGGTGGGAGCAGTAGCAGCAGCAGCAGCAGCAGCAGCAGCAGCAGAGTGTTCCTCTCCGCTTCGGCTGCTCCTGTTTCAACGGCGGCCTCGGCTAGAGGACGAACCCCTTTCTCATCCTCCCTACCAGTAGCTCCCACCACCTCCCATTCCTCCTTCGCCTCCTCCTCCTCCTCCTCTTCCACCTTGCCCTTCCTCCCTTCCTCCCAAGGAGGGCTACTACGTCCCCCTCCTCGTCGGCCGTTAGAGTTGGTGTTGGAGGCTCAAGGTGTTCAAGTCCCTGCTTGGATCCTGGAAGAGATGCATGCCCACGAGGATCATGAAAATGAGGAGAGTAAATGTGGAGAGAGTGGAGAGAGAAGTAGGAATCAAACGATAGCAACGGCAGGAATAGTAAAATCAGCTGCTGCTCCTATTGCTGCTGCTCCTGCTGCTGGTGTAGTACCAGCGACGGCGGCAGCTCCAGCAGTAGCAGCAGGGGAGAGGGTAGAAGGGTCAAATGTCTTTGCGACGACGACACGAGGGAGGGAGGGAGGAACGTCTCTGTTTACCAGCAGCAGCCCACCAGGAACAGGCGTCTTGCCTTCTTCCTTCGCTTCCTCTTTTCCTTCCCCTTCCTCGCCACCAAGAAGCCCCTACGGGTTATGGCCCGCTTCGTCGTCGTCCTCCTCTTCTTCCTCCTTGCATCGCTCCTCTTTCCCGGGACTCAGTACTACTACTACTAGTACTGCTGCTGCTGCTGCTACTGCTGCTGCTGCTGCTGCTGCTGCTGCTGCTGCTGCTGCTGCTGCTGCTGCTGCCGTTACTGCTGATACCGGTGGGAGGGAGCTCATCACAAACACGCGGCGTGCTTCCCCCAGAAGAGGAGGAGAAGAAGAGCGAGAAGGAGAAAACGACGGAGGGAGAGGAGGGGGAGGAAGAGGAAGCGGAGGAGGAGAAGAAAAAGGAAATACATCACTCCTTCCGCGCGTCAATGAGGATGAAGGGAAGGAGGGTGGAGGAGGAAAGGGGGAGGGAGGAGAGGGCAACCACAAAGAGGAGAAGGAGGACGACCATGACGCCGGCAATGACCTAGATGGGGAGCAGGAGGAGGAGGAGGAGGAGGAGGTCGAGGAAGGGAGCGAGGAAGAGGAGGAGGAGGGAGAGGAAGTGGAGGACTTGGGAATTTTGGAGGCCCGGCTGCGGGGGTGGATGATGGAACGAGAACGGTTCGAGCAAGCGCGTGTGGAAGCAGAGGGTCTTGAAGCCATTCAAGAAGAAGAAGAGCAGCAACAGCAGCAGCCGCAGCAGCAGCAGCAGCCGCAGCAACAGCAGCAGCAGCAGCAGCAGCAGCAGGCGTCGGCGGAGTCCTCCTCCTCCTCCTCCTCTCCTTCGCTGACCTTTTCCGATTTACTGGGCGGAATGTCACCCAGGACCAACACAAACCCCAACACAAGCAGCAGCAGCAGTAGCAGTAACAGCAGCAGCACGACGGCAAGGAGGAGAAGGGCGCGTCAGCAGGAGGAGCGCCTGGTCGAATTGCGAGGGGTGTTGCGAGAGTATGAAGGGTGGCTAGAACGGACTTTGCCTTTGATTAGAGCGGTGCACAGGAAGGTGGGACAGCTGAAGCTGCGGGTGTCAGGGGGGAGGGTGACAACGACGACGACGACGACGACGGGTTCTATGTGAGGGGTGGAAGGTAAGAGTGATAGGAGCGAGGGAGGGAAGGAGGGAAGGAGGATGTGAAGTCTGGCGGGGCGTTATGTTGCTGACGGAGAAATGGAGGAGGAGGATTAGGAGGAGAAAGAGGAGGAGGAGGAGATTGGGGTCGTGAGGATTCTTAATGTATATGAATGTATTTGAGAAAGCAGATGGATATGTTGCGTGTCTAAATAAACAAATGGAAATGGAGAAGAGAGAGACTTATGTGTACAAAACTTGAATGAAAAGAAGAGGAAAAAGTACCACCGTTGACGACCAAACCCAAAGCAAGCGCTTCCAAGATCCCCCCAGCAGAGCAAAATAAATACAACAGCATTTTTACTCGGTTTGAGGGTTTGTTCTTTGATTTGTCGCACTGCAGTCCTCCTCCAAATTACTCTCGCCCCCTCATTTACTTCTTGCTGCTTTGTTGCCGCTCCTGCTCCTGCTGATGCTGCTGCTGCTGCCCCCTCCCAGCACGACCTGCCCTCCGCAGCGGATCCCACATAGGCATGACAAAACCCAAAACGGTGCGAAACAAATCTCTTGGCAAGACCGTCCCATCCGGCCCGGTCACCATTTCAAGGAGGACCTTCAGCCTGGCGCGGAAGTTGCCGATTTCCTTGTCGTCGTTCTGACCAGCCGCCAGCGGGGCCAGCGCCACACGGGCATGCGACATTGCTCCCAGGGGTGCAATCGGTTGGCTTCACGGGTGGCGAGGACGAAACGACGCACTTTGACGAGGAAAGAGGACTTCTCGGCGTTCCGCATTTGTTCGACGAGGGCGAGGGCGGTGGGATGGGAGGGATTTTTTCCTTGGAGCAGCGACCAAGGCGTCTCTCCCTCATAATTCTTCAGGCTGGTTTCAGCGCCCGCTTGGAGGAGAATCTGAATCTTGGCAGATCCCTGGTGATCGATCAGATAGCTGCAGGGGGCATGGAGAGCTGTACACCCAAAATCGTCTTGTAGGTTGACGCCGGCTAGGACCCGGGAGTCTTGCAGCAGTCGTTCCACCATATCAACTTCCCGGCAGCGGGCATAATACATGAGCACCGTGCCGCGGCCGTGGAGCAGCTTGATGGGATCCGCACCACAATCCAAGAGGGCATTGAGGACGTCGACCGATCTCGCAAGAGGGAGGAGTAAATTATCTTTGCCATTAACGTCCGCCCCCTTTTCGCGTATCAACCACAAGATCAGTGGCGCGCTGTTGACATACTCAACAGCCGCGCATAAGGGAGTGCGAATCCTCGCGTCTTTGCCGTTTTATCCTCCGGGATTGGCTCCCACCCACTGCCGCAGCTCCGGCTCGGTCATGTATTCAAAGTAGAAATACACTTCTTCTTCATCTGAATCTGCCTCCATTGCTCCTTGCTCCTGTTTGTGTGGTGGGTATGATACCTCCCTCCCTCATTAGCACAACCAAGAGGTAGGAGTCAAGTGTGGTGGGAAAAGGGAGATATGAGTCACTTTGATGATATTCAAATTCTTATTAGTTGCTGCTTTCATTTTTCAAAACTCGGCTCCGACAGCAAGAATGTGACTGTGGCGGCAACACACAGCTCCCGCTCATTCTGCGGTTACGCTTCCTCCTCATCTCCTCACATCCTTAATCTGCTGCTGCTGCTTTTGCATATCTTAAAACTGAAATATATATATATATAGCGCCCCCTTCTTCCTCCTAAATTATGGAGATCTCCTCTTCAACAATGATTTATCGATCTAGCTTCACTCCTTCCCTCCTTCCCTCTAACGCTTCCTCTCTTGAAGCTCTGAGAGGTTCCACCACGTCGTGCGCAAAGGAATGTCGTTGCCCTTGCCCTTCCCTCCCTATCCGCTCTTCCTCACAACAACAAAGATCAAGAGAAAGAGTCAATCAAAATCGGCATTCCTTCCCCGACACAACAATCTCATTAGCCGCTCGCGCGGCAGCTCTTGCCGCTCCTGCCTGCTGCTACCACCCCTTCTCCTCCTGCCCCCACTCCTTCTCCGGAGTACACCTCGCCTGTTCGCGTCCGCCTCCGTATCATTGCCATCCGTGGACGTGCTGTCGAGTTTCCGCAGATAGGTGTGGTGTGCTGGGTTCTTATATTTGCCCCGGCATGCGTGGAGTGGACGTGGCGGGGGTCATGGCGGTGGGAGGGGATGGAGAAGTAGCAGCCGCGGGGAGGGCGAGGGCCAAGGAGGGGAGTCTGGAAGTAGACGAACGCGCTGGTGCTCACAAAGAGGAGGACTTGGTACCCGTCGTAAGGCACTTGCTATAGTGTCGACGACGCGCTTGGGCTGTGCAGGTGGCCCTAGGTTGCAGGCGTCGCGCCTGGGGCCGTTGCTGCTGGATGATAATGCGCTGAAGGGAGGAGGAAACGAAGGGCTGTTGCTGCACTCGCATCGACGGGCTTGGTGGCAGCCTTGACGCGTTGCTATCGTGGTGTTGTCTTTTGACTCTGGCTGTGCGTGGTTGGGCCTGTAGTGGTAGTGGTGGGGGAGGGCACGAGCTGATGAGCATCATGAAGGAGAAGAAGAGGAGGAGACGGAGGATGCTTGCTGCGTTGTGGTGGTCGAGGGTGTGTGTGTGGCAGGGCAGGGGCTTGCACACGACTTTCAAGTGCAACAGTGCAGTGTATTCATCATGCCCTTGCGTGACCAATTCCACGTCAGCTAGCACAAGCCATGGCAACACCACTCATTCACAACCACACCTTGCCCTACCATTACCCCGCGCACAGGCACGTACATTTTGTGCCACTGCCACCTTGCTGTGCAAGCACCACTTCTCTCCAAGACGATGCCCCCCAAGAAGGCCAAGACCGAGGCGCCTAATGGCATCAGCGCCACCAAGAATCGCAACCCCAACCGCAGCACCCGCAGCCGCACCAGCACCCGCAAGCCTCGCCCTGTCGTCAACCCTCGGCTGGGGGCGGCGCTGGCGTCCGAGGCGCACGCGGCCTCCTCCGCTCCGGCCGCCGCATCGCAGCAGCCCCGGCAGCAGCAGAATCAACAGACACGGCACGTGGCGGCCGCTGCGGCAGGGCATGTGACCGGTACAGGCGGCGGCGGCGGCGGTGGTGGTGGTGCAATGGTTGCGGGCACGCCCTCCTCCGCTTCCCATTCTGCTGGCGGAGGACCTTTGATACGATCTGATGCGCGTTCCGTGCACAGACACTCCCCTCCTACAAAGTCAGGTGGATCGAAACTCAAGGACATGATCGAAAAGTTCCCGGCCGAGTACGACGTGGCGCGTGTCTATCCTTCTTTCCCCTTGTAGTAGGAACCGACTGCTAAATGCAAACTTCTTAGTCCACCCTTTTCTTCGCGAAGGCCGCTGTCAGGTGTCTGGGCCGGCCTCGGCTTCCTTTGATATGTTCATGAATACAACCGATTACCTCAGAAGTACTAGTAGTCAACATTTTGTTCGGAATAGGGTGCAAAACAGGTCGCCTTTTGCATTTCGGATGACTCTCGTAATGTAGGGGCGACAAGCTCGTGTCGCCTTTTTCTACCGCACCTCTTTTACCACCAATATTGAGTGAAACCACTTGAAAATCACAAAAAAGACGCACAACGATTTGAACCAAACGTGTGTAACAAAAGGTGTCTCTCATGCAAGACTTTTAATAGGACCAACCATACCAAACCTCGTCCACCCCGTCAAATGCGCTCTTCTTCGCTTTTTTCAGCCTCGCTCTTTCACAAAACACACAAAGTCAATGCAACCACCCACCAAAATAGGACCCTTTTACCAAGGAAGAGGATTTTGCCATGGTCCGGACAGGAAGACCCCCTTCCCGCAACGACAAACCGCTACTTTGGTACAACCTCCCCCTGAAATTCTGCGGAACACAGAAAAGCGTGCGCCAAACGCGAGCAGCTGCTCCGCCGCTTGGCGGCGGTTTGCGGTAGTTGTGTTCATCATGACTTTGCTGCGTGGGTGCCTTGGTCACATCAGCCTGGTCGCACCAAACGACATCCCCCCCATACACAACAGCCCATGCCCTTACGGGTCCTGTCTGGGGCATTGTCCGATGCTCCGCGCCACTCCTTGCTCGTATGCGTGCGACCAGGCCAGCCACTCCTTGTCCGATGCTCCGCAAGATAGACAGGCCAGCCACTCGTTGTCGTCCTCCATTTATGACTCAGCCACCAACACCCCACTCTCTACATGCCCATTAAGACAAACGCTTGGTGCCAGCAGCAGCAGCAGCAGCAGCAGCAGCAGCAGCAGCAGCAGCAGCAGCAGCAGCAGCAGCGGGATCTCAGCCTATTGGCCCCTGCTCGCTTTGATGCCTGGAAAGAAGACGGCCAAGAAGACGGCCACGGCCAAGCGGTCGGCAGGCGATGTGGGGGGGGTTGGAGGAAATGGAAAAGGGAAAAAGGTAGCGGAAGCCGCTATTATTTCCTCTCCCGCTGGCAACGGCATCCGGACGCGCAACAGGTCTGCCGCCCTGGGCAGCAAGGCCAAGCGCCGGACGAAAAGGGCTTCGCCTCCTACCAGCGCCCCTGTCTCTCGCATGCGAACCCGGCAATACGACAGTGAGTTGTTTTATGCACCCCTTGACGATGAGGACACGGACGAGGAGGAGGACGAGGAGGAGGATATGCAGCTGACGGGGCGTCCGGTTGCGTTGTGCTTGGGTATGATTCGAATGACGGACGAGTTCATGGATGGCTACAAGGGGTGCGCAGACCCGATGCTTGACGTGGCCGCCGTACGGGACACCTGCCGGATGCGCATTTTGGAGGACGAGGTACGTAGAGGGGATGAAGGGGAGGGACTTTTCGCAAGCCTTTCTTTTTTTGCCTCCATGCTTTATTTTCTCCTCCTCTTCAGCGTCATTCACTCAATGCACTCCCTCCCTCCCTTCCTCCCACCCTCCCTCCCACCCTCCCAATAGATGGGGATGGACACGATCGCCTTGGCCGACGCGCGGGAGATTATAGGGGTGGACCACGTGAGAGGTCGGCGCAAAGGGAAGCACGTCTCGTGCCTCTTCGAGAACGCGCCGCTGCGGGTTGTCCGGGTAAGAGAATGGGAGGAGGAGGGGAGAAGGGAGCTGCTCGGTTTCGGCACATTGATAGAGTACATGAAGTCGCTCTAACTTTCTTCTATTTGCTATTTTTCTCATTACTCACCTCAGTGTTTCACTCCCTCGCACACATTCATCCCCCCTCGCGCACAGCGCGCGTTGGGTAAGCGCAAGATCAGTTTTATCTTTGGGGACTACGTCCGCTTCCCACCTGCGTACTTCAGGCCTGCCTATAGTGCCGTGGCCAGGAAATTGCTGAAGCGCCTGCGGCATAGGAATTTGCTGGCGCCGGAGTGTCAGGTGTACCTGCCTTATCTCAACGTATACGATGGGGTGGAGAACGTGTTTGAGGGAATCATGGCCGATATGAGACTGGTGCCCACGCTGGTGAGCGAGAAGGAGAACCCTCTGTATCAGGCGACTAGGACGTTATTCGATGAGGAGCATTTGCATAAATGCGAAGGATTGATGCGCGATACACCGTTTTTGCGCTTGACCATTATGTCTACCGAGAAGTAAATGTATTTAGTGATTGTATAGTAGTCGGCATGACGATGACAGCGTGCATGAGAATGAAAGAGAGAGAGAGCAGGATCTGCTCTATAAGAACAAGACATTGAGGTGGAGCAGCCGAATGGGGAGGGATGGAGGGAGGGACGGAGGAGACGAATGGAGGAAGCGGCGGTGTGTAATAGAAGGGAAGTCGTTCGAAATATATGATAAGCAAAGAAGCTCGAAGACGGTGGAAAGCGGCAAGGTTGATAAGTCTAGGGTTCGAAGTGTGTAGAAGAAGAACCATACCCACATAGAAAGAAAATAAGACGACTGACGACTGCATCAGCAGCAACACAAGCGCTTGTAGCCAAGGAAGTGATAAGCACACGCCTTTAAATTTCCTATTGCTTTGGTACTGCTTCTCGTTTACATGTGTGTATGTGTATGCGTCTGCCGTGTTCGCTCTCGCTTCGTCTTTCCTCGTTTGCGCACTACAAGAACACCCTCCTCCCTCCCTCCCTCCCTCCCTTCCACCCCCCAAGTCTGCCTCCGTTAACCCTGAGCCCGTCGTGCAGTGTTGTTTCCTCCTTCCTCCTTCCCCATTCTCCTCCTGCTGTTGCTGCTCCGTCCACACACCCTCCCGTTCGCCCATAGGCTGCATTGCCTAACTATAGCCCTCCCCTATAGGCCCTCCCCCTCCTCCTATCCCTTCTCCCTCCGTCCCGAGGGATCGACGCACAGAGCAGACAAAAGACGGGGGCCTTGCGCGAGACCGCCACCGTTCTTGCTGGGAGGCGACGTGGTGGTGGTGGTGGTGGGGCCATTGTGGTTGTCGTTACTGCTGCTAGGGATCATGGGAGGGGCATGACGTCAACTAAATGATGCCCCTGATGCAAGTGGTGGTGGTGCTGCTTCTGGGCGTCGTGCTGCGAGCCATGCTGCTGCAAGGGAGGATGAGAAAGCCGTGGCTCCATCGCTTCCTTCGCCAGGGCCAACTCCGCCGACGGCATCGACGGTGGGCCGAAAAAGGGGCTGGAAGGCGCGTAGCTGCTGCCGTCCTTGCCGCTGGAAATGCTGGCCGCCAAGGAAGAGGGAAGCAGGGGGGCCCACTCTCCGTGCTCGTGCTGCTCGTCCAACCCGCAGAGCTGCGGCCCGTTCGCGTTGTTGGTCGCGTAATGGAGGTGGGGGGCTCCAGCTCAAACTGGTACTGGGCGAGATGGTGGTGGCCGGTGCTGGCGGAGGTTGGGGTGAGGTTGACGACGTTGTGGCCCAGCTGCCTCAGGTCTAAGTGTTTGTCCTCGATGATTTCGACATGAGGATGGAAAAGAAGCATACGTGTCGGCACCGGAAGGTTTTCAACACCTCCTTAGAGAATCAACAGTACAGCAAGAAATCGGCGAGAAGCTTGCCACATCGTCCCTGCGTGAATGCCATTGGATGGCTTACGAGATGCTCTGGGCAATTGAGGCTGAGAATTCCAGCGATCAAAAAGCGAAGGGGCCGACGTACTCATTTTGACCAGGTCGGTGCGCAGAGAGGGACGATTTCTATCTTATGTCCGAAAACCTTCTATACAAAGCAAACAAAGTGAACACGCAAAGCAGTGCCCTTTTCCAAGCACTTTGGAGGTCTACCGCACGAAAACTCAACGGCTATGCTCTAAACGGCCAGAAAGAACACACGAGCGCGTACGTTTGTCTTCCCGCCTTTGCGTTTAGCGTCGTTTGGCCAGCACGAAGACCCGCAAAAAACCAATTTACTACTCCTACTGTATGCCTGTCCCCTTCCTATGTAATTGTGTCTTTTTGTTGTGGAGCTTGCATGAGGTGGAGCTTGCATGAGGAAGACTTCTCTTTATTCGGCCCGCGGACTCAACTCACGTAAGAAACGTCGTCTCACACCTTTCGAGCTACTTAGGCGCGCCTTCGCCTTAACCAAGGACTAAATCGACGCCAAACATCTTGTCCCCCCCTCCCCAACAGGTCTTGCGGTGCCGCCCACATATTTGCCTTGAGCTCGCCGCCCTCCTCTCTTCGTCCTTGCCCCTGTGTGTGCCGCCGCCGCCGCCTCCTCCAAGCCAGCCCACGCACCCCACACACCGCCATCCCCACCATCAGCCATGCGCTCCGCCAATGGCAACCTGGTGCGCACCCGCGAGTGGCATCAGATTAAATGCTTTCACCAGTACCTGATGGTCCGGCCCCACCAAGCCGAGTGGAAAGCCCTGCACCAAAGCAAAGCAAAATGGCTCGCCGACATGCGGCACTACAGCCCCAGCCTCCCCCACGACCGAGCCCTCGACCTCTTCACCGAGCATTTTGAGCGCATGGGAAATGAGGACCTCTTCCGAATGCGTTTCAATCGTCGCTCGGCCAACCCTTTGGAGTGGATTTCGGTGGATTTCTTCAGCAAAGGCCGGGCGTTGGACCCGTCCTTCCTCCGCTTCCTCATGAGCATGACCTGGCAGATGAAGACGCCCACCTTTCGCGCCGCGGTGAGCTTGGAGGAGTTTGTACGGGACCGGACGAAGGAGGAGGACAAAGAAGCCAAGGACACTTTTCTGCTGGCGCATCGGTTTTTGTACGACAGCTGCCCCCAGGGCTTGCGACTCGAGGTGGCCGGCGGACGGGAGGGCGCCACAACAGCGGACGACGACACCGACGGGGATGCCAATGAAGGCCCCAAGGGGCAGCAGCAGCATCAAATTATGGCCCCGCTGGAAGAGTGGGAAGCCCGTGGCCTTGTCATCACGTTGGAGACGAGCCCCGCCAAAAAAGTCGTCTCGCTTGCCCGGGAGGCCCTGGACTTGATCACGTACGACTCGCCCTTACTCCCCTCCATCCTCCACGCCATGACGACGCAGCGCCCCGAGGCCACGCAGCAGTACCGACGGATTATCGCCAAGGAGGCCAACAGCCGCACGTGCTTCTTTCGCTTGTACAAGAACTCCCGTTTCCTCACCCTCTTTGGGCCGCTCAAGCCGGACCTGGCCGCCCTCATCGAAGCAGCGCCCGCGTCCTACTACTCCTCCTCCTCCTCGGGCTTTGCCGCTGCTGCTGGTGGTGGTGGTGGCGGCGGCAGTAGCACTGGCAGCAGCAGCAGCAGCAGCAATGCTACCAAGCGTCCCCGAGCCCGTGGCAGCGTGTACAGTGGATTCAAGAAGCGCCCTTGTGGGGAGGCCGCTGCGTCGTCGAGCCTGAAAAAGAGTGCTGGTGGTGCTGCAGTCAAGAAGTCCTCCCGTCGTTCCAAGCGCGAACAAGACGATTTTTATTACTACGATGACAATTACGACCTGGGTGATGAGGAGGAGGAGGAAGAGGAGGAGAAGGAGAAGGAGAAGAAGGTGGCGAAGAAGGAGGAGCGGAAGAAGGAGGAGGAAGGAGGAGGGCGGGAGATGAGCCTGGAGATGGCCTTGGGTATGATTACCGCAGCCCGCCCCTCCCACCACCAGTACCATCACCACGCCCACATGCACCAGCACCAGCTTTGGACACTGCCGACGACGACAGCGACGACGAAAAAGGCGGCTGCTGCGGCTGCTCCTTTCCGCTTGCCCTCCCCCGCCGACGATTTGACCACCTCCTCCTCCTCCTCCTCCTCCGCGGCCTCGTCTTCTACAGTGACAGGCGGCGGAGAGATGTCTGCGTGGGCGCGAGAGCCGTGGGTGCGAGAGTTGGATGATTGCCTGAACCGTTGGTTTCCCCATACCCACGAAGGAGACGATAAAACGATGTACGAGCCGCCCGTGGACCCGGATGACGTCTTTGAGAAATGGTGCCGGGAGAATATGGTGGTGCCTGGGGGAGGGATAGGCGGTACTTATTCGAGCAACAGAAGCAGCAGCAGTAGCAGCAGCATTAGCATCAGCAGTACGAGCAGCAGCGGTCGCAGTGGAGGGAAAGGCAGCAGTGCAATGACCTCGCCGGCGGCTTCTGTGGTGGTGGGGGAGGAGCAGGAGAAGGCCTACTCCACTAGTAGCACGACGCGCTCGGGTGCTTCCTCCTCTTCCTCGACGACGGTGGCGACGCAGGTGGAGGAAGGGGAGGGGGAGGAAGGGATGCGGGAGGAGGGGGGGGAGGAAACACAATGTGGGAATGATGAGACGCCGCGAACGGAGGAGGAGCAGCAGGATTTTTGCTCGCTCATGCTCCAGGGCTTTGATGCGACGGAATCGTCTGAATGAGGGAAAGGAGGAAAAGGAGGAGGACGAAGAGGAGGAGGACGAAGAGCAATTGAAGTGACAGCAACGCGAGGAGCAGCAGCAGCAGCAGCAGGCAGGCACCGAGGCAGAAACAGGGCGATTGATCAAAGACTAGAATTAAAGGAAGGAAGGAAAGGAGAATCGAAAACAAAAATGAATGAGAGGGTGAAAAAGGCATAAAGTAGGAAATGTATGTACTTGTAGAAAGAGGGGCTAGCTTGTGCAGAGAGGTATTAACAAAGAGATAGATTAACGTCAGTCAGAAAAATGATGGGGCAATCAGAAAAATGGAGAAATCGCAGCCAACCGCAACACGACACACACACCCCACACACACGAGAGCATGGTCTATCCTATGCGTCATCAGTCATTGTACTTCATTGACTCTTCACAGTGATTCAATTGTCCCACTGTCTGAACGAAAGCATCTAAACGACACCAGAGAACAAACGCAAGATATATGTACATACATACACACGCTCCCACCCCAAACATTTGTGTTTTCACCACCCACCCCCTCGCTCAGAGTCATCATCCTCCCCTTGTTCCTCCTCCTCTTCCTCTTCTTCTTCTTCCTCTTCCTCCTCCCCCTCCT
>Ga0209390_10005277_pt1:0-7500 | contig 18455 bp, 17 predicted proteins | sample BON01_FD_187212 | JGI IMG/M metagenome (GOLD analysis project Ga0209390, IMG submission 187212) | Freshwater microbial communities from Lake Bonney liftoff mats and glacier meltwater in Antarctica - BON-01 (SPAdes) (version 2) | ecosystem: Environmental > Aquatic > Freshwater > Ice >...
GCAGAGGGGGTTGAGGATTTTGTCGTTTGATGGGGGGGGGACTAGGGGGGTTCTGTCGGTGGCTCTGTTGAAGCAGGTGATGGAGAGGGTGGGGAAGGATGTGTTTGAGACTTTTGATGTGATCTGTGGGACGAGCACGGGGGGGATTCTGGCGGTCTTGTTTGGGATTGAGAAGCGGACGATTAATGAGGCGGAGGAGTTGTATGACAAATTGGTGAGCAAGATCTTTGCCTCGTCCCCGTTAATTCAAACGACCAAGTTGCTGCTGCGTACGAGTTACTATGACGAGGTGGTCTGGGAGCAGGTATGTTTCTATTTCTTCCGTCCCTCTCTCCCTCCCTTCCTTCCTGCACATACTCCTTGGTTTCGCTGCGGCGTCTCACCCTCCCTTCCTCCCTTCTTCCCTCCCTCCCTCCCCTCCTCAGGTGCTGCAAGAAATGCTGGGGGACGATCTGATGATTGACTCCATGGGCGAGGGCCCCTTGTCGCCCAAGGTCTTTTGTGCCTCGCTTTCGCTCAAGACCAACCCGGCATCGCTCTACATCTGGAGGTACGTTCCAAAAGTCTGTTCTCCCCTCCCGCCCTCCCTCCCTTCCTTCTTATGTTGTCCGTCTACGCTGTTATGAGATAAGTGCAAAGCCCCTAACTTCCCTCCCTCCCCCCTTCCTGACAGAAACTACGCCTACGGCCCCGACCAAGAGCCCAAACACAGCGGGTCCTTCCGTGTCATGGTGCGGGATGCCCTCCGAGCCACCACCGCCGCGCCCACCTTCTTCTCGCCCCTGGAAAAAGACGACGCCAAATACTGCGATGGTGCTTTTCTCGCCAACAACCCCACAGGTATGCTCTCCTTCCCTCCCTCCCTCCCTTCCTCTTACCATCCTTATCTCCGTTCCTTACCCGACCACCCTTCTCACCTATCCTCCCTTCCCTCCCTCCCTCCCACAGCCGTCGCTTTGAACGAAGTCCGCACCCTCTATCCAGGTGTGCCTGTTGAGTGCGTGGTCTCGATCGGCACAGGCGTACATGTTGATAAACGCAAATCAGATGGTGGGTACGGCTGGGAGGGGATCGTGAATGATTTGATTAATTGCGCGACAAACACAGAGGTGACCCATGAGACTCTATCGGTGTTTTTGCCTAAAAGCAAGTACTATCGATTTAACCCTCAAACGGAGTTTTTCCCCTTGGACGAGACCAAGCCCGAGAGGTTGGCACGAATGAAGAGGATTGCCCGGGAATATTTCTGGCAGAGTGAAAATAAGGAAAGGATGAATCAGTTGGTGCAATTGTTGAAGAAGGGGGCGAGTCCCTTGCCGTATTTGAGGTCGTCTTTGCGGCCGTAGGAGGGGAGGGAGGGAGGGAAGGAGGGAGGGAGGGGAAGGAGGAAGGGGAATGTAATGATTCACTTTGTGCAGCTGTTGAAAAAGAAGGAGGAAGGGAGGGAGGGAGGGAGGGAAGGGGTCAGTATGAGTAAAGAGAGGTCATGTACATAGAGAAAGCTTGCGCAGGAAGAAAGGCAGCATCAACAGACGCAGCGCGCAAGCAGCAGACGAAGTAGACAAGACAAGATATATTGATGAATAATAATGACACATAACCTATATAACAACATCCTCAGACGACAGTCAGAATCGAGTCGATACAATAAGTAAAAGTATTAGAGAAAGAAATGACAGACCACCCTAGCGAGCAAAGAAAGGGGAAAAAGGAGCCGTCCAACCAACAGGCAAACAGAACAGATCGAACGACGAACAGAAAGAACACAACACAATAAGAAAAACAAGTCAACACCAAGCACGCCTCCTTTTTAACTCTAATTAGGTGTGATTATTTCTTTCTTCGAAGAGTTTTGGTCGGATTCATTTAGTTCTTTTCTCCGTTGTTGTCATGGAAGTATCCCAAGTCGCATCCCAACCCGGCCGGGCCGTGGAGTCGTTGCTTTTCTTCTCTATTCTCTTTCTAACTAGCTCGCTCTCTCTCTCTAGCGAGGGATGGATCAAATGCCAATATGCACAATCTTTTTGTTGGTTTCGTCTCTCTCTTTTTTGTCTTTGCGGGAGACATTTGGGGGTAAATTAGGGCTTGAATCATTTTTTTAACATTCCGTTTGTTCGTGTAAGGGGTTTTATTACACACATGCCGCGTGGTGGCGTGTATTTTTTGTATATGTGTATGGATGTATGTTCATAAAAGGAAGAGCCGCAAAAGTATGTAGCCTGTAAACAGTAGTCGCCCATTCTCCTTCTCCGTTCCCTCACCCACTCACTCGTCGTCGTCGTCGTCGTCGTCGTCGTCGTCGTCATCAAAGGCTGGTAATACACACACATATAAAATATTCCCTAATTAATTCTCTATTGTCCCACAGTATGCATCTCCCCTTCCTCCCTCATTTCCTCCTCCTCCTCTTCCTCCCCCTCCTCCTCTATCACCTCTTCAACCTCTGCTTCGGCGACCCCGGCGGAGAAGACGTCGGCGAGCTCAACAACCACTCCCTATCCCCCCTCCAAAACACAAGCACCAACGCCACTAGCACTGAAGCCCCCGCAGTCGTCAAAGCACACACACCCAAATCCCACCACGTCCACGCCAACCCTCCTCTTGCTGCTCCTGCCGCTTCAGCCGCCTGCTGTTGCCACGCCACCGCCAAACGATGCACCTCCGACAAATCAAAACTCAAACTCTGCCACCCATTCCCCCACCTTGGAGGCTCCCCCTGATTCAATTTACTCCAACCACCTCCCTTCACATCCCTCGCCTCCGCCTCCGCTTCCGCCACCACCGCAGGCTTCACATGCCGTCTCCCCTCCCCCCCCTCGCGTCTCCTTCTCTCCTCCACCGCCGCCTGCTCCCTCTCCTCCTCCCTGTCCGCCTCATCCAGATAAACATGATGATGGGGCAAGGTCGCTGCTGTTCCCTTCTCCGCCTCCTCCTGATCTAAAGGCACCTCTGACAAAGCAAACCCCAAGGTCCACTCCACCTCCATTCCCTCAATATCAAGCACAAAAGTCACATCTCTTGAGTCACCTGGAAAGCCGTACCCATGTTTGAGCAACGTATGAATATACACAACCTCCGCACAGCGATAAGGTAAGAGATCATCACGTGTGAACGCATGGTTGGTACTACTCGTATTCAAGCTCCCCCACGACTGTGCACAAAACTTAGACGCCGCCGTCTCAATCTCATCAATGCTCGGACTCGGCCAATGCGGCAAATCAAACGGCCCCAACTGCTTCATGCAATCCAACGCAAAAAAGAACACCGACATCGCCAGAAACTGGCCCGTCAACGGCGGATGCCGCACCCCATCAAGACCACACGGCTCATTCGGCGTGCACTTCTCATGCTCCTCATCCCACAACATCCTCCGAATCTCCTTCCCACACAACCCCGCCTCCCCCGTCCCCACCAACCGATGCCCCTTAAACCACTCCTCATGCCCAGGAAACGCACACGGGTTCTCCACCGCCGCACCAGCAACAACCGCAGGGTCCATCGGCGCCACATGCCTCGTCAAATGCGACCACAATCGATACCTAATCGTATCAACACCATACGCCAGATAAGACTGCACCCAAAAATCAGACTGGTCCAACGCCGCCCCCGAGTCCTCCATATGCTGAAACACAATCTGAGTCGACGACCCCCCCAAGTCCAAAGCACCCACCAACGTCTGCGTCGCCCCACGCTTGGTGCTGCTGATGCTCGCTTCTGCAGTCACCTCCACCTCCTCCTCTTCCCCCTCCTCCCCTCCCTCCTCCCCTCCACCGCGTTCCCTCTCCAAATGAGTATCAATCCGCCCCGTCAAATAATTCACAGACAAAGCAGCATAAAACCCCTCCAACCTCCCCGACAGCGTCCCAATATTCTTTCGATACAACCGAAAGGGAAACGAAAACCCGCCCTCCCCTCCCTCCCTCCCTCCCTTGTTCTGGGTCAAATCCACGTATAATCCATCATAGATCGCTTCTTGGCTTTCTTCAGATAGTAGACGCATCCCTGCTGTTGCTTGAATAAACACCAAGGTCTCTTTATGGTATGTCTCAGGAATCACAGTCGCAGCATGCTCAAATAAAGGACGCATATATTCCGCAGCCTGCTCCGGGTGTCCATCCAAAGCACTTAGACCAGGGGTGACTTTTTTGTTGGACAAGCAATCGATCTCGCGCTTGGCCCCATGGCCGGGGTAGAAAAATCGATAGACGAACATACGACTGCCCGTGCTCCCACCATCAATGACGATGGCGTACTGGTGTGATTCCTCCGCGCCTTGTCCTATTCTACGCGAAGTCGTTGCAGATGCTAATGGTGCTTCTTGCTGCTCCTGCTCTTGCTCGTCCTCCTGCTGCTGCTGCTGCTGCTGCTGCTGCTGGGTTGGTGATGATGCCCAGGCAAAGCCCAGCCCACGTCTTATCCGCTCCAGCACGTGCAATGAGATGATGGAGGGTGTGGCCGAAGATGATGACGCCGAGGCCACCGCCGCTGTTGCCACCACTGCCGTGGCGAGGAAAAGCAGCGTCCCACCCACCAGCAAGAGCAGGGCCCAGGCCGGTGTCCGCCATGCCGGGCGTGTCGAGGAGGAGCTGTTGTTGCTAGCTCCCGCTACTGCTACTGCTCTGCTAATGCTGCCTTCTACCATAAGCTTGGTCGTGTCGTCTGGAGATGCAGCCTTGTGGGAGGGAGGGGAGCCAGCTGATGATTCCTGCCGCTGATGCGGCTGCTTGTTGTCGTCTTCCATTGACGCGCCTGCCTTCCGCGGTCCGCCACTATGGCACATCATCAGCTTGCTGCCTTGAAAGTCCTAGGGTAAGACGCCAATGTTGCGCGCGCGGAGGAGAGGGGATCAGCACCCAGTAAGAGGAGGGCGGGTGGTAGGAAGTGATGACAGATCTTGCGTGCGACGACGTTGATCGAGCTTGACTTGGTTGTGGTGGAGTGGTCGCGTCGAGGCCTAGGTAAAGGCCTGTGGTTGTAGGTGGTGGGGTGTGCAAGGGATGGTGAGGATCAAATCGTGGTGCCCAAGAGTAACGCTGTCCACACAGCACAGCAAGTCGAGCAAAGCAAGGCATACGTGGATCGCCTCGTCGGTGTGAGTGAAGGAGGAGGCAGTGTTTCTCCGGCGGCCTCGCTCTGTTTGAAACCCGGCCTTAAGAACTCTGCCTGGCTGTGGTTTACTTCCCACCCAACCATGCCCACCCTCAGAGCCACACAGGCACAACAAGGACAAGGCAACGAAGACGAAGATGGCCGTAGTTATTCGTGCCTGCCTCGCCTGCTTGCTTCAGTGGGAGCGTCGAGACTCAGAGGCGTCCAGCATTACCCAGGCCCATCCCCCTCTCATTACATACCATATGGCCTGTTCTGCCTTGCTCCTGTCGCCCTATATACCACGCCGCCCCACATCCCTTTCCCCACTTCACCGTCTACTCAACAGATGAAGCACCCGCGGAGCTGGGCCTGCTGGCTCTCAGTGTTGGTTGCCGCAGCCGCGTTTGTCGTCGCCCATGCTGCCGCCGCCCCGACGGAAGCCGTGACGGAGTTGGTGAACGACGCCTCGGTGGGCTTAGACGTGTACTGGCGGGACGAGGGCGAGGGCGGGGACTACACGCTCATTGTGACTGTGGCGAGAGGGGCGCGGAGCACGCTCAAAACGTTTCAAGGCCATGGGTTCTTGGTGACGGAGCAGGGGACTGCCGTGAGCCCGTCGGACCGTCCCAACTTTACCCAGCAATTGGAAAAGCAAGCCTTGCGCGTCCGGGGCAATTCACGCAAGAATTTGGCCTTTGAAGATTTGGACTTGACCAAGGTCATGACGGGGACCAAGGACAACAAGAAGCAACGCAACGCCACCGGCTCTACTTCTTCCTCCTCCTCGTCCGAGGAGGACTCCGCGGCTTCTGCTGCTCCCTCCGGCAGCTCCCAAGTCTTGGTCAAGAACAACGCCGGCGAGACGGTGTTCGTGTACTGGCTAAAGCCGACTGATGGCACGTATGTCTTGCTGGGCACCTTGGTTGATGGGACGGAATTAAACTTTAACTCATTCATCGGCCATGACTTGCATGTGTCGGCCTTCTCCGCGGCCGAAGCGGCGCAAGATGACCAAGCCCCCAATATGCCCGTGCGTCGTGCTTCCTACACCCTGCGTGTCCTGCCCGCCCAGGACGATGAGGAGGACGTGGTGCTTCAAATCGAGAAAGTGCCGGAGAAAGAGACAAAGAAGAAGAAGAAGAGCGCGGCCAAGGCGTCCACCCCCCGAAAGACCCAACAAAAGAAACCCTCCCCCCCGCCCCTCACCAAGCCCGCCGCCCCCTACCTTCAAAACGTGACGATCGCACAAGCCAAGCAGGCCATCCACACCTGCCAAGGGGAGGCTACGTGCATTGTTGACGCGCTCTACCGCGGTAAGGTCGCTAAGATCCAACAAAGAATTCAAAATGCTATGACCAAGCGGGATGATCTGGAGGAGAAATACCGCGATTATGCCTGTTTGAATCACGTGACGATTGGCCCGGAGGAGATGAGGGTCTCGTATTGGAATTACACGGACGAGGGGGTGGAGGCAGCGACGGAGGCGACTGCGGCGTGTGCGAACGACAAGAGCGGGACATGCACTGCTTCTTCTTCTTCTTCTTCTTCCTCCAGTACCGGCACCCAGAAGCAGATTCGCGTCGATCACTACTTTGACACCGATAAAGGGAACGCCAAAATTTACCTGTTGCACGACGTGGTCACCGAAACTGAGTGTGATGAGCTCCGGAACCGTGCTAGTGGCAGGTTGGCCTCTGCAGCCATTACGGGTGACATTCCCGGGGAGAGGATTTTGTCGTCCGTCCGCAAAGCCAAGGTAGCAATGGTTAAGCCCAATTTGAGCAGCGATGCGAGTGATGTTTTGGCGCCGTTGCAACGCCGACTGTTTGCCTTTGTGAATGAGCATGGTGGGGGGGGGTATGAGAATTTTGGGTTGGCGGGCCAGGAGCCTTTTAATGTGATTATGTATAATGTGTCGGGGGATGAGTACCGGGCGCATTGCGACGGGTACTGTGATTCGAGCAAGTTTGTCCCGGGTGGGCGGGCGGCGACGGTGGTGTTGTATTGCGAGGAGGCTGCCCGGGGGGGGCAGACTAGCTTTACGGCTGCGGATATTTTGTTGAAGGGCAAGGCGGGCCAGGCGGCGTTTTTCCATTATCGTGGTGAAGATGGGTACATGGACAGTGGATACACCAAGCATAGTGGGTGTCCGCTGGTGGAGGGGAATAAGTGGATTGCCACGCAATGGATACGGCGGGATGTGAGTGCGGCGACGCCCTGGTATTGGTTCAGTCCCACGGGCGACAAGGACGCGGCTTCTAGCAACGTCTACTCGCAGGACCCGCACCATTAGTGAGCGTGGGTGGTTTTAGTGGATAGGAAAAAAGAAACGGTACGCAAGTATTAAAAAAGAATGGCGTGGATTAGTAGACAAAAAGAAGAAAAAACAAATTGTGGAAAAGAAAGAGA
>Ga0209390_10005277_pt1:12500-18455 | contig 18455 bp, 17 predicted proteins | sample BON01_FD_187212 | JGI IMG/M metagenome (GOLD analysis project Ga0209390, IMG submission 187212) | Freshwater microbial communities from Lake Bonney liftoff mats and glacier meltwater in Antarctica - BON-01 (SPAdes) (version 2) | ecosystem: Environmental > Aquatic > Freshwater > Ice...
AGGCGCAGGATTATGGGCAGCCGCCGGCGGAGATTGTGCAGGCGTTGGGTGCTGGAGGAGGAGGAGGAGGGGGAGGGATGGAGGGAGGGATGAACCCGTTTGGAGGCATGGGTGGTGGGATGGGAGGGTTGTTGAGCGCGGCGTTGGCGGGAGGAGGGGGGGGGGGGGGGGGGGGGGGGGGGGGGGGGGGGGGGGGGGGGGGGGGGGGGGGGGGAGCAGTGTTGTGTGATGTGAGATGTATATTGGTAGATGCTAGAGGAGAAAGATTGACACACGATGTAGCGTGTGGGGGAGGGAAGAGAGGGGTGGGGTGTATGTATCAAGCAAAGCAACGGAGAATAAAGAAAGACATGAAACTACGTTAAGCATGCGCTCACTGTTTTCTTTCCCCTTCTTTTCTATTGCGTTTTCTTTTTTCCTCCCTGTTTACCTCTTCCTCTTTTTTTTTCATTGGCTGTTTCTGTCTAGACACTACCTACCTACCAACAATCTCTCTCCCTCCCTCTCCTTCTTCTTCTTTCATCTACTACGCTCTTCTACGTGCCCTTCTACCACCCCTTCCACTCCTCCTGCCCTCCCTTCCTTCCAACCACTCATTTCTCCTCCTCCTCCTCCTTCCCTCCCCCATCCTCCTCCACCTCTTCCTCCCCCCCCCGCCCTCCCCCCCAACAACGGGTCGGAGCCTATCTATTTCATCGCCGGACGCTTCTCTGCTCTCTAATTACAGTGTAGGACCGCCCGATAATCAAGTTGATGGGCGCGGACTCGTCGTCGGGGGGGAGGGAGAAGCCACCCTCAACGGCAGCCCAAAGGCCATCACCGCTCCCCTACAATCCTCACTTCCCCTCCTCCTCCCCCTCCTTTCCTCCCTCCTTTCCTCCCTCCTCCTCACCCTCCACCTGTCCTCGTGCCACTCTCGTCGCTTCCTCCGCCACCACCCTCAACGGCAACCCCAACGCCATGGCCGCCCCCCTACAATCCTCATATTCGGGTTTCACATTGACAACCACCCCATCCATCCGTCCAATCTTTGCCCTGACATCTCCATACCTCGTGGACACCATCACGAAATCCCTCTCCAACGCCAGCCTAGCCACCGTATGAGCTCGTACCCCCAAAGTAGGTGTCTCCAAAAACATACACCGCAACAACGCAGGGGCCGCGGTCGGCTCACACAACAAATGTAGACTTAATCCAGGACGACCTTTTTTCATGACTGCAGGAGTGTACCATACGTCAAGGCAGCCTGGTTCGGCCAGCAGGCGCTCGAGGGCAAAGGAGGCAGTTTCGGGGGTCATATCATCGAGATTTGCTTCGAGTTCACACAGGTGTCGTTCTTCCCACCCACCAGAAGACCAGGCTGACCCGGAAGGGGGGGGGATGGAATGCTTGTGGCTGGTGTTGGTGGTGGGGGGGTGGAGGGAGGGAGGGCGGGTGATCGGTTGGGAGGGCTCGCCTTTTTCGGAGAGGTAACGAAGGGGGGAATGAGGATGATGCTGCTGCTGCTGACGACGGCGCGCCACCATCCCTTCCTCCTCCCCTTCCTCGTCAAACGACGCCCTTCGCACCACATCCCCCTCATAGGCATGTCCCTCCTCCTCCCCTTCCTCCTCGCCCTCCCTCCCTCCCTCCCTCCTCCCAATCACCACCCGCACCACATTTGCATGGCCCGGGAAATCCTTCGTCCCCGCTCCCACCCCCAACAGTTCAGGCACAAACGCCGGCGGTTGCCCCACCCTCCCCTCAGCCAGCACCTTGATAAGCGAAGCCCCCGTAGGTGTGACGAGCTCACCCATCGCTCCCTTTGGTCCAGGGATGGTGGGCAAGCCAAGCATAAGACGGAGGGTAGCGGGAGTGGGGACAGGTAAGATGCCATGGGCTGTCTCGCGGGTGAAGCCCTCCCCGAAGGGTAAGGCGGAGGAGTAGACCTCTCGGACACCTAGTAAATGCAGAGCAAACACCGTGCCGACTGTATCGATGATACTATCCACGGCTCCTACTTCGTGAAAATAAATCTCGTCGATCCCGACCCCATGAGTGGCTGCCTCGGCTTGTGCTAGGGCAGTGAAGACAGCGATGCTCTGTTCCCGGACTGACAGAGGGAGCCCATCAGCGGCTTCGATCATGTTGCGGATTATCTCCAGGTTGCGATGCGGGCCGTTGTGGTGATGATGGTGGTGGTGATCAGCGTCGTCGCCTTGAGCGTGAGAGTGGGAATGAGAATGAGAGTGGTCGCCGTGCGTGTGTGTGTGGGTGTGCCCCTCCCCGAGGGCAGTGTGCGGATGGTCCGAATCACCGTGATCGTGTGTGTGGGGGTGATCGTGCGCGTGGGAGTGAGCATGCGAGTGAGGGTGGCTGTGCGTCTGTCCTCCGTGCTCGTGGCTATGCTGATGCACATTCTCTCCTGCTGCAGCCTGCGCACCACCACCCCCCACAGGCACTTCCTCATGCCCGTAGATGGAGCGGACCTTGACATGGGTCGCGGCAATGTGTCCCTTGCTTCGCACCACCTTTTCCACGTCCAAATCCCACTCCTCTGCCAGCGGCAGGATGGTCTTGAGCCCCGCTACGAGCTGATCACGTGGCGCGCCCTGTGAATGAGTGGGTGTGGGTGGTGTGGTGGGCGTGGGTGAGTGACATTTAAGGCACAGAACATTCCACGACGCAGCCTCAACTTGCTTACTTACCGCGTCGAGCAATGCGCCCAGCAACATGTCGCCCGCCACGCCGCATTTGCAGTCCAGGAAGGCGATATTCTTGCCCCTTGTCGGCATGGTCTTGATGGTGTGGTCTGGTGCCTGTGGCTTGTGTGGTATGCATGGCAATGTGAGTTGTCGTCATGATAGAGGAAGAAGGCGGCGATGATGATGACGCCGGCGCGGCGATTGCCATAGCATTGCAACCCTCACGCCCACCCCACCTCCCACATCACAACCACAGGGACGTGCAAGGCACGTTGGAACTGCTGCTGTGGGAGTTGTGTGGGCGGAGTGGCGCTGGGGACAGACAAAAATAGAAACCAACAAAAAGTGAAGGGAGGGAGGCAGGAGGTCAAGAAGTAGGACAGGGAGGTCGACCCGCGCCCGACGGCAACGCAGCCGCCACTACAACCACGACACCATGCTGCCCAGCCTCATCCAGCAGCTGGAGAAGCGGTTTGGCGGTCGCTTGGCTGACCTGGTGCGACCCAAACCCATCATCACGGCTTCGAGCCTGCAACGAGAGCATTTGGACGAGGTGTGTACCTAGTAGGAGCAGGAGTAGAGACGCTCCGACTCACAATACATTCTCACCAATGCGACCCCATCCTCTCACACACGCGCACAGTTGTTTAGTCACCGTGCCTGCTGCGTGCACATTCAAGGCTTCTACCCGCCTAAGGCCGCCAAAGAAATTGCGCGCCGTTTGACGCAAGACCCGGCCCGGCAGCTGGAATGGAAAGTAAGCAACCCTCAAAAGGGCTTGGAAAGCTCCGACGTGCGGACGATTGGCTCGCAACCATACAACATGGTGGCATCGTCAAGAGACAAGGCGGCGGAAGAAGCGTATTTTGACGGGGCGCTGGCGTGTATGCGCGAACTCCGGGAGGGCAACAGCAGCAGCAGCAGCACCACCAGCACCAGCAGCAGCAAAAGCGGACAAGGCCAAGAGCCAATACCAGAGCTCCCCGTGCTCGGTCCTCTGGACAAGCTACGACTAGAACTCGACGAAATCTTTCCTGCTGGGGCCACCGTCACCAAGCATCCCAAGGACGGCCGACCATTCGTGGCGGGCCTCGCGCGAGTCATGCAGGGCCCAACGCAGCACCTGGAAGGGTTCATCCACGTCGACGACATCCATCCGATCTCCTCTGACGAAGGCCTCTTCAGCGCTAATCTCTATCTAGAACTTCCATTCACCGGTGGTGGGGAGCTCTTGATTTACGATGTGGAAGTACGTTCGCGGTGGGAATTCTATACCAATGCGAGTGCCCTTGCTCTCCTCACCCACCCAGGAGAAGCAGGCCAAGACATCCTTCGGTCGCGGTTGCCCAAACCCAAGATTATCAAGCCTGCTCCTGGCGATCTGATTTTGTTGTCTGCGCAGCGGCCGCATGCCGTGGCAGGTTTCCCGCTTGGTACGCGCGTGAGTATTCAGTCGTTTCTGTCGTACAAGAAGGGGCAGCCGCTCCAGCTTGACAATTAGAATGGAGATGGGGGATTGAGAAATGAAATGAAATGGTAGCGGAAATGAAAACAAAATGGCAAATTTAAGAAAATGGAAATATTTGCGCAGTTTCGTGCAAATCTTGTCTTGTTTCTTTCGAGTGCACCCTCTGGGAGGGCTTTTTCTGGCGCATGCCGAAGCAGGCCTACACTGTACCGTGCAGAGCATCACACCCCCATGGGCAGGGTGCTCAGGTCTTGTGCACATCGTCAATACCATCAATGCTTTAACCTCCCCACCCCCCTTCCTTCCATTTGGCTTGAGTTGCTTTGGAAAGAGAGCAAAGTGAGCAGGTTCAAAGCACCATATGAGAGGGTAGAACTCCTAGGCAAGGTAATGAAGGGCTTGAAAAGGGCTGGAAGCGCACGCGATGTGCTTAAATAGGGCTGGAATGTGAGGGATGTGCTTAAATAGGCAACGGCGTTGGATCCCCTCACTTTAGGCAACGGCGATCGGCAACGGCGTTGGATCCCCTCACTCCACACGACCTTGACCACGACACTCATGCACGCACACATATCACACCCACAGGACCATGACGCGACGTCCGGCTCCTTCGTTTCTCGCCCCCCTCCTCCTGCTAGCCGTCCTCCTGCTTCTGCCCACCAATGCCTTCCTCCCCCCTGCCTCCCTCGCCTCCCCTCCTTCCACACGCCACCACCGCCGGGCCTCCTCCCTCCTGACAATGCAATCCCTTCGCGATCAATTTTTTGCGGCAGTCGACTACGAGTTCAATACCAAATTTACCCCCGAGCAAGGCGACCTCTCCCGCGTGCGTGCCTTTGTGGAGTCCTGCAAAACCGGCTCCATCCCACCCACCGCCCCCACCGACCTCCCCTACTTCCAGCCCTCGGAAGAGTACGTCCCTGGATTAACCGCCAAGCCATGGCATGATCCTCATAGTTTTGAGTGGGCGGAGGCTCTGGAAGAGGCGTCGCCCATCATTCAGGAGGAGTTGAGGGAGGTGTTGGGCGCGGGGAGGGACCCTCGGGATTTCAATGGGTGAGTAAATGAGTGGGAAGAAGGAGAGGATGATGCTATTAAAGTCTCCTAGAAGGGTAATTGTCCATGCGTATGAAAGAAATATCTCACCACTCACCTCCCTTCCCTCTTTCCCTCTCCCAGCGACTCGAACGTCATGACCGTGATGGGCGCCGGCTGGACCGCCCTCCGGATGCAACGCCTGGGGCAATGGAACGACGACGTCTGCGCTCGTTTCCCCCGCACCTTGACCTTGCTCGCTTCCCTCCCCATCCCCTTTGCGGTGCGAGGGGTGATGTTTGCGAGGCAAGCGCCGGGGACAGGCGTGCAACCGCATTCGGATGGTCGGAATTTTATTTTGACGCTGCATTTGGGCTTGCAGGTCCCGAAGGAGGAAGGGGTGTGTTGGATGCGGGTGGCGGAGGAGAGGAAGGGATGGAGGGAGGGCAAGGCTGTTGTTATGTAAGTTGGACTTAATGCAAATGGTTTTATCCGCCCGAAGCATTGCCTCTGACCACTCATCTTCCTTCCCTCCCTCCCTCCCTCCCCCTAGTGATACGACGTTCGAGCACGAGACGGGGAATGAGAGTGAGGAGGAAAGGTATGTTTTGATTATTGATTTTTGGCACCCAGGATTGACACTTGTAGAGCGGGCGGCATTGAGAGAATTTTATGATCTGAGGAATAAATTTGAAGGAAGGACGATTGGAGGAGGAGGAGGGGGAGGAGGAGGGGGGGTACCGCCGCCGGTGGGGAAGGAGAAGGAGA
>Ga0209390_10005284_pt1 | contig 18443 bp, 22 predicted proteins | sample BON01_FD_187212 | JGI IMG/M metagenome (GOLD analysis project Ga0209390, IMG submission 187212) | Freshwater microbial communities from Lake Bonney liftoff mats and glacier meltwater in Antarctica - BON-01 (SPAdes) (version 2) | ecosystem: Environmental > Aquatic > Freshwater > Ice > Glacier...
GGGCGGCAGGGGCGGCGGGGGCACAGGGGCCACGAGGGTCGGCAGGGGCGGCAGGGGCGGCAGGGGCGGCAGGGGCGGCAGGGGCGCAATGGCTGACAGACCTGGACTCCACCGCGCGCGTGGGCTCGGAGCACCTGTGCAAGTCGCGCACTATGAGAATTGCGAGCCATACCGATTTAATCGGGGGTTTGGTAAACTCACCTGGCTTCCACGTGAGAGCAGATGGCACGGTGGTAGAGAATTACATTGTGCCGCCCCGCCGACCATTGGGCTGCAAGTCCCCTGACTTCTCAGGACTGGGAAAACACGAGGTGGATCACGCGACCCAACCCCACCACGTACGTCTGCACCCCGTACTACAAAATGACACGCCGCGGCGGTGATGCCCATATCTGCGCGCCTACCCTCGGGGATGCACTGGGCGGAGGGGGTATGCTGGACCATTCGCGCATTTTCACCGGGGTCTCGACTGCGTGGCGGTGATGCCCATCATCAGCGAGTTCAATACTTCAAAGATGTGCCCATGTGGCATGTGCAAACGCGAGGACGTGCCTGGCGCGGGCCGTCCGCAGCCACTTGACGCAAGCCGCCGGCCCCGACAACACATTGGGCACAGCGGGTCGATCAACCTGTGCTGCGCGATCCAACCCTTTGCGGAACTGGGACGAGAGACCGATCGCGACGAGCTCGCCTGCATGAACATCCTTCGATGCATGGCCATTGGACTCGCCCCCGTGTCCTCTCGACCTTCTCATCTCCTCCACAAGCCCGCTCAGCAGCGGGGGAATATCGCGCTCACAATGACTTGACCGATTCACAGTATCTATAATGGTATGGTGATTCAAACCCGAGTGTCCGCATACAGTTCCAATTCGTTGGAATAGTTTACGGACAGACCGTTAACTCTGAGCCCGCCGAGTCCAGAGCGCAGCGAGCTCAACACATGCAGCCCACCGAGTCCAGAGCGCAGCGAACTCAAACACGCAGCAGCGACCGAGTCCAGAGCGCAGCGAGCTCAACAACCGCAGACGCAGCGACCGAGTCCAGAGCGCAGCGAGCTCGACTGCACCGCGTGCCACGGGTTAACAAACACCCAATCGCCGCGTCGCACGCCTGCCGTGCGACGCGGGTTAACCCTCTGGGGGCCGTGCACCCCTCTGCCCGCCTCCCATCCATGCGTGTGTCTGGGGCGGTATGCCCTCTCCCCCCCCCCGGGGGAGGGGCGTCGAGGGTTCGGGTTGCCATTCGGGTTAACCCCGATACCCCCCCCCTTAACCCCCCCCCCCTAACCCAACCCTGTACACCACCCACCGGTATTTTGCACAGGTGATGGAAATTCTCCTTACACGCTAGGCGGCTGCGGGTTAACCCCTAACCCGGCGGGACGTGCTACATCTCCAAGCAAACACTTTCTCAGGGATGGAGCGTCAGCCCCGAAACCACTTTCTGCGGGACGTGCCACATCTCAGTGCAAACACTTTTTCAGGGATGGAGCATCAGCCCCAAAACAAATTTCTGCAGGACATGCCACGTCTCCGAGCAAACACTTTCTCAGGGATGGAGCGTCAGCCCCGAAACTACCTTCTGCGGGACGTGCCACATCTCCGAGCAAACACTTTCTCAGGGATGGAGCATCAGCCCCGAAACCACTTTCTGCAGGACGTGCCACATCTCCGAGCAAACACTTTCTCAGGGATGGAGCGTCAGCCTCAAAACTACTTTCTGCAGGATGTGCCACATCTCCGATCAATCACTTTCTCAGGGATGGAGCGTCAGCCCCGAAACAAATTTCTGCAGGACATGCCACGTCTCCGAGCAAATACTTTCTCAGGGATGGAGCGTCAGCCCCAAAACTACTTTACGCAGGACGTTCCACATCTCCGAGCAAACACTTTCTCAGGGATGGAGCGTCAGCCCCGAAACTACTTTCTGCAGGACGTTCCACATCTCCGAGAAAACACTTTCTCAGGGATGGAGCGTCAGCCCCGAAACTACTTTCTGCTGGACGTGCCACATCTCCAAGTAAACACTTTCTCAGGGATGGAGCGTCAGCCCCGAAGCTACTTTTCGCGGGACGTGCCACATCTCCGAGCAAACACTTTCTCAGGGATGGAGCGTCAGCCCCGAATCTACTTTCTGCTGGACGTGCCATATCTCCGAGCAAACACTTTCTCAGGGATGGAGCGTCAGCCTCGAAACTACTTTTCGCGGGACGTGCCCCATCTCCGAGCAAACACTTTCTCAGGGATTGAGCGTCAGCCCCGAAACTACTTTCTGCAGGACGTACCACATCTCCGAAAAAACACTTTCTCAGGGATGGAGCATCAGCCCCGAAACTAATTTGCGAGACGTGCCACATCTCCGAGCAAACACTTTCTCAGGGATGGAGCGTCATCCCCGAAAATACTTTTCGCGGGACGTGACACATCTCCGATCAAACATTTTCCCAGGGATGGAGCGTCACCCCCGAAACTATTTTCTGCAGGACGTGCCACATCTCCGGTCAAACACTTTCTCAGGGATGGAGCGTCCGCCCCGAAACTACTTTCTGCAGGACGTGCCACATCTCCGAGCAAACACTTTCTCAGGGATGGAGCGTCAGCCCTGGAACTACTTTTTGTGGGACGTGCCACATCTCCCAGCAAATACTTTCTCAGGGATGGAGCGTCAGCCCCGAAACTATTTTCTGCAGGACGTACCACATCTCCGAGAAAACACTTTCTCAGGGATGGAGCATCAGACCCGAAACTAATTTTCGCGAGACGTGCCACATCTCCGAGCAAACACTTTCTCAGGGATGGAGCGTCATCCCCGAAACTACTTTTCGCGGGACGTGCCACATCTCCGATCAAACACTTTCCCAGGGATGGAGCGTCAGCCCCGAAACTATTTTCTGCAGGACGTGCCACATCTCTGAGCAAACACTTTCTCAGGGATGGAGCGTCAGCCCCGAAACTACTTTCTGCAGGACGTACCACATCTCCGAGCAATCACTTTCTCAGGGATGGAGCATCAGCCCTGAAATTAATTTTCGCGAGACGTGCCACATCTCCGAGCAAACACTTTCTCAGAGATGGAGCGTCATCCCCGAAACAAATTTCGCGGGACGTGACACATCTCCGATCAAACACTTTCCCAGGGATGGAGCGTCACCCCCGAAACTATTTTCTGCAGGACGTGCCACATCTCCGATCAAACACTTTCTCAGGGATGGAGCGTCAGCCCCGAAACTACTTTCTGCAGGACGTGCCACAACTCCGAGCAAACACTTTCTCAGGGATAGAGCGTCAGCCCCGAAACTACTTTTTGCGGGACGTGCCACATCTCCGAGCAAATATTTTCTCAGGGATGAAGCGTCAGCCCCGAAACTACTTTCTGCAGGACGTGCCACATCTCCGAGCAATCACTTTCTCAGGGATGGAGCTTCATCCCCAAAACTACTTTTTGCGGGACGTGCCACATCTCCGAGCAAACACTTTCTCAGGGATGGAGCGTCATCCCCGAAACTACTTTTTGCGGGACGTGCCACATCTTCGAGCAAACACTTTTATAGAGATGGAGCGTCACCCCCGAAACTATTTTCTGCAGGACGTGCCACATCTCCGATCAAACACTTTCTCAGGGATGGACCGTCAGCCCCGGAACAACTTTCTGCTGGACGTGCCACCTCCCCGAGCAAATACTTTGTCGGAGACGGAGCGTCACCCCCAGAACTACTTTTTGTAGGACGGGGCCTGTTAACCCGTTAACCCGGTGGTGCGCCCGTGTGGAAGTGGTGGCCCGGAGGCGGTGCGCACCACGTGCAAGTGGTGCGCCCAGAGGTGGTGCGCCCGCTGTGGCAGTGGTGCGCCTGGCGGTGGTGCGCCCGGAGCTCGATCTCTCTCGCTCGCTCCGCTCCCGCTCGCTCTCGCTCGCGCCACTCCCGCTTGCTCTCGCTCGCTCCGCTCCCACTCGCTCCCGCTCGCTCCGCTCCCGCTCACTCCCGCTCACTCCCGCTCACTCCACTCCCGCTCGCTCCCGGTGGCGAAAACGAGCAGGCACTTGACGCGCTGAAAGGCCCGCCGCCAGACCATCCACGCGCATATCGCGCGCGCGGCGGCCTCGATGACCTCCTCCGCGCGGTCGTGCGGAGGCGTCAGCCAGGGGATGGCGGCCGGCATCTGGAAGCGCGGCAGCGCCTGCACCCGATCGACTGCTTCGCGGTACGTGATGCCGCCCGCGCCCTCGTATTCCGAGTCCGAGTCCGAGTCCGAGTCGCGGGAGGCGTCCTTCTCGTAGTCCACGGCGCGCATGTACTTCCCGTGGGTGTGGCGGTGCAGCCAGTGCATCCACACAGCGCAACGCAGTGTCTTGCCCAGTATCAGATGCATCGAATGGGCCGACGCCACACAGGAGCACTGCAGGGCCGAGTCGGCCCGCGGACGGAGCCCCATCTGCCGAATGCCATGGTGCAGGCACGCCGTGCGCCTCGCGCGTGCAACCTCCTCGCGCTGCTCCCGAGCCCGCCTCCGCGCTGTTTGTGGGACAATGTCCACCCTCGGCGAGCCTCTTCGATCGCGCGTGGGGCGTCCCGTTGCAGGTGGTCCCATGAATCGCAGTCCGGTGGCGCCGTCAGTCCGGCCCGCTCGCATGCGGTGAGCAAGGCCTCTTTGTCGCGCCACGAGCGGTCGATGTGTACACGCAGTTCCGGAGAGATGCCGTGGCGAGCGTACGCGGCCTGCAGATCGGCCTCCCATTGCCCTCTGTCGATCAGGCGCGAGGTGGACACCAGGAAGCGCCAATCCTCCCAGGAATCATCGAGTGACAGATCCCGGGGGACGTACGCGATGGACAGTGCGCCGCGGAGGTCCTCTGCACTCCAGGCAATGTGCAAGATGACGAGAGCGCCGGCGTGTAGCATGGAACGTGCCGATGTCAGGAATCCCGCCCGGCCTTGTACAGTCAGCAAGAGTTCCCGGGCGAGCCAGACGCTGCCCTGATGCGCGAACAACTCGCTGTTTGCCTCGTCGAATGACTGTTCGACGGTATCCCTCTCCCAGGGATGGTCCAAATCGCTATCGCTGCCGCTATCGCTGCCGCTCTCACTGTACTCGTACTGCAGCGTGCTGAGCGTGGCCACATCGATCGGGTGCACCTCGGCTGTGAGTCGGTTGAACATCGCCCTGGCCTCCGCCAGCATCTCCAATGCAGGCGCATTCGCGGCTGCCTGGGCATCGCGACACACGAGGCAAATCGTCTTGAAGCAGACCGGCGCCGCGCGAGCCATGCACGTCAGTATGTCGGGGTCTCCAAGGTTTCTGAGCCCAAGGGTGGCGTGCTCATCCCGGAGCGCGCTCATAGCGGACCGGGCGAAGCCCGCCTCCCCCCCCCCGCTCCCCCCAGTCTGACACTGAACAGGGGGTGCCACTCGTGGAACCAAGTGGGGGTTAACCACCGGGGTGACTTTCTACAGGACGTACCACCTCCCCCAGCAAATACTCTGTCGGGGACGGAGCGTCAGCCCTGGAACAACTTTCTACAGGACGTACCACCTCCCCGAGCAAATACTTTGACGGGGATGGAGCGTCAGCCCCGGAACAACTTTCTACAGGACGTACCCCCCCCCCCAGCAAATACTTTGTCGGGGACGGAGCGTCAGCCCCGGAACAACTTTCTACAGGACGTACCACTTCCCCCAGCAAATACTTTGTCGGGGACGGAGCGTCAGCCCCGGAACAACTTTCTACAGGACGTACCACCTCCCCCAGCAAATACTTTGTCGGAGACGGAGCGTCAGCCCCGGAACAACTTTCTACAGGACGTACCACCTCCCCGAGCAAATACGTTGTCGGGGACGGAGCCGTCAGCCCTGAAACAACTTTCTGCAGGACGTACCACCTCCCCGAGCAAATTCGTTGTTGGGGACGGAGCGTCAGCCCCGGAACAACTTTCTACAGGACGTACCACCTCCCTGAGCGAATACGTTGTCGGGGACGGAGCCGTCAGCCCCGGAACAACTTTCTGCAGGACGTGCCACCTCCCCGAGCAAATTCACTGTCGGGGACGGAGCCGTCAGCCCCGGAACTACTTTCTGCAGGACGTACCACCTCCCCGAGCAAATTCGTTGTCGGGGACGGAGCCGTCAGCCCCGGAACAACTTTCTGCAGGACGTACCACCTCCCTGAGCAAATGCTTTGTCGGGGACGGAGCGTCAGCCCCGGAACAACTTTCTACAGGACGTACCACTTCTCCGAGCAAATACTTTTTCGGGGACGGAGCGTCAGCCCCGAAACAACTTTCGGCCGGACGTGCCACCTCTTACGAGCAAACATATTTTTAGGGATGGAGCGCCAGCCCCCGAAACTACTTTCTGCAGGACGTACCACCTCCCCGAGCAAATACTTTGTTGGAGACGGAGCGTCAGCCCCGGAACAACTTTCTACAGGACGTACCACCTCCCCGAGCAAATACGTTGTCGGGGACGTAGCCGTCAGCCCCGGAACTACTTTCTGCAGGATGTACCACCTCCCCGAGCAAATTCGTTGTCGGGGACGGAGCCGTCAGCCCGGGAACTACTTTCTGCAGGACGTACCACTTCCCCGAGCAAATACTTTGTCGGGACGGAGCGTCACCCCCGGAACAACTTTCTACAGGACGTACCACCTCCCCGAGCAAATACGCTGTCGGGGACGGAGCCGTCAGCCCCGGAACTACTTTCTGCAGGACGTACCACCTCCCCGAGCAAATACTTTGTGGGGGACGGAGCGTCACCCCCGGAACAACTTTCTACAGGACATACCACCTCCCCGAGCAAATACGCTGTCGGGGACGGAGCCGTCAGCCCCAGGACTACTTTCTGCAGGACGTATCACCTCCCCGAGCAAATACTTTGTCGGGGACGGAGCGTCAGCCCAGGAACAACTTTCTACATGACGTACAACCTCCCCGAGCAAATACGTTGTCGGGGACGGAGCGTCAGCCCCGGAACAACTTTCTACAGGACGTACCACCTCCCCGAGCAAATACTTTGTCAGGGACGGAGCTTTAGCCCTGAAACAACTTTCTACAGGACGTACCACCTCCCCAAGCAAATACGTTGTCGGGGACGGAGCGTCACCCCCAAAACAACTTTCGGCCGGACGTGCCACCTCTCCGAGCAAACACTTTCTCAGGGATGGAGCGTCACCCCTTGAAACCACTTTCTGCAGGACGTACCACCTCCCCGAGCAAACACTTCCGCAGGGGTGGAGCGTCAGCCCCGAAACAACTGTCTGCAGGACGTGCCCCCTCTCCGAGCAACCACTCTCCAGGGATAAAGCGTCACCCCCGAAACAACTGTCTGTAGGACGTGCCACGTCTCCGAGCAACCACTTGCTCAGCGATGGAGCGTCACCCCCGAAACTACTTTCGGCCGGACGTACCACGTCTCCGAGCAAATACTTCCTCAGGGATGGAGCGTCAGCCCCCGAAACTACTTTCTGCAGGACGTGCCACCTCTCCAAGCAAACACTTTCTCAGGGATGGAGCGTCACCCCCGAAACTACGTTGCCGCAAGATAGTCGCGCACCCCCCCTGGCCTCTGCGCGGAGTGCCGGGGTCGCGCGCAGCCCTCGTCGCGCATCCCCGGGGTGCCCTCCGCACGGCCGGAGTCGCGCGCAGCCCTCGTCGCGCACCCCCCCTGGCCTCTGTGCGGAGTCGCGTGCAGCCCCGGCCTCGCGCATCCCCCCTGGCCTCTGCGCGGAGTCGCGCGCAGCCCCAGCCCCGCGCATTCCTCCTGGCCTCTGCGCGGAGGGCCGGGGTCGCGCGCAGCCCTCGTCGCGCTCGCGCATCCCCCCTGGCCTCTGCGCGGAGTCGCGCGCAGCCCCAGCCCCGCGCATCCCTCCTGGCCTCTGCGCGGAGGGCCGGGGTCGCGCGCAGCCTCGGCCCCGCGCGCATCCCTCCTGGCCTGCCGCGCGCAGGGCCGGGGTCGCGCGCAGCCCCGGTCCCCCCCTCGCGCATCCCTCCTGGCCTCTGCGCGGAGGGCCGGGGTCGCGCGCAGCCTGGGCCCCGCGCGCATCCCTCCTGGCCTGCCGCGCGGAAGGCCGGGGTCACGCGCAGCCCCGGTCCCCCCCTCGCGCATCCCTCCTGGCCTCTGCGCAGAGGGCCGGGGTCGCGCGCAGCCTCGGCCCCGCGCGCATCCCACCTGGCCTCTGCGCGCCTCGGCCCTCGTCCCGCATCCCCCCTGGCCTCTGTGCGGAGGGCCGGGGTCACGCTCCGCCTCGGCCCTCGTCGCGCATCCCTCCTGGCCTCTGCGCAGAGGGCCGGGGTCGCGCGCAGCCTCGGCCCCGCGCGCATCGCCCCTGGCCTCTGCGCGGAGTGCCGGGGTCGCGCGCCGCCTCGGCCCTCGTCGCGCATCCCACCTGGCCTCTGCGCGGAGGGCCGGAGTTGCGCACAGCCTCGGCCCCACGCGCATCCCTCCTGGCCTCTGCGCGGAGGGCCGGGGTCGCGCGCAGCCTCGGCCCTCGCGCATCCCCTCTGCCCTCCGCGCGGAGTGCCGGGGTCGCGCGCCGCTTCGGCCCTCGTCGCGCATCCCACCTGGCCTCCGCGCGGAGGGCCGGGGTCGCGCGCAGCCTCGGCCCTCGCGCATCCCCCCTGGCCTCCGCGCGGAGTGCCGGGGTCGTGCGCCGCCTCGGCCCTCGTCGCGCATCCCACCTGGCCTCCGCGCGGAGGGCCGGGGTCGCTCGCAGCCCTCGTCGCGCATCCCCCCTGCCCTCCGCGCGGAGTGCCGGGGTCGCGCGCCGCCTCGGCCCTCGTCGCGCATCCCACCTGGCCTCCGCGCGGAGGGCCGGGGTCGCTCGCAGCCCTCGTCGCGCATCCCCCCTGCCCTCCGCGCGGAGTGCCGGGGTCGCACGCCGCCTCGGCCCTCGCGCATCCCTCCTGCCCTCTGCGCGGCCGGGATCGCTTGCAGCCCCGGCCCTCCCCGCGCATCCCCCGCCTCTGCGCGGAGGGCCGGGGTCGCGCGCCCGGCCCCGTCTTCGCGCATCCCTCCGCCCGGGCGGTGCCCTCCGCGCGGAGGGCCGGGGTCGCGCGCAGGGGTGGTCAGTCTGGTCACCCGCGCCGCCACTGGAGGGCAGCCGGCCCCTGGTCGCATGGACCAGTCCCCCCGCGTGGAGCCACCGAGCGCCCGGTCGCGCCAAGCCAAACGTCCCCGGCTCCAGTGGTCCACGGACGAGGACGCCGCACTGCGGCTCGCCATGGCTCAGCTCCGCCCGTGTGGGTGGAACACCATCGCGCACGAGCTGGCGCGGTTCGGGTGCAGCGCCGACCAGTGCCGCGCCCACTGGCACGCCCGGGTGCTATGTGCCATCGCCCGCGAGCACCCCTGGAGCGCGGAGGAGGACGACGCGCTCGTGATGCTTCGTGCCGAGTTTGCCTGCTCCTGGAAGTCCATCCAGGACACCATGCCCTGGCGGTCCAACGTGGCCCTCAAGCGTCGGTTCCACGTGCACTGCCAGCACAACTGGGTGGCGGCGACGGTCCCGTCGCACCGGCCGCGGCGCCGCGTGCCGACCTCGGACATTTGGGTCCGTCTGGTTGTGGTTGCGGCATGCCTTGCCATGTGCGCGCCGCTCGAGATGGAGCTCCTGTGACACCTGGCCGGGGATGGCCCCGCCGCGCCGTGGGCGCAACGGGCGCGCGACACGCCGGGGGGAGGGTCGCTCCGCGGGGTCAGCCCCGTCACGCGGGCTCCACGGGCAGCGCCCTCCGCACGGCCGGGCCGCGCGCAGCCACTACCCCTCCTCGCGCATCCCTCCGGGCAGTGCCTTTCCGCATGGCCGGTCGGGGGGCACGCGCGGCCATGGCCCCTCCTCGTGCATCCCTCTGCGCGGGCAGCGCCTTGTCCTGCGATCACAACGTTGGGTTGAAACGTCGGTTGAAAGTATGACTCTCGGACGTATATTGCATGGGCATCATGTGCATACCACTATGAGGTTTTCAGATACGGTAGACAACTACAACTTCATTATGCATGAATAGCTCTACCGAAAAAAAACGTTTGTGACGTGTCGATAGAAGTGACCCCGGTGCAACGCTCCGCATCTGAAAGGGTGGCTGCGAAAATTATCTCCCAATGCGCGACCCCTCGCGCATCCCTCCGGGTGCCCTCCGCGCGGAGGGGCCGGGGCTGCGCGCAGCCCCGGCCCCTCGCGCATTTCTCGGAGGTGCCCTCTGCGCCGAGTGCCGGGGTCGCGCGCAGCCCCGGCCCCTCGCACATTCCTCCGGGGTGCCCTCTGCGCGGAGTGCCGGGGTCGCGCGCAGCCCCGGCCCTCCTCGCGCATCCCCCGGGGTGCCCTCTGCGCGGAGTGCCGGGGTCGCGCGCAGCCCTCGTCGCGCATCCCCCCTGCCCTCTGCGCGGAGTGCCGGGGTCGCGCGCACGGCCCCTCCTCGCACATCCCCGGGGGTGCCCTCCGCGCGGAGAGCCGGGGTCGCGCGCAGCCTCGGCCCTCGTGCATCCCCCCTGCCCTCTGCGTGGAGTGCCGGGGTCGCGCGCAGCCCCGGCCCTCCTCGCGCATTCCTCCTGCCCTCCGCGTGGAGTGCCGGGGTCGCGCGCATGGCCCCTCCTCGCGCATCCCTCCTGCCCTCTGCGCGGAGGGCCGGGGCTGCGCGCATGGCCCCTCGTCGCGCACCCCCCCTGCCCTCTGCGCGGAGTCCCGGGGTCGCGCGCAGCCCCGGCCCTCCTCGCGCATCCCCCCCCCCCTGCCCTCCGCGCGGAGTGCCGGGGCTGCGCGCAGCCCTTGTCGCGCATTCCTCCCTCCGGGGGGGGCCTCTGCGCGGAGTGCCGAAGTCGCGCGCACGGCCCCTCCTCGCGCACCCCTCCGGGTGGCTGCGCAGAGTCGCGCGCACGGCTCCCCGCGGATCCCGCCGGTCCCCCCGGCAGCGCCCTCGCGGGCGGGGACGCGCGCCGGTCGGCCGCCCCGCCACCGCCACCCCCCGTCCCCCGCCCCCCCGCCCGCATCAGTTTGCACCGCGCCTCACCCAGTGGGCGTGCAGAGCTCCAGCCCCGACCCCCTCCAGCCCCGACCCCTCTCCAGCCATGGCCACCCTCCTCTCCACCGAGGTCGACCCCGCGTCGCTCACATTCGGCGATGTCCTGACCAACGCCAAGGGCGGCAAGAGCGTGTCGGTGTCCGCGGACGGCATGGGCGGCCGCCTGGTCGTGCAGTTTGGCTCGGGCGCCGAGGCCAAGCTGCGCGCGCCCTTCGGGCTCAGCGCCCCCATGCAGACCTAGATGGCCGATGACCCCACGCGCAAGCTGCAGGTCGAGGTCGACGGCGACATGTGCGCCAAGATCGAGGCCATCGAAGCCCGCGTCGTCGAGGTCGCCGTCGAGCGGTGCCAGGCGTGGTTCAAGAAGGACATGGACGCGGCGCAGGTCCGTGGCTTGTTCCACTCGTGCCTGCGCGCCCAGTCGGACCCCATCAAGTACCCGAAGCCCCTCTTCTCGGTCAAGGTGCGCATCGCGAGCGACCACCCCACGGGGCTCACCACCGCCGTCTGCGTCGAAGAAACGGAGGACGCGGAGGCCGTCCGCGGCAAGCGTAAGCTTGTCCACAGCCCGACCGTGCCCGCCAACGAAGTGGCGCTCACCTGCGGCTCCCATGTGATCGTGATCGCTCGATGCGTCGGAGTCTACTTCATCTCGAGGGCGTCATTTGGCCTATCCTGGGCCTGCGAGGAGGTGCTCTTGTTCCCGGAGGCCGACGTGCCCCGCGGCGCCAAGGCGTTCAAGCTCACCGACGTGGTGCTCGAGCCGCGCGTCACATCCCCCCGACCGGTCCTGGTCAAAGCGGAGTCGCCGGTGGAAGTGGACGACGAGTTCGACCCGTTCCGTGGCATGGCGTGAGGCTGGGAATGCCCGGGGTGGCGTCAGCACGGAAGACGCGTGGAGCGCGCAAGGGCGGGGGGTGTGCGCACGGCACCGGAAGCGCGCAATGGCGGGGGGGGGAGCGCGCAACGACGGGGGGAAGGGGGGGTAGCGCGCATGGGCGGATTGCATTGCGTCGCGCAAGGGCGGGTTTGCGCTGCGCCGTGCGAATGGCGCCTGGCTCGTACGCACTGACCCGGCACCGCGTGTGCGTATTATGTTCCACCGAGTCAACGGTTCCTGTGCGGTTCCCCGGTGTGCGGTTCCCCAGTGTGCGGTTCCCCGGTGTGCGGTTCCCCGGTGTGCGGTTCCCCGGCGGGCGCGCCCAGTTGCACGTCGGGCACCCCACGCCCCTGCGCGCGCGCGGCATGCCGCGGTCGGCGCGCGGAAGCCCCGCGTCAGACTCGGCGGGGCCGGGGTGGGGGTGAACCCCGTCGAGACTGGGCTGGTATGCTCATCCCAGTGCGTTGCTTCACGTGCAACGGCCTCGTCCCTTACCGCGACTACACGGCCCGCCGGGAGACGGGGGAGACCGAGGCGGCCACGTTCCGCGAGCTAGGGGTCCGGCGCTACTGCTGCCGGCGCATGCTGCTGTGCAACCCGCGCGGCCTCACGGACATCATGTCGTCTGTCACCATCGCAGACGTGATCTGCGAAGAGTCGCATACCAGCTTTCTACTGGAGATGCGCAACCCGCGCGTGTTGGATTGCAAATGAGCGCGGTGCGGAATGCCCTCCGCTCGCCCGCGCGCGTGCGCTTTCAAATTTGCGAGATTGGTTCAAAAAAAAATATTGAATAGCATCCATGGCCACCCGGTCGCCCGATTCGCTGGCCGTGGCCCCGCCCTCGTCGCACCGCGCGTGGCTGTCCACGCTCTGGTCCGAGTGGGACGCGGCGGTGTCTCGGGCTCGAGCCACTGAGCTCACGCGGGGCGCTTCCCCCGCGCCGTCCCGTCGCGAGTGGGAGCAACTCGCGCATCTCGAGTGGGCGCGTGGCCGGCGCCCGCCCTTGCCTCATCGGCAGGCCAGGGGCGCCTGAGCTCCGGGGCCGACTGCGAGCGCGCGAGGCCGACCGACGCCGCGACCGCGGCCGCCCGTACACTGGGGACCCTTGCCGCGGGCCAGGCGAGGGCAGTCGGCCTCTGTCCGCCGCGCACGTCGGATCGCGAGGGAGCCCGGCCGTGCCCACCCGAGCTCTCCGACATTGTCGCCCTGCGCGCGGCGCACCCCACCGGATCAATCTGACCGGACCCCCGTTCGAGGTGGCGTCCCCACCGGCACCCACTGACTCGGGTCAACCCCGCCATTTGATCAACGCTCGCTATATTTTTCGGTGGTACCAAGGAAGCGCGGATGTCGGCGGCGGCTCCCGTTGCGATCGCCGCGTTCCTCGTGGTTCTACTCGTCGCCCTCGCCGTTGCTGGCTACGTCCTCCATGCCAAGCGGGCGAAGAACCGCAGCCATACGAGTGCCAGCCCGGGCGGCTTGACAATTGGAGCCGCCAGACTCGGTTCAGGCACTCGGGAGGACACGGCGGACACTCCGGACGCGCCGGAGGACGCCAAGGAGGACGCCGCGGAGGACGCCAAGGAGGACAGGCGTCGAACCCCGGACCCGTTACTCTCACCTCTTGTTGATACCCATGCCGCGGACAACGACTGGTGGGAGTCGGCCGCGCTGGGGCTCGCCCTGCCAGTTGCAGTGGGGATCACCTTCAAGCAGGTCGTCGCGATGGGCGGAATGCTGCTAGAGGGCGTCGCCCCCGATGTCATTTGGGAATTACGCAAGACGATCTGGAACAAGACGATCGGGCGAATCTGGAAGAAGCTCGGGTATGGCGCGGTGATGGATGGCACGAAGCGCGTTTTGAAACGCACCCTGAGCAGAGGCATTCAGAGCATTGTGAAACTCGCGGTCAATTCCATTCACAAGAGAGTCGCGATCATGGTTGCTAAGTTTGCGGCGAAACTGAGTTTCAAAATCTCATGGGGCCCGGTGGGCTGGGCGGCGATGGCAATCGATGTGACCATCGGCCTCATTGACCTGTGGGACCCCGGCATGCATAACGAAAAAGAGGGGCTCACTGAGTTCCGCACCGCGCGCAGGCTCCCCGAGGCGCAGGAGCAGCTGGTGTACGAACTGAACGGGATGGTGTGGCCCGAAATCATTCCACTGTCGCTACTGTTCGGGGCCGAGGTGGAACGTGCACGGAGCGACACCATGTCGCAGATCACCAACGACTACGTCGAGAGCGCCCTGGAGCGCTTCCGGCGACAGAGCTCGGCCGACGCCGAGTCCAACAATGCATTGCTGATCTGCCTCGATACCGAGGTCAGCGCAGAGGGCGAAGGTCCCACTGAAGCGGAACGGGACGCGGCCTACGAGCGCTTCGACGCAGACGTCACGGCGTACGAGGCGCAACTCGGTGCGCGGCCCGACCACCTCTTCCACACCTTCCTCCTGCGGAACATTCGATCGGCCAATGACGAGGCAGCCGACCTGCGCGCCCGGGCTCCCTTTTGGTACTTTGCGATGTGCATGCCGGCCTCCTACACCCCGACCGCAAGCGGCGGGGACAAGATTGCCCCCGACGCCAAGGGGCCCGAGTACACGCACGCTACGGCGGGCGACATCCGGGTCGCTGCCGAGCGCTCGCAGCACGGAGAGACGTTTATTGAGATCGTGCGCGCCAAGGTGCCGCACCGCGAGGAGCGGGTACGGGCGTACCGACTGGCGAAGGGCGACATCCGCGACCTGGCGGACGCGCGGCTCCCGGTTCTGCCCGACATGCAGCTGGTAAGGGCGCGGAAGGCGGGGTACCAGCGGCTCCGCTTCAACCCCGTCCCACTCGCGGGCGCCATCAGCGAGGCGAAGAGCCGTCCGTTCAGGTGGCGCGACACGGGCAAGCCGGACACGGAGGCCCTCGACGTGCCAGAGGACTACCACTCGCTCTGGCTCACGAGCGTCCTCTTCCAGGCGTTCCTCGTCGAGCTGGCGCGGCACGCCGGCGTCATGGCCAGCGTGCCCGGGGGGAGCTGCCCCTCTGCGGCCGACGCGGCCAACGCGGGGGGTGACCCGAGCTGCAGCGAGACCAGGTGCGTCCGCTTGCGCAGCGTCTTTCTGTACCGCGGCGGCGTGTACATGGCGCCCATGCCCCGCCCGTGGCACGAAGAGCGGTTTGTACAGGCGCCGGTCCCACCCAGGAGCCCCACGAGCTCCGCGTGGACGCCTGGCACTCAGCTCAACGAGGACGCGGTGCACCATTGGAACGAGGTGCACCACAACCTGGTGGCGATTGGGTCGGTGCTCGCCGACCTCACGGATGGGTCTCCGATGGGACTGTACGTGGCGATGTGGTCGGTCACGTACCCCTCGTACAACACGAGCGAGCTCGCGACGGTCGACGCCACGCTGATCTCTGAGGCCGGACTCGTCGAGCGCGTCAGGTATGCCGACGGGCGCATCCATTTCGAAATGCGCACCTCGTCGAGGCGCGTGCAGGCCCTACCGAGAACGGAGGCCGCGGGGCTCGACCTCGTAGCGCTGCGCGAGGCCTTCAACTGCGACGTGCTGTCGACCAGCATACTGAGCCTGCCCGGAACGGGAACGGCCATGGACCCGCTGCAGCTGTACTGGATGAAGCTCGATGAGACCGAGGTAGCGTTTTGCAACGCCAACGTGCGCTCGCTCAATGCGTGGCTCGACAACGGGAAAGCGGTCATTGCAGACGGATCCAATGTCGAAGGCGCGAAGCGCGTGTACGTCGACGGTGACAAAGACGTGGACTTCGCGATCGACATTGCGTTCAAAGTGCCCGTGCTCGAGGTGCGCTTCGCGATGGAAGCCGGCCCCCCCGACGAGGGCGCGGAGCGATGTCTCGTGCCCGGCGTGGCTCAAAAGCTCGCGGTCGCGCGCTACTCGGTCATGGTGGAGGACGTGCCCATGCACTTTGCAAACTACGACGGCAGCGTACGCCCCACCTATAAGCCGGTCGAGACGGTCTGCTCGTCGAGCTTTCCCCAGGCGCGGCTATTTGCCAACTCCAAAATGCACCAGGCGTGCACCGGCGGAGTGATGAACGACGACTCCATCTTCCGAGTTGGCAGCTCGGATGGGGAACGGAATGCAGGGCGCGGGTTCCACCTGAACTACACGGGGCCGACGCCGATCGCCGAGCACCACTCCCCGCACCTCTCGCTGGGCGACTCCAAGCTGCACCCCAGCGTCGGCGCGTTCTGGTCCTGGGACATGGACTCGCGCAACTGCGTCGTCACGGACGCGGCGCGCATGCAGAAGTTCTGCCTGGCATACAAGAAGATGGACTACGACGCGGGCCACGGCGACTGCAAAGTCGGCTGGTTCCAAGGATTATTGGAGTTCTTCACCGGAACCACATTTATCCGCGGTATTCGCAGTAAAGGTGATAACCCCTTCGACTTCCTATTCGGGTTTACCCCACTGGGGTTTATCCTCCAAGGTGCCGGGGCAATGTGAAATGAACCCGTCTCCCCGACGGCGACGGGGACCACGGGGGATCGGGTTCCCCCCGACCCGCGACTTGGAACGCATGGACCAGCGCTTTGGTCCAAACTCGCCCACAAAAACTGTTGTCGTGGTCTGTCCGTCAACTGGTGGCATGCACCATGCGGCCCCTACCGGCCGAATGCTTTGTCGCCCATGTGTTACGCGGGGGCCGCGGGACGCCGCAACTGGGACCCCGAAGTGAGTGCGATGCTGGGTGTATTACCCCAGTCTAAGTGTGGTGCCACCGTGGAGGGTGGATTCATGGCCTGGGCACGGTCGCCATCCGGTCCTATCGCGGAGCATGCTGCCGAGCTCACATGTTATGGCTGTGGCGGTGTGCTCAGTTTTGTGAAGCAGCATACGCGTGTTGTCAATGGAGTCTCGCGGAACGTGGTGTCTCATTTCCGGCACGTCTCGCAGTCCGAGTGCCGCCAAAACGAAAGTGCGTTGCACAAAGCAGCAAAGCACGCCATCTGCCTCCATTGAAACACTTAGGCGTTTTCCCGGCCGTGCTGCAACTGTCAGCGCAGCATACCGATCCTATTTTCCGGTGACACCCGCGCGGTAGAGGAGTGCGCGTTCGAGGAGCTCAGACTTGACGTTGGGGGGCGACGAGCCGGGAGGGTGGAAGAGTGCGTCGAGGTGTTGGTGACTCATGCCGTCCCGGATGAGAAGATTCGACGCCTCAACAACGCCGGGCTCACGTGGTGCGAGGTGCACGCGTCGGACGTCCTCGCGAACCTGACGACTCGATGCGTACCTGCCCGACGATGTGCTGTCAACCTGTGCTGTGGGTGCGTGGAGCAGGTGGCCCGCCAGGTGGAAGCTGAAGCCCGGGAAGCATTGGGCCTGGATGAGCCTCTCCTGTTCAGGGACACTGTCAACCAACTGAGAACTCAACGCTTCGACGCACTCCGAAATGAGATGTCGCCATGGGCAAACTTCGCAGCGGACCTGCGTGCTGCGGCCGGCACGCTGGGTGCAAAGCACGGCATTGCATCTCTGAAGGCCCTCGATCACGCAGAGGAGTTCGTAGCAGGTGCAGAGGGGCTTCTGACGTTCGGCAAGCACAAGGGCCGGTACGTGTCGTCCTTGTTGGATGAGGACCGGCCGTACGTGCTGTGGTTGGCCGGTTACGACTTTGGGCTCAGTGATGGCAATCGACCGGCAAAGCGCCGTCTCGGCAACGGGACCCACTTGATCTCGGTGGAAATCGAAAGATGTGCCAACAGCTGGATCCAGGGTATGTGCTTCCATTGCGGGGAGGACACTGGCGAATCGTGGAAGACCTGGTGCAAGTCCTGCTTCCGCCAGATCGCCCGGGATGACCGCAGCGTCTAAACACGTCACGAAACACCGCACACACACACTCCGTGACGCTCTATGGGTTCCGCAGCTTGGTCCAAAAGACCAAGCAATACCGGTTGGGTAGAAGATGGAGGTGTTGGTAGAAGAGGAGAATGAGAGCAGGAGGCGGCGGTTGGCGTCACTGCAAAGTGGCGGAATCAGTTCTAGTTGGTGTGGAGTTCTGCATCGAGGTCCATCAACTCCAGGTCGTGTCCCGGTGGCGCCGATATGAGCGGGCGACCGTTGAGAAGCCGATCCAAGTTGCGGCCGATGTTGGTCGCACCCAGCCGGTCGCGGTTGCCCCTCCGGGGGGTGTTCGGGGGTGCTGCACGCTGCATTGACGCTGCGTTCCCGCCTCCGGGAGTCGTTCGGGGGTGCTGCATGCTGCATTGACGCTGTGTTCACCCCTCCGGGGTGGGTGACGGAGTGAGAGGGTGAGCAAGGCGGGTTGCGTGGCGGAGTGGGGCGACGGGCGAGGCGATGGGCATGGCGGGGGGGGGGGGGGGGGGGGGGGGGGGGGGGGGGGGGGGGGGGGGGGGGGGGGGGGGGGGGGGGGGGGGGGGGGGGGGGGCTTGCGTGGGCTTGCATGCGCTTCTTCGCGTTCGATGCACGGTGGCTGCGCGGTGGACGCGTCCCGGGGTTCGGTCAACCCCCCACTCCGGTCAACCCACCCCTCCACCGACGCGGG
>Ga0209390_10005286_pt1 | contig 18441 bp, 17 predicted proteins | sample BON01_FD_187212 | JGI IMG/M metagenome (GOLD analysis project Ga0209390, IMG submission 187212) | Freshwater microbial communities from Lake Bonney liftoff mats and glacier meltwater in Antarctica - BON-01 (SPAdes) (version 2) | ecosystem: Environmental > Aquatic > Freshwater > Ice > Glacier...
GGCCGCGGAGGCTGCGGGGATGCGTTGGGTGAAGGTGCCGCGACTCATCCCCTCGGCGTAACCCGGCGCTCGGTAGGCGAAAGAGTTTTGCCGTCGCAACCAAATCTGTTCTGTTCGGCGAATGACTTTCGAAGAGTTGGCCAAACCTGAAGTGCGATCACAGCCGGTCTATGAGCCGGGGAAACCGATCGAGGACGTGGCGCGTGAACTCGGTCTAGACCCGGCCAGCATCATCAAGCTGGCCTCAAATGAGAATCCCTTTGGCGCGTCGCCGCGCGCCCTCGCGGCGGCTCGCGCCGCCCTCAACCACGCCGAACTCTACCCGGATCCCGGGTGCTTTGCGTTGCGAGTAAAGCTGGCGACGAAGTGGAAGCTGACGCCGGAGCAGTTTGTGATCGGCAACGGGTCGAACGAGATTCTCGAGTTGCTCGGGCACGCCTTTCTGCGGCCAGGCGACGAAGTGGTGATGGGTAATCCGGCCTTTGTCGTCTACAAATTAGTCACGCGGTTATTCGGCGCGACGGCGATCGAAGTGCCGCTGGTGAATCACACCCATGATCTCGGAAGTCTGGCGGCAGCGGTCACGGCCAAGACGCGGATGGTGTTTGTGCCCAGCCCGAACAACCCCTCCGGCACGACGAACACCGAGGCCGAGTTGCTCGCCTTTGCCCGCCGCCTGCCGGATCACGTGATCCTCGTCTTCGATGAAGCTTATGCCGAGTATCTGGAGGCGGCGCCTGACTTGCGTCCGCTGATCGCCGAGGGGCGCAAGGTGGTTTGCCTGCGGACATTTTCCAAGATTTACGGATTGGCGGCGATGCGGGTGGGGTATGGCTACGCGAGCGCCGATCTGGTGGCGTTGCTTAATCGGGTGCGTCAGCCATTCAACGTGAATGCGATCGCCCAAGCCGCCGCGACCGCCGCCTTGGATGACACGGAGTTCACGGAATCTTGCCGCCGGAAGAACCAGGCGGGACTGCAGCAATTGGCCGAGGGGTTTTCCGCACTCGGCTTGGAGTTCGTGCCGAGCCACGGAAACTTTATTCTTGTCAACGTCGGCGACGGCGCGGACGTGTTTGGGAAACTCCAGGGCCGCGGCGTGATCGTGCGACCGATGCGGGCCTATGGGATGCCAGCTTGGTTGCGAGTTACCGTCGGCACGGAAGCTCAAAACGGTCGACTGCTGGCCGAGCTCAGGTCCGCGTTAGCCTGTGAAAGCGCTGATTAAAGACTACTTTGCGGATGTTTCATCAATCTCAGCAAAGGCGTCCGCTCGAACCACGCGCAGGGGGATCAACCTTCGCACGAGGCTTCGGGCAGACCAGCCTGCGCGTCCCCCTCGGCCACTCGGTGGATGGGCACGTCCCGGTGCCTATTTGTATTCCCTAGCATCACGACGTTCTCTTCCTTTATTCAGCGTCTCCCTAAAGGCCGGCGGCGTCGGGTCAATCCTTCGCCGCCGCGCGCCTCAGCCGATCGTTGATTGCCTCGGAATAAGGGCCAATCGGTGCGCGCTCGATGTGGAGCGTCTGGTAGCCTTTTCCGTCCAGTTCCCGAATCAGCGCAAACAGCCGCTGGGCGGCCTGGAGTTGATCGCCCGTCTCGGTCAGGTAGTAACCGCCTCTGACCATATTCCCCTGGGGCCGAGTGAAATAAACCCACGCTTCACCGCCACCAGGCTGCGAGGCCGGAGCGGATCGAATTTTCGAATGCAAGATGACCTTGGCGCGAGGACTGTAATGCCGCGAAAGCATCCCCGGCGCTAACTGCGGTTGGTCAGATCTTGTTTTTGCGACGGCAGGAGAAACCACGGGAGTTCCCAGAACCTTGCTCAGTTCGTCGCAGGTGATCGCGCCCGGCCGCAGCAAGTGGACGCGACGGGGATTCCTCACATCGACAATCGTCGACTCCAACCCAAAGCGGCAGGGGCCTCCGTCGAGAATGGCCGCGATTTTGGATCCGAGATGGGTGCGCACGTGTTCCGCCGTGGTGGGGCTGACGTAGCCGAAGGGGTTGGCACTCGGCGCGGCGAGCGGCAGACCGCAGCGCTCCAGCAGTTGCTGGAACAACGGATGTTGCGGCAGGCGCACCGCGACGCTGTCGAGTCCCGCAGTCACCAGATCGGGAACGATCGCTCGCTTGGGCAGAATGATCGTCAGCGGACCCGGCCAGAAGTGCTTCGCGAGGGTCCGAGCAATCTCGTTGGGTTGAGCGATCTCCTCCAGTTGGTCCCAATGATGAAGGTGGACAATCAACGGGTCCGATTGAGGGCGCCCCTTGGCGAGAAAGATTTTCCGGCAGGCCTTGAGATCGAGCGCGTTGGCGGCGAGGCCGTAGACCGTCTCGGTGGGGATGCCGACCACCTCCCCTTCCCGCAGTCGATTCGCCAACCGAGCTAGATTGCGGGAGGTTCCGCGGTAGATCTTGGCTTGGGGGCGTCGGTTCATGGCATGAAAAAGCCGGAGTGGGAAAACTCCGGCTCAAAGTGATTCGTTGGGAGACGATTACAACGCCAACAACGTGTTGCGGGACTGCTTGATCGTGCGGGTGACCGCGCGCTGCTGCTTGGCCGAAAGTCCGGTGTATTTACGAGGCAGGATCTTTCCCGTGTCCGTGACATAACGGCTCATCAACTGCGGTGCAGTGAAAGGAAATTGCTCGGGAGTAAGGCTCTGCTTCGTTTCTTCGGTAGTGCTCATGACGGGAAAGGGACTAGAGAGGATTGAGCGTCAACCGGGGATGTCAATGAACATTTTGGTCGTTGGAAGGTTGACCGCCGCGTCACTTGTCTTGTTCATGGCTCCGTCTGGGGCCGTAGCTCAATTGGATAGAGCTGTTCCGTCCTAAGGAAAGGGTTGTGGGTTCGACTCCCGCCGGCCCCACCAGATTTCTTGGTCGGGTGGTCCGCCGCGGGCCTAGGCTCCACCGGCCCATTTGGGCTTGTTTCGGAGATGGTAGAGGCGTTCGCCCGCTTTGGGTTCGAAGAAGATGCCCTCGTCCTCCCGATTGCTGAAATCGTCTTGGTTGATGGTCCGCCAATCCCGGTCGCCGAGGTTGATCGCATCGCATTGGGCTTGGCTTCAATCCGGTCGCCAGCGTGACCCGCACCCGCGGCGTTTCCACCCCGGTGTCGGCCTCGTAGGTGCCCGATGCCATGAACGTGGGTTGAGTAGGCGAGTATCCCCCATGTCTCGTCTCTAAATTTGTCCCACTGCTTCACAAAGTAGTCCCGGCAGCGATAACCGAGGCGGTTGATGTGGTTGCCGTGAGTGAGCGAGACCTCGGTGAGGTGGTGGTGGGCGTAAATGATGAGCTCTCCTTGGTCGCTTCGCTCACGATCGCTCGCCCATGACCGTGGCGCGATACTGGGAAGGGGACATTCCGTGTTGGCGGCGGAAAGCTGAGGAGAAAACGGACGGACTCTCGAAGCCCGAAGCATAGGCGATCTCGCCCAACGTGAGCGAAGGTTCAGCCATGAGTTCGATCGCGTGCTCGCAGTGCATCCGCTGAGCCTCGGCGTAGACCGACGTGCCGAGGGCTTTGCGGAAACGGATCTCGAGCACGCGCCGAGTCACCCCGGCCGCCCGAGCGACGTCTTCGGTGTAGATCGTGTTGCCCACATGTTCGCGGAGGTGATCGAGGGCCACTGCGACCACTTCATCCTCCACGGCGAAACGGTCGGTGGAGGCCCGGGTCACGATCTTCTGGGGGCTGACGAGGGTCTCGATCGCAGGCGGACGTTTCCCGTCCAGTGCCAGCTGTAGGTTCTCGGCGGCGAGATAACCGATCTGCTGGGTGTTGAGTTGAATGCTCGACAGCGGCACATGGGCGAATTCGATCCGCGCCAGATCATTGCCAACCCCGAGGATGGCGACGTCCTCCGGGACTCGCAGCCCGACGCGGGCGCAGGCTTCGTCGATCTCGAGGGCAACCCGATCGGTGAAACCGAGAATTCCAATCGGACGGGGAAGCTTTGTGAGCCACGCTGCCAGGCGGGTCCGTGTGGCGTCGGGGTAGGGGGAGTTCTGATCTCCTTGCGGCAGGGAGTGGCGCGGGACCGGTGTCTTCACGCCGAGCTCACGCGCTTCTCCGCAAAACCCACGGTAACGCTGGAGCGAGCCCAGATGCGTCGTGTTGCCGCAATAGGCGAAGTGGCGAAACCCTCGACCGTGAAGGTGGCGGCAGGCCATCTGGCCGACCCGCAGATCATCAGTGTTAATCAGGGGAATGCGCGGCGTAGCGATCTGCCCAGAGACATTGACGATCGGCTGTGGCAGCACAGCGAGAGCGGTCTCGCTGCGGCGGGTCGCGACGCGAGCGATGATCCCATCGAGTCTCAGGCGCTGCAGCGCGGCGGGATCATAGGTGCGAGGATCGTTAAACTTGAGCACCGTGACCTCGGGGCGCTGGCGAAAGAACTGCGCGACCCCGCGGAGAATCCCCCGGCCGTGTTCGGTCGAGAGCGAGAGAAACACCGCGATACGGCGGGGCGGAGGCATGAGGCAACCATGGATCGGATTCGCAAAATATAAACTCTTTTTCGTATTAACGTGTATCTAACCGCCGCCGTTCCCGCTATGCTCGGCCTTCGCTTCCTCCTGTGCCTCGCGCTTCCTTTCCTATGAGTTCTCCCCGGGTCCTTTTGACCACCACTTCGTTTCAAGACACGCCCGGCGGGCATCACGACATGCTCGCCGCCGCGGGTTTCGATCTCGTGCGGGAGCGCGGGCCGTTGTCCGAGGAGCGGATGCTCGAGCTGGCTGGTCAGTTCGACGCCTACCTCTGTGGCGACGATGCACTGACGCGCCAGGTGATCGCCAAATCGCTGCCGCGCCTCAAGGTGATCAGCAAATACGGCATCGGGCTCGACAAGATCGACGTGACCGCGGCCACCGACTTGAAAGTGCCGGTGCTGTTCACACCCGGTGTGAATCACACGACGGTGGCCGAGCACACGTTTGCCCTGCTGTTGGCGGCCGTGCGCAATCTGGTGGTGGAGGCAAATCACGTCGCCTCCGGTCGGTGGACTCGCCTCACCGGCAACGAAATTTGCGGCAAGACTCTCGCGATCGTCGGCTTCGGTCGCATCGGCAAGGAAGTCGCCGTCCGTGCCCGCGCCTTCGGCTTGCACGTGATCGGCTACGGAAACTATTGGGACGAGGACTTTGCCCGCTGGCATCAGGTCGAGCGAGTGGAGCAGTTCGATGATGTCCTGCGACGCGCCGATTTTATCTCGCTGCACACCAAACTCACTCCGGCGACGAAGGGATTGATCAACGCGAAGAACTTCCCGCTTATCAAGCAGGGTGCCGTGATCGTGAACACAGGCCGGGGCGAGTTGGTCGACCTCGACGCGCTCGTGGTGGCGTTGAAGTCGCGTCCCCTGCTCGCCTACGCCGCCGATGTGCTCGATCAAGAGCCGCCGCCCGCGGATCACCCTTTGCTGGGTCTGCCCAACGTCATCCTCACCCCCCATATCGGCTCCCGCACCCATGAGAGCGTGCAACGCCAAGCGAGCTGTGCAGTGGAAAATCTCACCCGATTCCTCGCTGGGCAGAAACCGATCGCCCAAGCGAATCCCGAACTAAGCCGCGACTAACCCCGACCCCTTTATCCGATGCCTGAAGTCTTTCACATTATCCCAGAGTCTCAGCACAACGATCTCGTTGCGGCCGTTTACCGTCACCGTGGATTTCATGCTGACGAAGCCGCCGAGGGCGCTCGCTTCTGCGCGGAGGCTACCCGTCATGGGATTCGCACGCACAACGGGATCAAGGCCCTGCACCTCGATCATCTCTTCGGCTCCGGCTCGCAGGGCTGCGTGCCCGGTGCGCAGATCGAGGAAATCCCTACGCGCTTTGCGGCCACGAAAATTTGGAATGCTCATCGCAAACTCGGCCAGTCGATCGGCTACCGCGCGATGGCCGAAGCCATGCGCCTCGCGGACGAGTTTGGAGTCGGCACGGTCTCCGTGGACAACGCGTTTCACTACCTGTGGGGCGGCGGCTACGTGATGGAGGTCGCGAAGAAAGGCTACCTCGCCTACACGAATTGCACGGCCGCCCTCGCGGAAGTGGTGCCGTTCGGAGGAAAATTTCCGACGCTGGGCACGAATCCCCATTCGTGGGGATTTCCCACGATGGACGCCGTCGGCTACCCGATCGTAATCGACTGGGCCACGTCGGTCGTGGCCATGGGCCGGGTGCAGCAACTCAAGCGCGAGGGCAAATCACTGCCGCCCTTCGCCGCGGTCGACCAAGACGGCCAGCCCACGATCGATCCGAACCTCGCGGTCTCGCTGCTGCCGTTTGGCGCGCACAAGGGCTACGGCCTCGCGTTGATCAACGAGCTAGTCGCCGGCTTCATCGGCGGGTCGCTGCCGACGATTCGCAACCGTTGGGATCAAGCAGAGGGCGACAAGGGCACGTGCTGCTTCTACTTCCAAGTCATCCATCCCGAGGCGATCAGCAGCGGCGCCTTCGCCAAGGGGCGCACGCAGGCGGAGAACGTCAAGGCGGTCATCGCCGATGTGCTCGGTCACGGAAACGACGGTTGCCTGTTGCCCGGTCAGATCGAGGCGGAGTGGGCTACGAAAACCGCCGCCGCCGGAGGCTTGCTGTTTAGCGCGGCCGAGATCGCGGCATTCAACGACCTCGCCCGCGAGAGCGCTGAGTCGGAATGGGACTCCGCTCAATTTAAGACCATCGCGCTGTGAACAACTATCTGAACGAACTCTTCGGTCTCGCCAACAAGGTCGCCGTCATCATCGGCGGCACGGGCGAACTTTGCGGAGCGATGGCTGAGGGCCTCGCCGGGGCGGGCGTTGAAGTTGTCCTCGTTGGACGCAATGCCGAGAAAGCCCAAGGGCGCCTCGATCGCATCGCGGCCGCCGGAGGCCGCGCGTGGTTTCACTCCGCCGAGGCCACCAGCAAGGCGGACCTGATCGCTTTGCGCGACGCCGTGGTGAAACAGTCCGGCGGCATCGACATCGTGGTCAACGGTGCTGGCGTCAACTCAGCGACCCCCTTCAACGAGATCACCGAGGAGGAGTTCGACCGCATCGTGAACGTGAATCTCAAGGGAGTGTTCTTGGGCTGTCAGGTCTTCGGCGAGTATCTGGTCGGTCGAGGGCAGGGCGGTTCGATCATCAATCTCGGATCGATGTCGGGCATCGTGCCGCTGTCGCGGGTCTTCACTTACTCAGCCACCAAGGGCGCGGTGCATAATCTTTCGCTCAACTTAGCGCGGGAGTGGGCGCCTCATCGTGTGCGAGTCAACGTGCTCGTGCCGGGATTTTTCCCCGCCGAGCAGAACAAGAAAGTGCTCACGCCTGAACGGGTCGCGCACATCATGGGGCACACCCCGATGAAGCGCTTCGGCGAGTCCCGCGAACTCATCGGCGCCACTCTCCTCCTCGCGAGCGACCGCGCGGGTTCCTTCATCACTGGCGAGGAGCTCATGGTCGACGGAGGCTACCACGCGATGACGATCTAGCGCCGCGGGCCGGAGGTTGTTAGGCAGCAGGTTTGCTCTGAATGCCTTGCCGCCACCACCTCGCTGGTCGCTTCGATTCTGACCTCGCCGTTCCACTTCTTCGCCCATGTCGGCCATCAACGATTTTCTCCTGAAAAACAATCTGCGGATCGTGCAGAATCCCTGCGTCTCGCCCGATTTCTGCCTCGATTGGGCGGCGCTGCAAACCGACCTCGTCGGCGGGCGGGTGCGCGAATATCCCCAGAGTCGGTTTGCAACCGCGGCCGGCGAATGGACGCTCGTGGAGAATAGCCAAGGCGACTGCGCGTGGAAGTTGCACCGCCTCGATGCGGAGGCTCGCGTCGACCTCGACGAGGGGATTGCCCAAGCAGACCTTCAGCATTTTCCGGCATCGTGGAGCAACCTCCTCAAGTTGAAGAATCTCATTCAGGAGCACGATTCCGCGGCGACGATTTTCCCCACCGGGAGCGGACAACTCGGCCGCCGCACGTTGGGCGTGGGGGCGCGTTTCACGACGTTGCACTGGCCCGCCGTGGAGTGGGCGATGAGCGCGTTGCAGCTCGGCTTCACCGCCAATCAAAACTCGATCCCGCGCGAACTCGTCTACGACGTCGATGCGATGCTGGCCGGACAGCTCGACACGGTCCCATTCCCTTTCATTGGCACCCATGTTCCGGAAGGACACCAAGGGCAGAGCGTCGAGGGGATGAGCCACGGTTGTGTGCTGTCTAAACTCAAGACGGGATTTCATCGCCGTCGCCTCGCGTGGTCGTTCAATGCCGATCACCAGCCGATCGGCGGCAAGTTCGACCTTCGCGAAGACGCGCTCGTGCGAGGCTGCCTCCTCGCCAGCTACCTCACCTTTGACCTTTCACCAGAGCTGACGATGAACCAACCGGCCACCCTCGCCGAGGTGCCCGCCGACATCGTCACGACGACAAGGGCCCGCGTCGCTGCGGCAGGGCTCACCCTCGACGAAGCCGCGTTCAATCAGTTGCTCGTCACCGTCTGGCCGGCGATGGTGAAGATGAAAGTGCGGGATGAGAAATACACGGCCGCCCGCGCCGCCGCGTTCACGACGCCGGTCGGTTGCACCTACTTGCGCGAACTATCGATCGACGAATTGCCCGGGCTGACCACCCCGGAAACCACCGCGATCATGCTGGCCTTGTGCGAAGCGTTGGCGATGCCGGTCAACTTTGTCGCCCCCGCCTTCGGGTTTCAAAAAAACAGCCCCTACCCGGACAACACCGCGCTCCGCTCGCTCATCCAGAAACAATGGGACGTGTGCGAAAAATTCGGCGTAAGCATCGGGTTTCATTCGGGCTCGGGCAAATCCGCGGAGAACTATCAGGTGATGGGCGAGGTGACGGGCGGTGCACTCGAGATCAAGACGAGCGGACGCTACACCTACGAGATGGGGGTCGCGCTCTCGGGTTCGACCGATACCGCTGACGCCACCCTGTGGCGCGACTGGTATCAATTCACCCTCGAAATGGCCGTGGCCGGCGCGTTCAGCGCCGATGCGACTGAGCAGACGATGGCGCGGACCTTCATCCGCACCACGCTGGAGAATCATGGAGCCGCGGCTCCCGGCGGCGATGTCTTCGCCTCTCCCTCCGCCTGCCGAGCGGCTCTGGAGAGCCTGACGCCCTCGGCCGAGCACATGTTCTTCTTTGAGTATAACTTTCTCTACGTGCTGGCGGCGGGCGGCCGAGCGGACAAGTCGGCCCTCGGCGACCACTCGGCGGCCGGCTACGCCCAACGCGCCCGTTTCTACGCCATCAGCTCCCAAGCCCGCCTGTTGTTCTCCCAGCGCATCGCCGCTTACCTCATCTTCCTCGCCGAGAACACGGGGCTCGCATCCCGAGACCAGTGCGCGGCGGCTAGCCAGTTGTTGGATAGCTATTCCTCTCTCGCCGCGCTGCTGAGCGATATCGGTGGCGCGGCTTCTACCTGATAATTTTCCCCTCCCCATGAAACCCTTCATCCACGACGACTTTCTGCTGCAGTCGGATGCGGCCCGTGAGCTTTATCACCGCTTTGCGAAGTCCGAGCCGATCTACGATTACCACTGTCACCTGCCGCCTACTCAGATTGGCGAGAATCACGGCTTCGCGGACCTCGCGGAGATTTGGCTCGGCGGCGATCACTACAAGTGGCGGGCGATGCGGGCCAATGGAGTGGCCGAGCGGTTTTGCACCGGCGAGGCATCGCCCCGTGAAAAGTTCGACGCTTGGTGTGCGACCGTGCCCGACACGCTCGGCAATCCGCTCTACCCTTGGTCGCACCTCGAGCTGAAACGTTACTTCGATCTCGACGTCGTCATCAGCCCCGCGACCGCCGACCGGATCTGGGAGGAGGCCAACGCCAAGCTCGCGACAATGCGCGTGCACGACATTTTGGCGGCCAATCGCGTCGCCGTGATCTGCACGACGGACGATCCGGCTGACTCGTTAGCAGCGCATCGGACGATCGCGGGTTGCCCGATCAAGACCAAGGTCTACCCGACCTTTCGGCCGGACAAAGCCCTCGGCGTCAACCAGCCCTCCACCTATCGCTCCTGGCTCCAACGGCTCGGCGGCGAAGTGGGCTTCGCCATTAACGATTTCGATGACTTGCTCACGGCGTTGAAGCAGCGTCACGACGATTTTCATGCGGTCGGCGGCCGAGTCTCCGACCACGGGATGGAGACGGCGCTCGCCGAGCCCTGCACGCGCGAAGAAGCCAGTGCGATTTTCAAGGCCGCCCTTACTGGTCGAGCCGCGACGCCGACCGAGTGGGCCAAGTTTGGCTCGTTCCTCATGCTCGAGTTCGGACGCTGGGACGCGGCCCGGGGGTGGACCAAGCAACTTCACCTCGGGGCGCTGCGGAGCAACAATAGCCGACTGCTCGCCCAGCTCGGTCCCGACACGGGCTTCGATAGCATCGGTGATTTTGACCAAGTGGGTCCCCTCGGTCGCTACCTTGACGCCCTCGACGCGACGAACGAGCTGCCGCGGATGGTGCTCTACAATCTCAACCCTGCCGACAATTACGCGTTCGCGACGATGGCGGGAAATTTTCAAGACGGCTCGGTGCCGGGCAAGGTGCAGTTTGGCTCGGGTTGGTGGTTCCTCGACCAGAAGGAGGCGATGGAGTGGCAGTTTAGCGCCCTCGGTAATCTGGGGCTACTGAGTCGATTTGTCGGCATGCTCACGGATTCGCGCAGCTTCTTGAGTTACACTCGGCACGAGTATTTCCGCCGGGTGCTGTGCAATTTCCTCGGCGGGCAGATGGAGCGCGGCGAGTTGCCGGATAATCGGGAGATGGTGGGCGGGATGGTAAAGGCGATCTGCTTCGCCAATGCCCGCGATTTCTTCCGCCTCGAGCTCGATCCCGATTACACGCCCCAAGGCTAGCCCGAATATTTCTCTGAAAAGCAATTTCATGAGGGTGAAATATCCGGGCCAGGAACGCTCGCAACTGCAGCTGTCGCGCGAATTTGACGGGTTCTCCGCGCGGTTGCCTCAGGCCGCCGCGGGATGACGGAAGAAGTTGGCGAGCAACCGGTCCGTGATGGCGGGCAGACGTTGGAGGGCGAAGATCGTGCGCGGCTCCCAAAGCTGCGTGCGGAGGGGGTCGAGAAAACGCTTCGGCAGATCGGGCGATTCCAAGTGCGAGAGAATCGTCAACGTCTGCCGCGACGCGGGTAGGCCGAGCCACTCGAGCACGCCGTAGATACCGTTGCGCTCATAGACGGCGGTGATCTCCGCCCAACTTGCAGCGGTTGTGCCCCGCAGCGTCGGGTGGTTCGCGAGAAAGGCGGTCAGGGCGGGCACTTCGATCAGTTCCGCGAGCAGGGCGGGGCATTGCGAGACGACGAGCAGCGCATCCATGCGATTAAACGAGAAACCGGCCAAAAACGTGCGCACCTCGGCGGGGACAAATTCAAGATACGGGCGCCAGTCGCAGTGGCGGCAGGCGAGGGAGGCGGCCTCCAGCAGCTCGGAGTCCGGGTTGATCATGATCCAATCTTCGCCGTAGAGCCGCTCGAAGCGAACTTCTGGCCAAGGGGTCACGCGGTGGAGTTCGCCGTAGTGGGCCCAAGTGAGGGCGAGGGGGAGGGAGTTTTTTAGGGGGCGTTGGGTGAGGATCATGGCCCCAGAATACCGGAGAGGGTGAGACATTGCTTGGCCCAGGCTAAAATATGTGCAGATTTATTTTCATGCCCGCCCAAGCCCAGTTATCCCGCCCCCCGCTCGCTCGAATGATGAAGATCCACGAAGCTCTGCGCAGCGAGTCGTTGATCAACTGCACGCACTTGGTGAAGACCCTCGAGGTCTCGCGAAAGACCGTCGTGCGCGACATCGCTTTTATGCGCGATCAGCTCGATCTGCCGATTGAGTTCGATGCGCGCCAGAGTGCCTATCGCTACACCCAGCCCGTCACGGCCTTTCCGACGGTCAACGTCACCGAGGGCGAGCTGCTGGCCCTCCTCGTGGCTCAACGCGCCCTCGAACAGTATCGCGGCACGCCGTTTCACCGACAGCTCGCGATCGCGTTTGAGAAACTGGCCGGTGGCCTGCGCGATCGCATTTCCTTTTCTCCCGCGGACGAGTTGCGGGCCGTTTCCTTCAAGAACATCGGCCTGGGCAAAACCGATCTGGCGACTTTCAACCCGTTGAGCGCCGCCGTGCTCCGTCAGGATGAAGTGACCTTCAACTACCGGAAGCCGGGCACCGCCCAAGCCTCGCTCCGGCATGTGCGACCCTATCACTTAGCGCATCGCGAAAACTTGTGGTATCTGGTCGGATTTGACACCGAGCGGCAGGCGCTGCGGACGTTTGCGCTGCCGCGGATCGGCGCCGTGAAGGTTTCTCAGACTAAGTTCGAGCGACCGGCCGACTTTTCGCCGGAGACTTTTTTTGCCACCGCGCTCGGGGTGCTCGGCGGCACGGGAGATTTTCGGGTGGTGATTCGCTTCACCCCGGCTGCAGCCGAGCGGGTGCGCGAACGCGAGTGGCATGAGTCGCAGGAGCTGCGTGAGCTGCGCGGCGGCGGCTTGGAAGTGGAGCTGCGCTTGGGGGCCCTCGAGGAGGTGGAGCAGTGGATTCTCGGTTGGGGTGCCGCGGCGGAAGTGATCGGCCCGGCGAAGTTGCGCGCCAGCATCCGTCGCACCGTCACGACCTTGGCGGAGCGTTACGCGCGTTAATGAGTCACCGCTCGGGCGGCTTGAAGGCGCTCGTCGGTCATCCTACTTCGCACTTGCGGGCATGGCGGGCGCAACCATCGTTTGCCTCTACGATGCCGAACAGTTTCGGAACTCTCTTCACCATTACGACCTGGGGCGAAAGCCATGGGACCGCCGTCGGCGTGGTCGTCGATGGCTGCCCACCGAATTTGCCACTCACGGTTGCCGAAATTCAAGCCGAGCTTGATCGCCGCCGCCCAGGGCAGAGCGACATCGTCACGCCGCGCAAAGAAGCCGACTCCGTGGAAATCCTGTCCGGCCTCTACGAGGGTCGCACGACCGGCACGCCGATTTCGATGCTGGTCCGCAACGCCGACCAGCGGCCGGGCGCTTACGACGAGATGGTCGAGAAATACCGCCCGTCGCATGCCGACTACACTTACCAAACCAAGTTCGGCCTCCGCGATCCGAGGGGCGGTGGTCGCAGCTCCGCTCGCGAAACGATTGGCCGCGTGGCCGCCGGTGCGATTGCGAAAAAGATTCTCACCCTTGCGGGCGCGGTGGAGATTCGGGCTTACCTCACGCAGGTGCACGACATCGTCATGCCGCCGCGGGAAACCTTTCCCACGCTGGCGGAAGTCGAGGCCTCTCCCGTGCGTTGCCCCGATGCAGCGATCGCCGAGCGGATGATCGCACGGATCAAGGAAGTGCGCAGTCAGGGCGATTCGGTTGGCGGCGCCATCGAGTGTCGCGTGCGTGGGCTGCCCGTCGGTCTGGGCGCTCCGGTATTCGATCGGCTCGAAGCTGACTTGGCGAAAGCGATGCTCTCGTTACCCGCGACCAAGGGCTTCGAAGTGGGCAGCGGCTTTTCCGGCGTCGCCATGAAGGGATCTGAGCACAACGACCCGTTTGAAATGCGGGACGGCCAGGTGCGCACCACGAGCAACCGCTCCGGCGGCGTGCAAGGGGGCATCAGCAACGGCGAGGAGCTGGTTTTTCGCACGGCGTTCAAACCCACCGCCACCATCCTGCAATCGCAGAAGACAGTGAACGTGCGGGGCGAAGACACCGAGTTAGCAGCGCGTGGGCGTCACGATCCTTGCGTGGTGCCTCGGGCCGTGCCCATTGTCGAGGCCATGACCGCGCTCGTGTTGCTCGATCATTGGATGCGACACTCCGCGCAGAATCGGATTTTCAATTTCTGAGGAACCTCCCATGGCCACCGACCAACCGCTTGTCTATTTGATCCTGGGCGCCGCTGGCTCCGACCGCCGCGCTCTCGTGCTCGATTTGATCGCCGACGGTCTCGAGGAGGGTAACCAGCCCGCCGTGTTGATCAGCGGCCGGGATGCGCCCGCCGCGGCCGACGATAAGTTGCCCCGCCTCGAGCGATGGTCCTGGGCCGACGGGGTGATCTCCGCATCGATCCCGGCCGGAGCTACGCACATTTTCTTTGTGACCGACGGTCGCAGCAATCCGGTGGATCAGGTCGAGGCCTTCCATCCTTGGCTCGCCCAGTCCGGGTGCGAGCTCGCTCGGGTATTCTGCGTGGTGAACTGCAAATTCGCGGAGGGCCACCACGCGCTGCTAGCTTGGTATGACGCCTGCGTGCACTTCAGCGATGTCGTGCTGCTCAACCACCGCGAAGGCGTGGCCAACAAATGGATGTCGGATTTTCAGAATCGGTTTAAACACCAGTTCATCCCGTGCCTCTTCGAGTTTGTGAAAGACGGCCACGTGAAGAACCCGGCCGTCGTGCTCGATCCGGTGGCCCGCCGCCTCTCCCACTTGTTCGACGACGAAGTCGACTGGGTCGTCACCGGCGGATTGGATGAAGACGAAGCCGAAGGCGACGAAGAGGTCGAGGCGGCTCCCGAAGTGGATCCCTACATCGCGCGCAATTTCGGCGGTCGCCGCGAGAAAGAGATCGTCGACATCGCCAAGTTGCTCCCTCCGCTGGCGTGAGCGGGTCGCAAGCGCGAGAAGGACGTCCGGGCCGGACGTCCCTACCTCCAATCAGAATCAGGTAGGGACGGAGCGGCCCGCCCGTCCGCAAGCGGTAGGAATGTAAACTGGTAGGGATGGGCGGCCCGCCCGTCCGCATGGGTAGGATGTGAATCCGGTAGGGATGGGCGGCCCGCCCGTCCTTCTTTCCTTCACCGTTCGGGCTCCCAAACATACCGCCATTCCTCTGCCTGAGCGACGAGGCCGGCTCTCACGGGATTCTGCCGGAGGTAATCCGCCTTCTGCTCCGTTGATTCATCGTGACGCAGACGATGTTCGAAAAAATCGCGCTGCCATCTGATCCCGTGCCGACGAGCGACGTAGCTCTTCCACTGCCGCACCGTGACCGTGAGGATCGAGTCGTTGGGAAATGAAATCAAGGCGTGCAGGTGATCGGGCATCAGCAGGATGATTCGCATGAACCAGTCTTGAACCGCGTGGCGATGGGCGACGGTTTCAAAAATCGCGTTGGCAACTTCGGGGTGGCAAAATTGATTTTCTCCCCGGGGCTGTCCGCAGACGGTCAGGAAATAGAGCGAACCGTTCTTCACCCAGGTCGGCGTGCCATGGGGAAGCGAACGCCTCGCTGGCAAGGGCCGTTGTCCGTCAGGATCCGTCGGCATCATGGCTCAGGATGGGCGACGGATGCATTGGTCGCGAGCTCAGAAAACGAGTTTCCGGAGCCCAGAAAGGACGTCCGGGCCGGACGTCCCTACCTCCAATCAGAATCAGGTAGGGACGGGCGGCTCGCCCGTCCGCAAGCGGTAGGAATGTAAACTGGTAGGGACGGGCGGCTCGCCCGTCCGCAAGCGGTAGGAATGTAAACTCGGTAGGGACGGGGCGGCTCGCCCGTCCTAACCGCGCTTACTTGCAGGCGGCGACAGCGTCGACAAACGCCTTCGCCTTCGCGGTGATGCCAGCCCAATTCTTTTCCTTGAGCGACTTCGCGTCGACGAGGGAGCTGCCCGCAGCCGTGGCCATGGCGCCTGCTTTGAGGAAGTCGCCGACATTGTCCGCACTGACGCCGCCCGTGGGCACTAGCTCGATCTGGGGCAGGGGACCCTTGATCGACTTGATGTAGGCCGGGCCGAAAAACTCGGCGGGGAAAACTTTGGCGGCGTCGGCCCCAGCTTCCCACGCATTGACGATCTCAGTCGGGGTGAATGCCCCACAAAATACGGGCACGCTGTAGCGACGGCAAAGGGTGATCACATCTAGCCGCAGAGCCGGCGTCACGATGAAGCGCGCGCCCGAAAGGATGCCCGCCCGTGCCGTCTCAGCGTCGAGCACCGTGCCGAGTCCGAAGACGAAGTTTGGCAATTCAGAGGAGGCCTTCTCGAGCATGCGGAGCGCACCGGGGGTCGTCATGGTCAGCTCGATGCTGGTGAGCCCGCCATCGGCGAGCGCCTTGGCGCAGTCGAGCAACCCGTCAGAGTTATCAGCCCGAATGAGGGCGACGACTTTTTCGGCGCGAATCTTGGAGAGCACGTCTTCTTTTTTCATGGGAACCGGCAGCTTGGCGGTCCGTGGCCCCGTTGGAAATCAATTTTCTTGCGCCGAGTGCCTCCGCGGTATGTCTTGCCCTTTCCAACGCGCCCAGGTGGTGGAATTGGTAGACACGCAGGTCTCAGAAGCCTGTGCCGTAAGGTGTGCGGGTTCGAGTCCCGCCTTGGGCACCATCCTACGCTCGCAAGAGCGAGCTCCGCATGGTCGGATCATGCCGCGAAAGCCGCCTCGGTCGGCGGGACGAGAAGCCGCCCGCGGGTTTGACGAAGCGAGTTAGCGAGCGGAGAAGGGGCAACCCGCAGGGTTGATGGCGAAGCCAGCCTGCGTCAGCAGGACCAATCCCGCCTTGGGCACCATCCTACGCTCGCAAGAGCGAGCTCCGCATGGTCTGATCATGCCACGAAAGCAGCCTCGGTCGGCGGGACGAATTCCGAGGCCAGGGGCCGACATCAGACCTCAGCCCGGGGTTTTCGGTCGGCAAGCCTGCGGGTCCCCTCGGTAGTTTGCTGGATGGACCCGCCCCGGTGCCCCTTTGCGCTTCTTAGCGTAACTACCTTCTCTTCCTTTGTGCAGCGATTTCTAAGGCATTTGAATTCATATCAATAGATTAAGAATATAATCTCACTCTCTTGGCCAGCCCCCGCCGTGCTGACGCGTCACGCCATCGGCGGGATCTTCTTCATAGGGTTCCTTGCGATTGATCCCCAACCCGCGGTCCGTCAATTCAGGGCAACCTCAACCTCACGTCTTCAGCTTGACCCGAGGGGGCTCTTTCAGGCCGGAGGAGGAGTATCCAAATTATTATGGCGCGAATTGCATTACGTGAGTGGCTAGAAACGTGAGCTTGCCGGGGCGAAATCCAGATCCCGACCGGTAATTCCTCCGGATCGGTTACCCACCCAATGAAACTCCCTATTTTTATCTCCTCAATCAGTTCGGTGATCAAATTCCTTGGCGCGTTGGCGGCCGTGGCGGTGTTGGCGACCGCCGCCCAGGCCCAAGTAATAGTCTCAAACTTTGTGATCACCACCAGTTCGCTCTCGTTTGATCTGTCTGGCACGTTGACGGGAACTTTCAGCGGCAGCGCGGTCCAGCTTCGCCTCTTGCCGGAGCAGTCGGTTAATTTTGTGAGCGCTCAAAATCAGTTTGTGACACCGGATTCCAGCTCCACGCTCACGATTGGCAACGCCACACTCTACCGAGTAGACACTTATCCCAATCTAGGCATCGTCATGTTTTTCAATGCGTCCATGGCGACCGGCGATGCGATCTCAGGCTCGGTCTTAGTTAATTTTCCAGCCGATACGTTTCAAAACCTGAACGGCACCACCTTCCGTCTGGAAAGAGGCTATGGCGGCGAGGATACCAAGATTCAGGCTACGGGAATCGGCGCCGCTGCTGTGCCCGAACCTTCGACTTACACGGCGATCGCCGGAGCGCTGGCACTGGTAGGCACGATCGTGGTGCGCCGACGCGGCACCTCAAGAGTGGGATGATCCGGGCTGATGAGCCCAAACCAACGGGGACTGGCCGTTTTTTGAGAGCTTTGCTGCAGGCAAACAGGATCAGCAGCGGTCTTTCATCAGAGGTCGATATCAGGCTTGAGTGAGTCTCGCGGTCGAGCCGAATGCGCTGGAGGCGGAGCTTCCCTATTGAGAGACAGAGCTGCATTCGCCCATCACCAACTGGAGGAGCGACGCCCTCTTCGCGCTGTTCGGGGTCGCCAGAACTCTCGGGTGTGATGGGACGAACGGCTCGGAGTGATGAGGCGAGGCAATCCCCGGCGGGCCTGCCCGCTATTTTCCGCAGCGATCTGCTTCGACTCTGGCGGAACCTAGCGGTGGACAACATGACAGATAAGGGGTTATACCCGCATGTCCTTCACCTCACCATGAAACTTGAATTTTTCGTCCGCCGCTGGTTGCGCCTTCTTGGTCCGGCGTTCGTGCTCGCGATTGCCCCGACTTTCGCCGCCGCCCCCGCCCCCGCCCTGAACGAGAAGGATCTGATCGTGGCCGCCGCACCGATGGAGCTCGAAGCCGATGGCGATACCGGTGCGCACGGGCAGCTCGCCGTTGCCCCGGAGATTATCAACACCGACATGGGCAACGATCTAGTCTTCACGATCACGGTGGAGCCTGTGCATGGCCGCGTAGGGTTGGCGGGAGGAGCGAACGAGGCGGACTTCTTTCAGACCAAGACTTCGCGCTTGGGCTACTTTGCCTATCGGCCTGACGAGACTTACGAGGGCACGGATTCGTTTG
>Ga0209390_10005290_pt1 | contig 18434 bp, 20 predicted proteins | sample BON01_FD_187212 | JGI IMG/M metagenome (GOLD analysis project Ga0209390, IMG submission 187212) | Freshwater microbial communities from Lake Bonney liftoff mats and glacier meltwater in Antarctica - BON-01 (SPAdes) (version 2) | ecosystem: Environmental > Aquatic > Freshwater > Ice > Glacier...
TGATTTCAATAGTATGGCGTTCTTGCGGCGTCAGTTGCCGGTAGTTTCTTTTATACACACACGGTTTCCGGCCCTGCCGGAGCCAAACTGCAAGCAGCTGGCGCCGTCTTCAGGCCTTTAGGCCACGGGTTGCACTTCGCTTGGCAGGATGCCACACCGACCCTCCTATCGTGGGCATCAAAAAAACAACTTACAGGAGACTGCTCACCTACCAAATAGACTTAAAAAATCAGAACGATCTGAACTTAGAGTTTCGCAAGTAGTTTATTTTCAATTTCCTACAAAGTCAAATTGGATGATAACGATTAGTGAAACAAAAAAATACCGTCTATTTCAATCTGGAAACAGAACGCAAAACGACAAAATAAAAGTTAGTTCTTAGCCCTAAAATCAATTCCATAGGAAGCGAAAATCAGTTCACTAAAAACGTGAAATCACCATCCCGCGCCCCCTTTTGAGTTCGCTTTCAACTCACCTATTTCTAGGATCAGCATCGCAGCCAACACCGCCCGCCTTCGTATTGCGCTCCACGAACAAAGTCGGCGTCTGCCCCGGCCACCCCCTCTTCGTGCCGCCCCCTGGGAACGCCAAGCCCCAACTCGGCCCCATTGCCCCTGATGTGAGTCGACTCCACGCCCACCACATTTAGCCTCTCCGCCCGCGCCTCCCCTCCTCCGACGTAGTGCGGCTCCCGCACTTCTGCCCTTCGGAGATCATCCCCTTGGCCGAACACCTAAAACGAGGTGCAGCGCTTAACGCTACCCCCACTGCCCAGTTAGCCGTTGGGCCTCGATTGCGTTTCGTCCCCCGGACTGGCCCCGGCACGATTCTTCCACATTAATACAAACCCAAGACCCAGCAACAAGAACGACGCGGTTGAGAAACCGCTCTTCAAAAGCGTGAACCCGCTGGCTACTGAAACTAAGGATTCGGTTACATCGGGAAAGGTTCTGATCATTCGAATTATCAATATATTTTCGACGTAGTCGCAGAGCCCACCGAACGCCGGGAGCAGTGCCAAATACCTCAACTTAGATGGGGCCTGAAATCGCTTGGCGTAGACCCAAATCAACATCAGCGAAAAGCATATCGCAAACAAACCCGGGTAAATAAAGTCGAGTGCGAGCTGCGGAAAGAGATAGGCGTCTCGACCTGCCTGCCCCAGGGACTCGAGGAGGGTCAGCGCTTGCGAATGGGAATACCCCCCCGGCGACAAATCAAACAGCGCCGCATCTGGAGCGTAGCTGTGAACCCGAGGAATGGTGACCAAGAGCATCACCAGGTAAACGGCCATCGTAACAACAAACAGCACCAGAACATTCCTGCCCGTTGCTTTCCCCCGCATGAGGCCGATAAGGCCTGCTCTTCGTCTACTTTCGATCATTGTGAGGCGATTGAACCAGCAATTGGACGCAGTCAGCCGGGCCTGCGGAGCTCGCTAGTGCCGTTTGCGATGACTGGAGAGAGACCCCGATTTTTTAATCAGAGTAAAGAACGCAATTCGATCAGCACGAGTCCTCACGTGGTGAAAATTCTGAGTGCTATTAATGCTGCTTAGTATTTGAGGACGGATCTTGGCCGGGAAATTCCAGATAATTCTAATCAGAGCTGGAACTATCAATATCTCGGGGCACTTAGGCGGAAGCTCGGGACGGGAATGAAATAAAAACCTCCAGTTTCGTTTGGCTACACGCCAAAATGAAACCCTCCTAGGCACGTCGATAAAAACTACGGTGTCTGCCCGCTCCTGAACATCGTAAGATACTCCATCAATGATCCAAACAGGCCTCTCTATCATGGCATGGATTCGGCGATCCCTTTCGTCTTTCGGTGTCTTCTTCCAACCTGATTGCCAGACAACGCAGTCCAAGCTGTCGCTAGGAACGCCCAACGCCTCGCTCAGCTGCCGAGCAAACGTCGATTTTCCAGAGCCCGCGTTGCCGGTTATGATAATTCGTTTCATTTGTCGCCTGACCCGCTACTCGGCTCCGCCCAATTCATCTATGTCCGCCAGATCTTTAGCCCTCCCGGCTGCCGGTTCATTGACCAAAAGACTATCCCGATCGATGAAGTTCACGTTCAGTCCGTCGACGATTTCCTCAATCCGTTTCTCATAACAGATAGCAAAAGAAACTCCGGAGTTTTGATTCAATACTTCCAACCGAAGTAGCGGCATTCCCACGCGGACAATCTCCCATTTCTTCATAAATAACGCGGATGGAACCTCAGCGGCACGAAATCCAAATTCTTAAAAGACCCTCGATAGACATTTTGCGTTATTTTCCGACACCTCAACATAGATGTCCAAATCACCAGTAGCTCGAACATAACCGTGATAGGCGACAGCGCACCCCCCCCTGCTCTCCACGGTTCCATCAAGAATCTCTGTGCAACTCCGGTTAGACTCTCTGCCCTCTGTGACGAATGAAGGTTTTCAGGATCAGACCAAAGCGGGTTTCCAGACCACCCAGACCAGGCTTCATAACGGCCAAAGAAGCTGGACGGCCACCTACCCCTAAGTGACCGGCCATTTGTTTTCTAGGTTTACCCCAAAATGTTCCTGCTATGCGGGAACGGTGAAAGGCTGCTCAACATTTCGAAAATATCAAAACACCAAAGCTGAATTGAGCTGTGATCGTTAACTAGCCTTCTTGCACTAGGAACCTGGAAGATCAAATCGCGTGTCTAATCAACATCGAACGACCACAGGGAGCAGCCAAACTCGACATAACTGATCAAGACCAGTTTATGGCTGATGTCTTGATCCCGTCCGACAAGGGTCGGTGATCGATGGTCTAAACTTCGAGTAAGGAAAACGCCGACATGCTCCTCCAAAGTGATCTACGACTGCCTTCAATTTAACATGCACCTAACTCTCCGCTTCCTTCGGATCTGCACCCTTTTCGCCGCTGCAAACATCGCCTTGCTCACCACCACTGCGGCTGAGCACGGACTCATGAAATCGGTGCCTTTGGAGAAAGCCCGCGTGCTAGTCCTCACCGATATGGGGGCTGATCCAGACGACGAACAATCGCTGGTGCGGCTCCTGTTGTATGCCAATCAAATCGACATCGAGGGAATCGTCGCCACGACTTCCTGCTGGCACCGAGACAGCATCCGTCCCGACTTCATTCACCGCATCGTTAATGCCTACGAGAAGGTGCAACCAAATCTGCTAAAACACGAGGTCGGCTACCCGACCGCCGACTCCCTTCGCTCTGTGATTAGGGACGGAATCCCTAAATATGGCATGACTGGTGTGGGCGATGGCATGGACACCGCCGGATCGGATTGGATCATTACTCTACTGGAAAAAGACGATGATCGCCCCCTTTGGATTTCCGTCTGGGGCGGCCCCAACGTGCTCGCACAGGCCTTACACAAAATCGAACAAACTCGCCCCACCCAAAAAGCCGCCGCTCTGATCGCCAAACTCCGCGTCTACACCATCTCCGATCAAGACGATAGCGCGATGTGGATGCGCCGAAAATTTCCCAACTTGTTCTACATCGTAACCCCAGGCGACGACTACGGGCAGTCAACCTGGTCGGCCATCAACAACGTGTATGATGGCATCGACAATTCCTCGATCAGCAATCCTTGGCTCGCCGAAAATATCCAACAAGGGCATGGGCCTCTCGGCGCAGTTTACCCCGACGTCTCTTGGGGCGTGGAAGGCGATACTCCGGCCTTCCTTGGTCTCATTCCCAACGGGCTCAACCTGCCGGAACGACCCGACTTTGGCGGATGGGGTGGTCGCTACGAACTGAGCACCCCGGCTTTCGACACCATCGGCGACGCGAGTTCCATCGTCGTCCCCGAGCCAGAGACCCGCGATATTTGGACCAACGCCGCCGACACGTATCATCCTTACCTGCCGAGTGAACAAAAACGGTCGATTGAAAAGCATGCCCAATCTTTCACCAGCGACCAAGTCACCCTCTGGCGCTGGCGCGATGACTTTCAAAACGATTTTGCCGCTCGCATGGACTGGTGCACTCAAAGCTACAAAACGGCAAACCACCCTCCCATCCCGCATCTGAACCACTCCGAAAACATCACCGTAAAATCTGGCGAAGCCATCAACCTCGACGCCTTCGGCAGCAGCGATCCCGACGGCGATAGCATCAGCTATCTATGGTTCCACTACCCCGAAGCCGGCACCTACAACGGTAAATTGGAAACCGGAGGCGCAGAAAATTTCGATCGCTACCATGTAACGGCTCCCAAAGTGGAGGAAGAGGTCACCGCCCATTTCATTTTGCGACTCACCGACAAAGGCTCCCCCGCCTTGACACGCTATAAACGCATCATCGTGACAATCACTCCCTAAACGCACTCTCTTCCGTAAAAAAAGTTGGTCGGCCACCTACCCCTAAGTGACCGACCATTTGTTTTCTGAGTTACCCCAAATGTTCCTGCTAAGCGGGAACGCGCTTAAAGTTGCACTGGAGATGCTGGATGTCAAATCGCATTCATAGGAAAAACTACGTAGTCGTTAATCAAGCTGTTCTGTCGTTTTAGCCACGAGGTTTTTTGGCCCTCCTCGGGTCGCTTTTTACTGCGACGACTGCTCCAATGGAGACCACGCATCCTGCCAACGAATAAACAGGCGATCAGGTCCCAACCGAATCGGTAACCATCCATAGCGACCATCGATGGCATTCTTCGGGCGCCAGATGTCGAACATCGCCATGAATCTTCGGTCTGCACCATCACCGATCGCCTACCCCGTGGGCATTGATGTGGGTTCCGGTATCATCGAGCCAAAACTCCCTCGAACGAATGTTGGCAACTTTCGGCTCCGCTCAAGATCGACGCCATGGCCGAAAGCTTCATCGCAAGGACCCATCTGTTTAAAACAGAAAGGGGCAGCACTTGATTCTGGATTCCCGAATCCGGATTTGCAGACAAAATCAAATGCCGGTTTTAGTCAGAAAAATCTCTCAGTCCGGACGAGTAAAAAAAGTTGGCCGGCCACCTACCCCTAAGTGACCGACCATTTGTTTTCTGAGTTACCTCAAATGTGCCTGCTAAGCGGGAACAATAGAACGATTCCATCACTTCGGCTCATTGTCAAAGACGAGTGTGAGGAATAATTACGTAGTCAGGCATCCTCTTTTGGACGCATTCCCTCCCCTTCGCCCCAGTGTCCGGTCTAGAAACTACGACTAACGGTTCTTTTTCACCTGTGGGACGGCCGCGGGCTCTCGAGCGAGAAGTGCTTTCATTTGGGCTAAAGCAGCGGGATCAGAATCCGCGATATTCCTGGTCTCGAGCGGATCTTCTTGGAAGTCGTAGAGTTCGTAAATGGCTTCCGTTGCCGACTTACCGAAGGGAAGCCACTCGATCAACCGATACCGCGCCGAGCGAATAGCGCGACCGTTCCGATTGCCTCGGTTAAACGTGTGATAAGCATAGTCGCGGATTGTCTTTCCAGGAGTGCTCAAGACCGGTGACAAATCCAGCCCATCAATGGGTTGCGAAGTCTGGGGCGCGGGTAGACCCGCGAGCGATGCGAGGGTGGGGTAGATATCCACGGTCTCCGTCAGTTGGATCGCATTCTTGCCCGCGTTGCGTCGATCCGGAGTGCGAATGATGACTGGAATCCGCACGGCCTGTTCGTAATTCGTGTGCTTTGTCCACACCCCATGGTCGCCGAGATGGAAGCCATGATCGCCCCAAAGCACGACAATGGTGTTGTCGGCAAATCCGGTTTCTTCCAACGCATCCAAAACCTTGCCAAGCTGGGCGTCCATGTAAGTGACACTGGCATAGTAGCCGTGGATGAGCTTTTGCGTTAAATCCGACTCGAAAGGCGTTCCGTTGGTTCGAGGGATCGGCGTAAAGGCCGCAATCTCACCATCCTCCTTGCCGGCAAAATCGGGCGCACCTTCCGGTGGTTTCTCGTAGACTGGCATCGGCAAGTTCGCCCGGTCATAACTATCCCAATATTTTTTCGGAGCCGAAAAAGGCAGATGGGGACGCACAAAACCCACCGCTAAGAAAAACGGCTTGTTTTCATTGCGCTTTAACCATTGCAAACGATCCACCGCCGTCGCCGCCGTGCGGCCGTCCGCATAAGCCTCATCAAGCACATCGGCCGCCTCCCAAGCCGCGCCGCGCGGACGGAGCTCACCGGTTTCGTCCCGAGCCCCCATATTGGTGAAAAGACCTTCCTCCCGCGTTAGTTCGCGGTGGTTACTTTCGGGCAACACGTAGTCGATCACTTTGTCGGGGTGATGTGGCACACTCCATGACGCATCATCGTTAGTGTTACCGTGGCCAATGTGATAAACCTTTCCCACCGAATGAGCGACGTAACCATTATTCATGAAATGCTGAGGCAACGTCACCGCATCGGGATAGACGGTGCGAAACTCGGTGCCGAAGTTGTAGAATCCCGTCGAAGTCGAGCGACTCCCCAACATCAGATTATAGCGTGAAGCCATGCAGACCGCTTGGTTGCAGTAAGCACTCTCGAACCGGACCCCCGTGCGAGCGAGTCGATCTAAGTTCGGCGTAATCGCGACCGCATCGCCGAACGCACGGATGGTCGGTTTGAGATCATCCACCAGAATGAGGAGCACATTGGGCTTATCCGCCGCCTGAATCAGTGTGGAGGTCAGGCCCAACCATACGGCGGAAAGAATTAAATTTCGTTTGGATACAATCATGTCGGGTCGGGATCTTCGTGCGTCGGGGGAACTGAATTTATTTCTGGAGCGACTTCACATTTCGAGAAGCGGGTTTGGGATAGACGCCCACTTGCTGCGCCCACTCCGCCCACCGCTTGGCCAATCGCTCCGCCACTTTGGGGCGACTTGCGACTAAATCGTTGGTTTCCGTGCGGTCGGTTTCGAGATCATAGAGCTCCCATTTCGAGACGTCGACTCCGCCCGGAACCGAAACTTCCGAGCCCACCAGTTTCCACTTCCCGTCCATGATGGCGGCATTATCCTCATGTTCGAAAAACAACGGTTCCGCCCGCTCGAGTGCAGTCCCGGTGAACGCTGGCGTGAGTGATCGCCCCGTCAGGGCGTGGATCGAATGGCCCTCAAATTCCGTGGGGTAGCTCGCTCCGGCTAACTCGTAAACCGTCGGCGCCAAATCGATCAACGTCGCCGGGTCGCCATACCAATCCGAACGAGGCGCGATCCCCCGCGGCCAGTGCGCAATCAATGGCGACGAGAGTCCCCCCTCATGGGTAAAATGCTTAAATTTCCGAAACGGCGTGTTGGACGCATTGGCCCAAACTTCCCCATAACTCGGCCCCGAGCCGTAAGTAGAATCCCAAGCTTCCAGATCAAATGGATCCGTCGCCCCCCCCAAACGACCTCCCTCTTGGCAGGCACCATTATCCGAGAGGAATAAAATAAGCGTGTTCTCGTATTTACCCTCCGCCTTCAGGTACTCAACCAGACGACCAATGTTTTGATCCATCCGATCAATCATCGCGGCATAATTTGCCATCCGAAGATCCATCTCCTGCTGCTTCTGCGGTCTCATCTCGTCCCACGACTTGAAGGAACGATCACTCAGCGCCCAATCCTCATCGATGAGCCCGAGTTCTTGCTGCCGCTTCAGCCGCGATTCGCGCAACTTGTCCCAACCCATCATATACTTCCCCACATACTTTTGCACTTCCTCCTGATGCGCCTGCAATGGCCAGTGCGGTGCCGTATAGGCCAAGTAGAGAAAGAAGGGACGGTCGTCCGCCTCCGCTTCCTCGCCGATGAAGGACATCGCATAATCCGTAAACGCATCCGTCGTGTAGTAGCGCCGATCAGTCGTGCTCTCTAGTTCCACCACCGCTTCGTTTTGCAGCGTGATTCCACGGGGAGCCTCCGGCTCAAAAAAATTGGTCGCACCGGTGATCGAGCCATAAAACTGATCAAATCCTCGCTGGAGCGGCCATCGACTTTGATCGTGAATCCCCAAATGCCACTTCCCCGCGAGGAAGGTCGCATAACCACTTTCCCGCAGAACTTCTGCCATGGTCAGACAATTTTGGTTCAAGAAGCCGCGGTAAGCAGGGAAATCGGGACCATGATCCATCATCTTTGCTTGGGGAGGATTGGTCATCCACCCGATGCCCGTCTGGTGAGGATGCAGCCCCGTCATCAATGAGGCCCGCGTCGGGCAACAACGCCCGCTGTTGTAGAACCGGGAAAACTTCATGCCCCCGGCGGCCAACGTATCAAGTGTCGGCGTCTCAATCTCACCACCATAAGGCCCGATATCAGAAAACCCCATATCATCGGCCATGATGAGGATTACATTGGGGCGTTCCACCGCTGCCTGAAGCCCGATGCATAACATCAAGGCAGACACAGCAAGGAGCAGACGTTTTAAGCACGTGAGTGGGGGCATCCCGCAATCTTGAGCTGAGTTCCGCGGAAAGCACAAACCACTAAAAACGAAGAACTCATTACCGTCACATTTGACCACGAGGCGGCGAACCTACATCGATGGACCGGCCGGCCGATTGAACTTTCCGATTCTCGAAACCGACAAAGGCCGCTTTCTTCGCAAACGCCCCCGCTCCCTTCCCCACGATTAATGACCTCTCGCCCCGCAAACTCCACCTCTCATCCGACATTGAAAATCACCCTGACTTATCTCGTCTTCCCCCGCCTCGGTTCGATCGTAGCCGGAATTTTCACGTTCATATTTGCTTCATCGTTGTTCGGCGATCCAGCCACGACCTACGCGTTGATCGAAAACGTTCCCTACTACGATGAAGTTCGGACCGCCTCCGATGCCTACATCCGGGAACGGTGCGTGCTCGACGTCTACTCCCCCGAAAACAGTCCAAATTTCGCGACCGTGGTCTGGTTTCATGGCGGCGGCTTGACGGGCGGCCATAAATCCGTCGCAAAGAGGTTAAAACAACAGGGTATCGCCGTCGTGGCGGTCAACTATCGATTGTCCCCCCGCGTAACTGCTCCCGCCTACCTCGAGGACTCCGCTGCGGCCGTGGCCTGGGTCTTCCAAAATATTGCAAAATTCGGAGGCGATCCGGATAAGATTTTTGTCTCCGGCAGTTCGGCCGGTGGTTACCTCGCCAGCATGCTGGGTCTCGATAAATCCTGGCTCGCTGCCCATAACATCGACGCGGATCGTATTGCCGGGCTTATTCCGCTCGCTGGCCAAACCCTGACTCACTTCACGATCCGAACGGAACGTGGCCTCCCCCGCGAACGTCCCCTGATCGACGCATTGGCACCACTGCATCACGTGCGCGCGGATGCCCCGCCGATCCTCCTCGTCACCGGCGATCGAGAAATGGAAATGCTCGGTCGCTACGAAGAAAACGCCTACTTCTACCGCATGCTAAAAGTCGCCGGACACCCCGACGTGCGCTTGCTGGAACTCGATGGCTACGGCCATGCCCCCTCAGAACCATTCTACCCGCTCCTCCTCGCGGAGATCAAACGGGTGCTCGAGGGCCGCGAATAAGGGCACCCTATTTGGCCGCTAGATCACCTGCCTCGGCATCGATCGGAGGGATGTAATTAGGATACATCTTCGTCGCGCAGTCGCCGCAGATTCCATGCGTAAACTCCGCCCGCGTGTGCCCGCCCAAATAAGTCTCCACTTGCTCCCAGTAACCCTGTCATCGCGGACTTTTTTGCACCCCGCACAAATTTGAATGTAGCCGCGCCGTTCTTTGATTTCACTGAGCGCTGCCTGCAGTGAGTCCGCCTGTTGCTGGAACCGGCGAGTCATGCGCACGAGTTTCACTATCACCAAAATCATCAGTGCGATCACGACTCCTGCGCCCACCAGAATTCCATAGAGTTTCGTCAGGTCCGGCTCTTTCACCACCTCCTCATCCAAAAATCCGTCCAGCGACCAGTCATCCCCCACCATCCCCATCCGATGATACGTCTCGGCGATATGCCTCCACCTCCCCGCGCTTTGATAGCCGAGTTTAACCACATCGGGCAGCACCAACCGACGAAACCCTTCGGCCTCATCCTGCAAGTGTTCGCGGGAGTGACGCTGGCTATACCGCTGGTAAATTAACTCCACCATCTCTTCCGAGTGATCCAACGCATAGCTCCAGCCGCGCAGCGATGCCTCGCGAAACCGGGCGACTCTCTCGGGATGATTTTCAACCTGATCTCGAGTCGTGAACAGCGTATCGCCGTAAAAATCGATGCCCGTCGAACGCGGCGTGGAAGTCAGAAACGATAGGCCACTCTGCGTGAGTAAGAACGGTTCATCCGTCACATACGCCGACATCGCCGCGACCTCATCATCGATCAACGCGCCGGGGGAAAACGTATGCGCCCCCACTTCGAACTCGGCTTTGATCACGTCCTCAAATTCTAAATACGCCAACAATTCCTCCGCGTGCGGTTCGAGCATGATCCGCTTTCCCACCAAATCCTGGATGCTTGAAATTCCGTTTCTCGACTTCACGACTAGAATCAGTGGCGAATGCTGTAAAATCGGCGCGAGCACCACCACGGGTTCACCCTGATCGTGCAACAAAACCAAGTCCGATGCCGCCACCCCAAACTCCGCAGCTCCGCTCAAAACGTAGTCTGGGGCTCTTCGTCCCTCACCGCTTCGCGCAGCGTGACCTCCCGACCAACTTCCCGATAATAGCCTTGTTCAATCGCAGCGTAGTCACCCGCAAACTGAAACTGGTGCCGCCATTTCAATTGCAGCGTCACTTCATCCAAAGGTTGTGCCGCGAGACTCGCTCCACCGATGAGCATTAACCTCCCCCCACCTGACTTACCCACCCAACGCCATAATTTTCAAAATTTGAACCGCTCTTCGTGAGCCGGCTGGCACAGCCGATATCACCCCCCCCACTTTTGGTCATGCAAGACCCAGCCTCAACGTGCATTAATACTTAGACTAAACCGTCCTCACCTCTCGATTACTACCCATGACACCTCACCCCTACGGCACCACCTCAGACGGACTCGAGATCATGCGCTACTCCTTGGTGGATCCAACCTCCCTCGCCTCGGTGGATATCATCACCCTCGGCGCGATCATCACTTCTATCCGCGTCCCCGATCACCGTGGAAATCTCGCCGACGTCGTCCTCGGGTTCGACTCTCTCGGGGACTACCTCAATCCTCACCCCTACTTTGGGGCCATCGCCGGTCGGGTAGCCGGCCGCATCACCGGCGCACAATTTTCTCTCGACGGCCAAATCTTCCAACTCGCGCCCAACCAGCCGCCCAATCACTTGCACGGCGGCCCCCATGGCTTTGATCGCCACGTCTGGCAGGCTCAGCCCCTCACTCGCGCAGATGGCGCCCCTTCCCTTCGCCTCTCGACGATCAGCCCAGCCGACGATCAAGGCTACCCCGGAACCGTTCATGCCTCCGTCACCTACACGTTTACCCCCGAGTTAAACTTGATCGTCGAAATGGCCGCCACCACGGATCGCGCCACGCCGTTCAACCTCACTCAACACTCCTATTTCAATCTGTCCGGCGAAGGCTCTGGCTCCACCCTTGATCATATTCTCGAGGTCCCGGCGCAACGCTACGCCCCCACCGACGACCGCCTGACTCTGCTCGGTCGCAGCGAATCCGCCACCGGTTCCGCCAACGACTTCCGCCTCCCGCGCAGGATCGGCGATGTCGTCGATGCTCTGCATCAGCAACACGGCGACCTCTACTTTCTCCGCGACCCTCTTCCCATGACTGCTCCTCGCGCACTCTCATGGGTCGCGCGACTTCGGGCCCCCGTCAGCGGCCGCGAACTCAACGTCCACTCCGATGAAGATTGTCTGCAATTCTACACTGGCGTCAGTCTCGACGGCTCCATCATCGGAAAATCAGGTCACGCCTATGGCCCCTACACCGGGATTTGCTTAGAATGCGAAGGCTACCCCGATGGCCCCAATACCCCCGCGCTTGGCGATATCATCCTGCGCCCCGGCCATTTGCTTCAGCGCACCACTCACTACACGTTTACCGCCGCGCCCCCGGCTTTATTCTCACCCCATGCTTTCTTTCCCCGAAGCCCCGTTGCCTCAAAACCGGTCCATCCGAATCGGCATTCTTGATAGTGGTCTCATCGTTAACGATTGCCATCTCGTGAGCGACCGTCGCGCCGGGTTCAATCCCGTCGCGATCGCCTCCCGCCACCCCGATAATGCCGCCCGGGTGGCCGCCCCGGCACGATATCGCCAAACTCTCCCCCACGTTCCATGCCTTACTCGATGATTCCTCCATCGAGGTCCTCGACATCGCCCTCCGCAACATCAACTCGCCCTTATCCGCGCCGTCTGCGCCCGGGGCACCGTGCCAGAAATTCTGGCGCAAAAGCCGCTCGCCCTCGACTACGCCGATGCCCTCGCGGCGGTCCCATGCGGCGAAGACACCGGCATCCTCCTCTCGGTGAACCAGAATATGCGCGACGACCAATCCGTGCGCGCGGCTCACCACTTGCTGGCCACCGGCACTCTCGGGGAACCGGTGTTCGCTACTCTCGACCTGCGCGGGATTCCCCATTGGCAACCGTGGCAGGCCGAAATCGGCTCAGCGTCGCTCAAGATCATGTCGATCCACCACCTCGATTGCATGCGTCACTGGTTCGGCGACCCAAATCGGACCTAATGCCGCACCCGCTCCGACCCCCGCACCAAGTTCCCCCACTCCGACCGTATCTGCACATCCATTCTCGAATATAACCGCGGTTTCCGCGCCGTGATCATTGACGATGCCCGGCCCAAGAGGGCTGCCCCGCCGACCTCAAGATCGAGTGGCGCATCGAGGGCCTCGATGGCATCGCGATCGGCAATATCGGCTGGTGCCCAGACCCCTACCTCACGCCGTCCCCCTTGCGCTACGCGGCCCAAGGGCGATGCCGACTTCATTCACCCGCAACTCTCCGGGCAGTTGCTTCCCCGACGCCTTCGCCGGCACCATGGGGCAACTCTTGATCGCCCTCGAATCATCCCCCCCGCCCTCCCTGCCCGCTCGCGACAATCTAAAATCACTCGCTCTCGTCGAAGCCTCCATCATGAGTGCCCGCAAACATCGCGCCATCTCTCCCTCCTAACTTCAGCAGTCCTTTCGATAACCCTCAACTTCACGCCCCATGCAACTAGGCATCATTAACAGCGCATTCGGTCAGGCCGGCGTCGACACCGTCACTGGTTTAAACCACATCGCTCGCATCGGCTTCGACTGCGTCGATATCTTCACTGAAGCGATGACCATCACGCCCGAGGAGAAACGCGCCATCCTCACCACCTGCGAAGCGCAAAACCTTCCCATCATTTCCCTTCCCGTGGTCGCCGTGGGCCTCATCGACTTCAACGATCCCGTGCGGGCGTTCCATGTCGCTCGTTGCAAAAAGTTCATTGATCTCGCCGCCGAATTTGGCGCCAAAAATATCTTACTCGTGCTCGGTGAATACCTCTGGCAACGCGAGGTAATCAGCCCTGCCGATCAATGGCGCTGGGCCGTCGAAACCTGCCGTGAGCTCGGCGACTATGCCGATTCGAAAAGCATCGATATCGCTCTCGAACTCGAACCATTCCGGCTCAGCCTGCTCAACAATATTTCCGCGATGGCGCGTTTCCTCACCGACTGCGACCACGCCCGCGTCCGCGCCAATATCGATATCAGTCACCTCGTCCTCGCCGACAACGGCCCCGAACAGCTCGCGCAGCTTTCCGGCCAAGCTATCCACGTCCACATCAGCGACTGCGACGGCAAAGTCCACGGCGACCTTCCTCCCGGACGAGGCATTGTAAAATTCGCCCCGTATCTTCACGCCATCAAGGACCTCAACATCGACGGCACCGTCGCCATCGAGCTCGAATACTCCCCCGACCCCGCCAAAATCGTCGAGTGGGTGGCGGAAGCTTACCGCGAAACCGCCCGCCTTATGGAGCTCACCGGCCTCCGCAGCTGCCCCCCCCCTCGAATCTTCCATGAGCCACGATCACCATAACACTCTCGCCCGCCCCCCCCTACACCTCGACTACAGTCTCACCGGTGAGAATGCCTCGCGCGCGATCGAACGAGGCTTGGCGGAGGCCGACTGGTATCAGTGCCCGATCCCCCGCGCGGAGATGCGCAAACTGCTTGAACGACGAGACGGTCCCGCCATCCGCGATACCTTGATTTGGTTCGCCCTGCTCCTTGGATCCGCCGCTGCCACCATCGCATTATGGGGATCGTGGTGGGGCGTGATTCCCTACCTCGTCTACGCCGTGATCTATAGCTCAACTTCCGACGCTCGCTGGCACGAGTCCAGTCACGGCACGGCCTTCAAGACCGATTGGATGAACAACGCCCTCTACGAAATCGCCTCCTTCATGGTCATGCGTGAGCCCACGCTCTGGCGCTGGAGTCACACCCGCCACCACAGCGACACCATCATTGTTGGCCGCGACCCGGAGATTGCCGCGCCCCGCCCGCCCGACCTCAAAGCCATCGCGTTGGGGTTCTTCAACTTCAGCGGCTACCCCCTCTACTTCGGCAAACTCTTCCGCCACTCCTGCGGGCGCATGTCCGCCGAGGAGAAAACATTCATTCCCACCACCGAGTTCTCGAAGATCTACTTCAAGGCTCGCATTGCGCTCGTAATCTACGCGACCTCCCTCGGTCTCACCCTCGGCTACGGCACCATGCTGCCCCTTCTCTTGGTCGGTTTACCCAATATTTTCGGCACCTGGTTGCTGCCCCTTTACGGTTACACCCAGCACGCTGGCCTCGCAGAAAACGTGCTCGATCATCGACTCAACTGTCGCACCGTCTACGTCAGCTTCATCCATCGCTTCTTGTATTTGAATATGAACTACCATGTGGAACACCACATGTTTCCGCTCGTGCCCTACCACGCTTTGCCGCGACTGCACGAACTCGTCAAATCCGATATGCCGCCCCCCTATCCGAGCCTGCTCGCCGCGTGGCGGGAAATCATTCCCACTCTCATCCGCCAGGCCAAAGACCCCGCCTACCATATCAAACGCAAACTTCCGGCTCCCGTGATTCCGAGCCCCCCTGCCGTCGCCCAAACCGCCGCCCCGCCCGACACCGATGGGTGGATCGAAATCTGCGCCGCCGCCGATCTCGGACCCGCCGATGTCATTCGGTTCGATCATGGCAAAAAAACCTACGCCCTCGTGCGCGATGAATTCGGCGAACTTCACGCCACCGATGGGATCTGCACCCACGGCAACACCCACCTCGCCAACGGACTCGTCAAAGGCAGAATCATCGAGTGCCCGAAGCACAATGGCCGCTTCAATCTCGCCGACGGCTCTCCCGCTCGCGCCCCCATTTGCCGCGGCCTCGCCACCTACCCGCTGGCAGAACGCAACGGCCGGCTCTACCTCAATATTGCGCAGACCGGTGGCGACGGAGCTCGCCCCGAACAGACCTACCCACTCCGCGTGGTCAGCAACTCCAGCGTGGCCACCTTCATTAAAGAACTCGTTTTGGAACCCATTGACCCTGACCAAAAGGTCGCATTCACCCCCGGCGACTATCTCCAGCTGGATATACCGACCTACGCAGAAATCCGCTTCCAAGATTTCGACATTCCATCGCCCTACCGTGAAGTCTGGGCGCAACACCACGTGTTCGATCTCGTCGCCCGCAACCCCGATTCCACCCGCCGCAACAACTACTCCCTCGCCAGTAATCAGCAGACCGAATCCACCCTTCGGTTCAATGTGCGGATCGCCACCCCCCCGCCGGGGCAAGACTGCTCCCCCGGGGTCGGATCAAGCTATGTCTTTAACCTTAAACCCGGCGATGAAGTCACTGCCGTCGGTCCCTTCGGCGATTTTCACCCCAAACCAACCCAACGAGAAATGGTCTACATCGGCGGCGGCGCCGGCATGGCCCCGCTTCGCGCCCACCTCTCCCACCTCTTCGAGACCGAACACACCGCTCGCCGGGTGAGCTATTGGTATGGTGCCCGCTCCGCGCAGGAGATTTTCTACGCCGATACGTTTCAGACCCTCGCGACTGCCCATCCTAATTTCAGTTTCCACCTCGCGCTCTCCTCTCCTCTTTCCGAGGACAACTGGGGCGGACTCCAAGGCTTCATTCACGAAGTCGTGCGGGAGCACTATCTCGCTAGCCACCCGACCCCCGGCGCCGTCGAGTATTACCTCTGTGGTCCGCCCATGATGATCAAAGCCTGCACGAAGATGCTTTCCGATCTCGGTGTGCCTCCTCATCAGATCGCCTATGACGAATTCTAGCATCAGACCCAGCTCGTTTCTTGGTGGGGGTTTTCTCCCTCGCCCCGAAAACGTCCGGAAGACTGAATTCCTTCGCCCCCGAACAGCCCCACCCAGCCAGCACCAAAACCGCAGCCGAAGCCTACCGTGGATCGCCGATCCCGCCCCGGTTTGGTGGCTATCCCGTCAAACGATCGCCCCCAAAATTCTGCGTTTGGTTTGCCCCCAACGACGGCCGCGACGCAGGATAAGGTGAATCAACCCGCCACCGTCTGCGTGCAGGAGGTCGCCAACTCGCGCTTGACCGCAGCAGTGACGTTTGCAAAGCAGCACGAGCCTTGGGGGTTGCGAATTTCGCAGGCGCAGCGAGCCGCCTTCATCTCGGCGGCAATGCGGCGAGGAACGGTGCATTGGCCGGTGGTGCGAATCTCAGAACGGACCATCTCCACGTCAAAACCGAAGCAGTAGCATAACTGCGGGTTGGCGCTGGTCTTCCCCGTCGGCACTTGGCGCACGTCGGCTAGGGACAGCCCGGTGCCAGTGCCGTTGAAATAAACCACCTCACATTCCGGCGAGCGGCAAAAGGCAAACGGCCCCGCCTCAACCGCAGTGAGGTGCGCCAGCTTCACCTGATGCTTTAAGGTCAGCAACGAAACGGTTTTGCCGACTCGTCCGCAGTGCGGACAAACCAAACGGACCGAATCGGAACAGGGCACGGTTGCGGAAAGGAGAGACCCGGCACAGCAGTCGGACATGGTGGATTTATTTAACGGTGGAACGATCGGCGGGGAATCCGCTGGCGTCGACAAGGGCGAGCAATTGGTCACGATTGGCGATGGCTGGATCGTAAATCAAAATTGCCACCTTGGTGTCGTAGTTCACGGCCGCTTGTTTCACCCCCGGTGCCCGGCTGAGTGTGGCTTGAATACCGGTGGCGCAAGCCGCGCAATCCATGGAGGGGATCCGCACGCTGAGCCTGGCATCATCCACCCCGACGGCAGCGGCGTCGATCTGATGATTTGCGGCCGGCAGTGAGGGATAAATGGCAGCACCCAGCGCCACGAGCGTGCCCAGCCACAGGATGATTCGCGCGGCCTTGCCGGGCGGCCGGGCACAGGTACCGTCCGTGCAGTCAGTCTTGGATCGGCGATAGGTCAGCCACCAAGCGAACCCGAGCAGGACGAAGGTCACCGCCAGCAGCACCGGGCGCCATTCGGCGAACCACGCCGAAGCGGCAAAGCTGCCCAGCCCGAGACTCAGCGACAGCAACGGTCCGATGCAGCAGAGCGACGCGACGAGCCCGGCGAGGACGCCGCCCATTAGAACCCATGGGGAACCATTCTTTTTCATGGCCGCATCCTACACCCTGTAGTAAGGTATAAGGTCAAGCGAAGCCTATGACAATTGGAGAACTGGCCAAAAAGGCCGCCATGAATGTGCAGACCATCCGCTATTATGAGCGGGAAGGGCTGTTGCCCATTGCTCACCGCTGGCCGGATTCGGGCTATCGCGATTTTGACGAAGAGGCCTTGTTAAGGCTCGGTTTTATCCGCTCCTCGAAGGAACTCGGCTTCACGCTGCGTGAGATCAAGGAACTGTTGGACATGCGTATCCTGCCGGGCGAGTCGTGTGCGGAAGTTCAGCAGATGATCAGTGCCAAACTCGCCGACCTCGATCGACGAATGATTGATATGCGCCGATTGCGACGCACCCTAGCGAAGTTGGAGGCATCTTGTGGTCGGCGAGAGCATCCGAAAAGCTGCCCTGCACTCTGGGCCATTGAAAAATAGAATCTGGTCGTTATCGGGTGACCCACTCAATTTTTAGAACCGTAGTTGTGTGAGATGCCCCCGGATAATAGCCATAAAGTATTCGTGTGACATTGTGACGACTTGACCCCGTTGATCTAGCCCAGGTGGAGACATCAAAGCGATGCCGGCCCCCATTTGTGCCCTCCCCGAGCAACAGGAAATTGTCCGACTCCTCGACGAGCAGTTCACGGTGATCGCGCAGAACGAGCGGGAGATCGATGCCGCGCTCAAGCGCAGCGAAGCCCCCCGCCAGTCGATCCTCAAAAAGGCCTTCTCCGGCCAACTCGTCCCCCAAAGATCCCACCAACGATCCCGCCAGCGATCCCGCCAGCGAGTTCCTCGCCCAAATCCGCGCCGAACGCAAAGCCGTCATCTCCAAAGCCAAGCCGAGACGCAGCCGGACATTGATTGCTACTAAGCAATAAAAACTCCCG
>Ga0209390_10005292_pt1 | contig 18424 bp, 17 predicted proteins | sample BON01_FD_187212 | JGI IMG/M metagenome (GOLD analysis project Ga0209390, IMG submission 187212) | Freshwater microbial communities from Lake Bonney liftoff mats and glacier meltwater in Antarctica - BON-01 (SPAdes) (version 2) | ecosystem: Environmental > Aquatic > Freshwater > Ice > Glacier...
CTTGGAAGAACTCAAAGGCTGGCTGGTACAACGCTCTGGTGCTTTTAGCGAACGAGCGAGAACTTATGGATTGCCTCAACCCAAAGGGATGCTCATCCTAGGCGTACCTGGTTGTGGGAAGTCACTCATCGCCAAAACCACTTCTAGATTATGGGGTTTACCCCTACTCAGACTAGATATGGGTCGAGTCTATGATGGCTCGATGGTGGGACGCTCTGAAGCCAATTTACGCGGTGCCCTCAAGACGGCGGAGTCTATTTCTCCAGCGATTCTATTTATCGATGAACTAGACAAAGCCTTCTCTGGTTCAGGTTCGGGGGACTCCGACGGTGGTACATCCAGCCGCATCTTTGGCTCATTCCTGACTTGGATGCAGGAAAAAACCTCACCCATCTTTGTGATGGCAACAGCCAACCGGATCGAAAAACTGCCAGGTGAGTTCCTACGCAAAGGACGATTTGATGAAATCTTCTTTGTAGATCTACCCACTCAGTCCGAACGGGAAGCCGTATTCAGAATTCACTTGAGTAAGCGTAACCGAGATTTAGAACGCTTCGACCTGGAGCAACTGTCTAAAGTTGCCGATGGCTTCTCGGGAGCTGAAATAGAACAAGCTTTGATTGCCGCTATGTATGATGCTTTTGCTCAGAACCGTGAGTTCACGCAACTAGACATCATCGCCGCCATCAAGGCTACTCTGCCCCTCTCGCGGACAATGACAGAGCAGGTAACTGCTTTGCGAGATTGGGCAAGACAGCGAGCGCGTCCCGCCGCTGCCTCAGTCGCTGAGTATCACCGACTGGAGTTTTAACCAAGCTTGCTCCGATTATCGGAGTCAAGGTGCTAGTGGATTCGATTGGGGAGCACAACAACCCGATCGACACTAGCAAGGAGACCAAACTCGATCGCCTGACAAAATCGATCGATTGCCGTAACAGTTCAAGTTGTCGTTTCGCCCAACTCAATTATTAGAGGAAACCGATATGTCTCACTTTAGCACTCTCCGTACCAAAATCACTGACGCTGAAATTCTCAAAACTTCTCTCCGCGACCTTGGTATCAACGTCAAGACCGAAACAGACCTACGCGGCTACCAAGGTCAGCGCGTCCGGGCTGATATCGTCGCCATTTTAGAAGGTGAATACGATCTAGGTTGGTCCCGCAACAGCGACGGTTCTTTCGACCTTATCGCCGACCTTTGGGGCGTTGCCAAAAAGCACAACCAAACTGAGTTAATCAACTCAATCAACCAAAAGTACGCAGTTAACAAAACCTTATCTGAAGTGCAACAACGTGGTGGTTTACAAAACGCCAATGTTACACTGGTTCTGCAGTAGCAGTTACGCTGTATCTTCCCAGAAGAATGGGTCGATCCTAACTAGGATCGACCCATTTTTATCATTTCTAATCGAGGAACCTCAATCAGTCTGGGCTAGTTTGTAGCTCATATATTTTAGATATAGCTTGCAGCATAAACTTGCCTCGATACAGACTAATACAAAACAATATATTGGATTAGGGAGGTGCGTAGAAATAACGTACCAAATTGTAGGGTGTGCGATCGCAAAGCGTAACGCACCAGCACATTCACAGTCGGTACTTTATTTAGCGGCCAGTTCCTTAACCGAACTGTATTGAGCGCATTTTTAACTGTTTATAAGTCTTGGTGTGTAAATGGCTTGGGATTGTCACCTGTATAGGTAGCGGCGATGTGTCCGTCCCCAGTGATTTGATATTTGTAAGTCACCAATCCTTCCAAGCCAACTGGCCCACGCGGGGGCATCTTTTGGGTACTGATGCCTACTTCCGCACCGAAACCATACCGGAACCCATCCGAAAATCGGGTCGAACAATTGTGAAATACATTTGCGGCATCGACTCGATCGAAAAATACTTTGGCGGTGGTAAGATTTTCGGTGACAATCCCATCGGTATGGCGCGAACCATAGGTATTAATATGGGTGATGGCTGCATCGAGATCGGGGACGATTTGGATGGCGAGAGTGAGGTTGCTGTATTCAGTCGCCCAATCAGTAGCGATCGCCAGATCGATCGTAAGATTCTGTTGATTACCTAGGATTTCGTGTCCGAGTTCGCTTAATCTTACTTCTACTCCATTTGCCTGTAATTGATTAATAATTGGCAGTAATAATTTACTAGCGATCGATTGATGAATCAATAGGGTTTCGATTGCGTTACAAGCTGCTGGGTACTGAGTTTTAGAATCGATCGTAATCGCGATCGCTTTGTCGAAATCTGCCTCACTGTCTATATATAAATGACAAATTCCATCCGCATGACCAAGGACGGGAATTCGGGTATTGTCTTGGACATATTTAACAAATTCATTGGAACCGCGCGGGATAATTAGATCGACATAACGGTCTAATTTTAGCAGCTCGGTAGTTTCCGATCGCGTGGTTAAGATTTGAATCGCATCAGGATCGACTTCAGATTGAGCCAATCCAGCTTTAATTGCTTTAACCAATACATTACAAGACTCGATCGCTTCTCGTCCACCCTTTAAAATTACCCCATTCCCCGACTTAATTGCCAAACTTGCAATCTGAATTACAGCATCGGGACGAGCCTCGAAAATCACCCCTAAAACACCGACAGGACAGCTTACTCGCTGCATAATCAAGCCAGCATCGAGTTCTTTATGGATCTGCCTTTGACCCACTGGATCGGCTAATTTACCCACATCTCGGACACCGACGATCGCACTTTTGAGTTTAGCCGCATCTAATTTCAATCGGGCATACAAAGCTGGGGCAATTTCCCCCTCCGCAGCCTGACAATCGGCTGCATTTGCGGCAACGATTTCATCGGCATAGATTTCTAGAGATTTGGCAATGAATTCGATCGCTTTGTTCTTCGCCTCCGCTGAAAGATTAGCTAAATGCTGTGCTGCTATTCGAGTTTTTTGGGCGATTTCTGTCAGCATAAGCTCAATTAGGTGTCGGGTAATTATTATCGGAAATATGGATATCTCCCAGCTCAAACCCCTATTTTCGACGAGATTGAAGTTCGCGATAGACATCGCGGATGCTAACGCGATGGTGAGCGAGGGCGACGAGAGTATGGTAGAACAGATCGGCAACTTCACCTGCGATTTCGTTGGGTCGGTCGTCTTTACAAGCCATCACGACTTCTACGGCTTCTTCACCAATTTTTTTGAGAATTTTATTATCCCCACCTGCAAATAGACTTTGGGTATATGAGCCTACTTGGGGCGCGTCACGACGATCGCAGATAGTCTGGTATAAATTTGAAAGTGTATCGGCAGGTGGTGCGGCGGTAGCAGTGGCGATTTGGTGAAAGCAACTACGTGCTCCTGTATGACAGGCGATCTCCCCAACTTGCTCGACGGTGACTAGTAATGCGTCACTGTCGCAGTCATAACGAATATCTTTGACGTGCTGAGTATGTCCACTAGTTGCACCTTTGTGCCAAAATTCCTGGCGAGAACGACTCCAAAACCAGGTTTCGCCTGTATCTAGAGTCTTTTGCAGAGATTGGCTATTCATCCACGCCATCATCAGTACCGTTCCATCCAGGTAGTCTTGGACGATCGCGGGAACTAAACCCCGATCGTCGTATTTAATCCGATCGATTGGGACAGCATCATGTAGATCGATCGATTCATCAACGGACATGGGTTTGAACTAAAAATAGTGCTCAGTGGTAAATATCCACCTGAAGATATTTTACCATTGTTATGTGCTTAGATCGTTAACTCAAACTTGGCATGGCGATCGACCCGAAAAACAGTCAATATCGCTACTCTTTTCTACCGATCGTTCGACAAAAGAGTAGTGATATCTAGACTAATAGACTACATCTATTCGCGCTCGATCGATTACACTGCTTTGACTTCTTCGATGGTGATATCTTGGATTTTTCCAGCAAAGTCATTGTCTGGAGTTAAGAACAACATACAATGACATTCTTTGCGTTCGCGCATGGGGACACATGGACAGTTCCAAAAAGCAGCTTTAACTTCAGCTTCCTTATCTTCATAGTGACGACAAGGACAAAGGGGTGAACCCAAATCTTCTTTATTTTTTGCCAGTCCCTTAATTACTACAGCAGTTACCGAAAGATCTACACAGAAGTAAGTGTCGGTATTTTTAGCATAAGTTTCGGAAAAATTTCTCATAGCTTCCAGCGATTTGTCGCTGGGTTCATTCGTTTTGTCGCTAGTTTCCTTCGTTGCTGTTGGGTTCATGACCATCGAGTTGGGGAGTGAGTGATTACTTGTACTAGCATTTTACCGAAAAACTTGTCATCTGGCGATTGATTGTTAAGTTGTCCCACGTTTGGATAAGTAGCTACTCATTCATTATGTCTAAATCGTTTCAACTTAATTGTAGTAGCTAAAGCAACAGAATCGCGGAATTAGAAAGGCTTATGATTATCTACAAATGTCTTTAGCATTATTTTTTAACATCTAGAGAAGCCGGAAAACGAGTACTGACGAGCTGGCAATATATATCTATCGATCGGCTGATAGAATCTGGAATATTATAATTTATAATCACTATACTACTAATTTTACAGTAGAGGCTTTTTATATGCAGCTCATAATTCAATTAGATGCCGAAACTGCCCGCCAGTTGGCAGCGATTCAAGACCATACAAATCAAGACTATGCTTTAGTAATTCAACAAGGAATTAGCCTTTATTACCAACAGTTGCAGCCACATCGCGAATTTTATATCGAGACGAAAAGACAATATAATTTAGTTGGTAGTAGTCAGGCAATTACCAGCTCGAACTAATTAGTGATAATAAGTCGATCTTGGTCAGTCTCCCCAACTTGATTGGGGAATTTTTATGGTGTTGTATAGACTACAACTCGTGACCTTGCTCATGTACAATAACTATTGCAGATATTTAGATGACAAATCGAGCTAATGAATTCACCTCAACAATTCTCCAAGGTCGATGCAATACTAACAACCGATCGACTATCTACTTATTTAGATGTAGCAACAGCAGCAGCATTAGCCGCAGGAGAAGTATTACAGGCTTGTTGGGGTAAGTTAGAATCGATCGTCGAAAAAGGTCGTCCTGGCGATCTGGTTACAGAAGCTGACCAGCAAGCCGAAGCAGTCATCTTAGAGATTATCCGCCAGCATTTTCCCGACCATTCGATTCTGGCTGAAGAATCAGGTCAATTTGGCGATCTTGATGCTGAATATCTCTGGGCGATCGATCCGTTGGATGGTACGACTAATTATGCCCACCAGTACCCATTTTCAGCAGCTTCGATCGGACTATTAATCAATGGTGTTCCGACAGTCGGCGCGATCTTCGACCCCTTCCATCAAGAACTATTTCGTGGTGCGGTGGGACTAGGTGCAACTTGCAATGACCGACCAATTCATGTCTCTACTATAGATAAATTAGCTCAAAGTCTGCTTGTAACAGGTTTTGCTTACGATCGACGCGAAACCCCCGATAATAATTATCAAGAATTTTGTTATCTGACCCACATTACCCAAGGTGTCCGACGTGCTGGAGCAGCCTCGATCGACCTAGCTTACGTCGCGTGTGGCAGGTTAGATGGCTACTGGGAGCGCGGACTCTCGCCCTGGGATCTGGCGGCTGGTGTGGCAATCGTCGAAGCTGCTGGCGGTATAGTTACTGCCTACGATCGCAGTCCATTTGACATTCGATCGGGTCGAATTCTAGCAACTAATGGACAACTACACGCCGAACTGAGTCAGGAGTTACTCCACGTTGCACAGATTGAGCCTTGGTCATGGTTAAATCGGTAATAATATTGCTAATAAAAATGGCTGGTAATATTCTTACCAGCCGGTGAAAGCTTAAACCCCGATTTCCCTTAGTAATGGTGAATTTACAGTTGTGTCAGCACTACTAAAAAAGAATTATTAAAATTCGTGTTGCTATACTTAAATAGTTTAAATTAGCTATTTGAATTTATACGTCTATTGTAAGAGAGGTTGCTAGTTTCTTACATCAGCCATTTGATGGAACTTATTGTCTGAGTCGATGCTCGTAGGTAACGTTGCTCATGCTGCGGATCGTCAGTTGCCTTTGGAGCACAGAAGACATTTCTCGATAGTCTCGGGTGAGTAAGTCGTTGGCATTGGTGTAGCCTCTCCTTCGGATCGGGCTATCTTGTGCAGATCCACTTGTGGTAAATCATCTAAGATATTTAGCTGATAGATCGTGATTTTTCGACGGCTATGCCAACGCCAACGATGGCTAGATTAGCCATTAAAGCTCTGTTAGTCTAGGCTGACTCCGGCTTTGGTACTAATGCAGGATGAATCAATAATTCAGCAGTGGAGCGTTTTTCAACCATTTCACGAGTGATGACACAACGGGTCAAATCCTTGCGTGAGGGCAACTCATACATCACATCCAGCATCAACTCCTCGACAATCCCGCGTAAGGCTCTAGCTCCAGTTTTACGGCGGTGAGCTTCTTTAGCAATGGCTCGAATGGCATCGGGATGAAATTCGAGGGCGACATTATCCATGTGTAGCAGCTTCTCATACTGCTTGACGAGGGCACTGCGAGGCTCAGTCAGGATCGAGACGAGGGTATTCTCATCCAATGGCTTGAGGGTAGCGATTACTGGTACCCGACCGACAAATTCGGGAATTAGTCCATATTTGACTAGATCTTCAGGTTCTAGATGTTTCATCATATCCGCCGTCCGCTGTTCGCGATTGGGGGTATCACCTGGCTGAATAAAGCCCATGGATTTTTTACCCATCCGTTGTTCGATGACCTTATCTAGCCCTACAAATGCCCCACCACAGATAAACATGATGTTGCTGGTATCGATTTGGATACAGTCTTGATAGGGGTGTTTCCTACCGCCTTGGGGCGGGACGCTGGCGATCGTGCCTTCGAGCATTTTGAGTAGTGCTTGCTGGACACCTTCGCCTGAGACATCACGAGTGATGGAGGGATTTTCACTTTTGCGGGCGATTTTGTCGATCTCGTCGATGTAAATAATCCCGCGTTGGGCTTCTTCTACATCTAAATCGGCTGCTTGGAGTAGTCTAAGCAAGATATTCTCGACATCTTCGCCAACATAACCTGCTTCTGTCAGAGTAGTAGCATCAGCTACAGCAAAGGGCACATCTAAGACTTTAGCGAGGGTTTGGGCGAGCATGGTTTTGCCACACCCAGTGGGGCCAATCAGCAAGATATTCGACTTTTGGAGTTCGACACCATCATCTGTAGCATTGGCTTTTTGGACTCCATTTACACCTGTCGATGGATCGGATTGTTGAGGATTATCACTTTTGGACTGGGCATAACTCAGCCGTTTGTAATGGTTGTAGACAGCTACGGAGAGGACTTTTTTGGCTTCATCTTGTCCGATCACCCGATCGTCTAGATATTTTTTCAGCTCTCGCGGCTTGGGCATTTTGCTCAGATCGATCGGCACAGATTCGCGGCGTTTGCTGGGTGGCTCGGCTTTGGTGGGGGGGTGGGGAACAGGACCGTTGGGATCGAGTAACTCTTCATCGAGGATCTCATTACATAGCTCTACGCATTCGTCACAGATGTATACTCCCGGCCCAGCAATCAGCTTACGGACTTGTTCTTGTGATTTACCACAAAAAGAACATTTGAGATGGGAGTCATAGTTTTTAGTAGCTGGCATATTGTAGAGATTGCCTCATGAAGCAAGATGGATGACGATCGACTATGAGATAGGTTATCAATGTTTGGCGGTCGGATACTGCTGATGATGCTTAGGGAGATACGTGGAAATAATGTACCAAATTGTAGGGTGTGTTATCCCAAAGCGTAACACACCAGCACATTCACAGTCGAGACTTTATTTAGCTGCTAGTCCCTTAGTATTCCATCAATTGGAGTGATTGTTACGGTTTGAGGGCAACCCGTTTGATGGTTGCCGTTGGCTTATAACCGATCGCCGATTTAGAGGCGATCGATCGTCAGATCGATCAATCCATAGGCCTTAGTTTCTGCTGGTGACATCCAAAAGTCGCGTTCGGTATCTTCAGCGATTCTTTCGATCGGTTGTCCAGTATGGTGTGATAGCAACCCATTAAGATGGTTTTTGAGATAAAGAATCTCCCGCGCCTGAATTTCGATATCTACTGCTTGTCCTTGAGCACCACCGAGCGGTTGATGAATCATAATCCGCGAGTTGGGTAGGGAGCTACGCTTGCCATGTGCACCACTGGCGAGTAAAAACGCACCCATCGAAGCAGCTAAACCATAGCAAGTAGTTGCCACATCGGGACGGATTTGTTGCATGGTGTCATAGATTGCCATCCCTGCGGTAATCGAGCCACCAGGGGAATTGATATATAGTTGAATATCTTTTTCTGGATCTTCAGCTTCTAGAAAGAGCATTTGGGCGACTAATGAGTCGGCAACAGCATCGTCTACTTGAGTACCCAAGAAGATGATTCGCTCCCGCAATAATCGTGAATAAATATCAAAGGATCGCTCGCCGGCTCCAGACTGTTCTACCACCATGGGCACCACGTTAGTACCTGCATAGATTTCGCTCTGGTTGTAGCTAGTAATCGACCTGTAAGTGTTGGATATCAGCATGGTGGAATATAGATAACAAAGGCTTGATAGTAGTTTAAATAAGTGAAATACACCTACGTAATTGAATTATACCAATCTCTATTGTGAAGTTACCGCGATCGATTGCTGTAATTGGTTCGGGAAACCAGACTAGATTACAGATCTAGTCTGCCCCCTGAACGTAACCTCTTCCCCTCGATGAGGGGAGTAATCTGGATCGGGACTTTGAATCCTTTTCCGTATTACTCAAGAAGGGAAAGGAATCGGGGCAATTTAAGACTTCACTAACTAATTGAGATTACTGTTCGATCGATTGCTCTATTCAGCTACTGCTTCGGCGATGATGTCGATCGCTTCAGCTTCATCTGCGGCTACTGCTGCTTCCTCGTCATCTGCTGGCTTTAAGGAGCCTTCAGGTACCAATTCTACCTGAGCATGTTCTTTGAGCCAGATCAAGGTTTTCTCCTTTTGAAGATCCTCAGTGATATAGCTGCGAAGGCGATTTTCATCGACATTCTCGCTAGCTAGTTGGGGTAGAATCTCAGACATTTTTGCCACGATATCTTCGTCACTGACAACAATACCTTCTTTTTGAGCAATTTCGGCGATCGCGAGTTGCTGTTTGAGATTCTTAACTGCGTCAGTGCGGCAATTCTCCTTCATTTTGGGAATGGTTTCGCGGGTGAAGAGTTTGTTGACATCCATCCCGTATTGGCTAAACTGATTAGCCATTTGATTGAGGATATTCATCGTTTCCCGCTCGATCGATGTTTCTGGTAAATCTGCCTCAGCGACATCAATCAAGGCTGTTTCGATCGCCGCGATGATATTCTGCTCGGTAGATTTTTTGGCTTGTTCTTGGAACCGAGTGACGATCGATTCTCGGTACTCAGCCAAGGTATCAAAATCGCTGGCTTCCTTGGCATAATCATCGTCTAAGCTGGGTAATTCCTGCTCTTTGAGATCTTTGAGGACAACGTTAAAAATCGCGGGTTGAGCCGCTAGTTCTTCGCGGGGGTAATCTTCAGGGAAGACAACGTTGACATTGCGAGTTTCGCCGACACTCATCCCAACGATGCCATGAACGAGATCGCTGATAAATTTCCCTTCCGAGAGTTCGATATCGAAGTCCTCAGCTTGAGCACCGTCGATGGCAGTACCGTCTGTCAGCTTGCCACTGTAGTCAACTACGGCAATATCTTCGAGTTGGGCAGCTCGACCGACTACTGGAATAATTGTCGCTTTTTCGCGGCGTTGGCGATCGATGAAGTCTTCAACTTGGGCGGGATCGTAGACGACTTCCTCAGCTTTGACAGCCAATCCAGTATAAGTACCCAGAGTCACTACCGGCGGTACATCTACCACAGCACTAAAAGTCAAGGTTTGCCCTGGGACATAAGTTTGCAGTAAGCTATCAAAATCGGATGTAATTTGGTAGTTACCGATTGCTGGAACTGTCTCTTGTTTAATTGCTTCATTAATTGCTGGTTCGAGCAAAGCTTCGAGAGCCATAGCCTTAATCTGGGACTGACCCATCCGTTGTAGAATTACTTGGCGAGGAATTTTCCCTTTGCGGAACCCAGGAATGTTAGCACTGGTGGTCAATTTTCTGATTGCTTGTTCGTAATATTTAGTCGTTTGGTCTCCGGTAACTTCAATTTGTAAACCAATCCGGCTTTGTTCGAGTTTTTCCTGGGTAACTTTCATGGTATGTATATCTAACAACAGTCAATGACGATATTTGAGGGACTGGGAAATCGCGTAATTATGATATGCTAAACCTAAGATTGGTATGACGACCGAGGGTAGCTTGCTCTGAGCTAAGTCGAATTGCAACTTCGCTACCTGAACCTAGTCATCATAGTCGCATCACTTCGATCGATGCGATGTTTATCTGCACGATTCACCTATTTGATGATAGTACATTGCCGTTCGGTATTAAGTATTTAAAGATTAAGTATTTAAAATCCTCAACTGACATCTCGATCGAGATGGAGATTCGATCGAGCCTAGAGTTTTTCCGGTTAAAGGTTGCTAAGTCGCGCAGCCAGAGTAAAATTAGGTTCTGTTCGGACAGTGCTGTCACAGATCGCTTTACAACTATTTAATCTCAGTGGAGGCAGCTTTCTTTGTCCGATCTATATCGCGTTGCTATCTTAGGGGCAACAGGTGCCGTTGGTACAGAATTAATCGAACTACTCGCAAGTCGCAATTTTCCAATTGCCGAACTCAAACTTTTTGCCTCACCAAAGTCCGCAGGTACCAAGTTAAAGTTTCGGGGTGAGGAAATTACGGTAGAAGTAGTGGATAGTCGATCTTTTGAAGGTATCGATATCGTACTGGCATCTGCGGGCGGCTCTACCTCTAAAGCTTTAGCTCCTATGGCTGTCGCGGCTGGAGCGGTGGTAATTGATAACTCTAGTGCCTTTCGGATGCATCCCGATGTGCCACTAGTCATTCCTGAAGTCAATCCAAGTGCAGCGGCTCATCACCAGGGCATCATCGCCAATCCCAACTGCACGACCATTTTAATGGCAGTAGCAATTTATCCCCTCCACCAGCTCCAGCCGATTCAACGCATCGTAGCGGCGACTTACCAGTCAGCTAGTGGTGCAGGTGCTAGAGCAATGGCAGAAGTAGAAACCCAAAGTCGGGACATCTTGGACGGGAAAATACCTAAGCCCGAAATTTTCCCCTATCCTCTGGCATTTAATTTATTTCCTCACAATACCCCGATCGACGAATATGGATATTGTGAAGAAGAGATGAAAATGGTCAATGAAACTCGCAAGATTTTTGGTACGCCAGATCTGCGCGTTACGGCTACCTGTATCCGCGTCCCAGTGCTGCGCGCACATTCTGAAGCGATTAACCTCGAATTTGCGACCCCGTTCGACCCAGACAAAGCTCGATCGATCCTCGCTCATGCTCCTGGTGTAAAATTGGTCGAGGACTGGACTAATAATTATTTCCCGATGCCGATCGATGCTTCTGGCAAAGATGAGGTCTTAGTTGGGCGGATTCGTCAAGATATTTCCCATCCTAATGGGTTAGAATTGTGGCTCTGCGGCGACCAAATCCGCAAAGGTGCAGCTCTCAATGCCGTCCAAATTGCCGAACTGCTAGTTGAGCAAAATTGGCTCAAGCGCAGATAGCAAAAGGGTATGCGATTTCACCATAACTCACCAATAAACTACTAATCCTCCAGTTCAGTATTATTAATGAGTGAGGGCGGGTTTGAATTAAATCTTCAGTGCAAGCGTCATCGATGGCATCAACCCGCCCCTATAGATATCTCGCCTAAAGCCTAATACCTAACACCTAACACCTAACCCCTTCCCCATGACAATCGATTTTGGACGAGTCATCACGGCAATGGTCACGCCCTTCGATCGAGAAGGCAATGTTCATTATGCTGAAGCAGAGAGATTAGCGGCGCATCTAGCAGCAAATGGTTCGGATGGGATTGTGGTGTGTGGTACCACAGGTGAATCGCCGACTTTAAGTTGGGATGAAGAGTATGAACTTTTTCAAGTCGTCCAAAAAGCTGTAGCTGGTCGAGCTAAAGTAATCGCAGGTACTGGGTCAAATTCTACGAGTGAAGCGATCGAAGCTACCCAAAAAGCTGCTAAACTAGGAGTAGATGGAAGTTTACAGGTAGTGCCTTACTACAATAAACCACCACAAATTGGTTTGTATCAGCACTTTGCCGCGATCGCGTCTGCTTGTGACCTGCCAATGATGCTCTACAATATTCCTGGTCGGACTGGACAGCAGTTAGAACCTGAGACAGTCGGCAAGTTAGCTCAATTAGACGGAATCGTCGCGATCAAGGAATCCACGGGCAATTTAGACTTAGCTAGTCAGATTCGTAGCCTGACACCACCAGACTTTGCAATCTATGCAGGTGATGATTCTTTGACATTACCGCTCTTAGCTGTCGGTGGGACTGGAGTAGTCAGCGTTGCCAGTCATTTAGTCGGGAATGAAATCCAAGCGATGATTACTGCCTTCGAGTCAGGTCACAATCGCCTCGCTACTCAGATGCACATTAAAATGCTACCCCTATTTAAAGGGTTATTCATGGCACCCAATCCAATGACAATTAAAGCAGCATTGAAATTGCAAGGTTGGGAAGTTGGTGGACTTCGCTTACCTTTGTGTGAACTACCGATCGAACTATTGCCTGTACTCGAACAGTTACTCCAACAACAGGGACTAATTAAATTTTCCTCAGCAAAGGTTACGCCAACGGCGAACACAAATATAACTAAGAATCCATCGTTGATTCATTGACCCATCGCCGATATTGTGATACAACTAGAGTAATGAGGCAAAAGTATAAACCAGCTTAGAAGCCACTAAGTTAGAATGTGACAAGTTAGCATCATAAGCTGTACGAATCTAACCGATTTAATCCTGTTCGAGCGCAATAAATCTAAAGTTGATAATAAGCGTAAGTATTAGTATTATCAGCTTTAATAATAAATATTCAGTTAGTTTAATAGTAGCCAGTGCAAATTTCTAGTGCATAGTTTTAGTGGACAGTATTATCTATTCGCGATCGAACAGAGCCGTAGAACTGTTGCTATTGTTAACCTCATCACATTTAAATAGCAGTTAGTGCGAACGAACAGGATCGATATCGCTACGAGCACATCTATAGTTTTTCAATCTTAACTAGTGGGGAAAATAACGGGTCAGAGTTGAACCATGAACAGTTAATCGATCGAAATATCAGTTTTTTCTAAAAATAACCCAAATTATCTAAGTTTATCTAAATGCGTCCAATCATCAAATCATCTGCCGTACCGACAATCGCTAAAAATCCTAACGAACCTACGCTTAAAATCATCCCATTGGGTGGTCTACATGAAATAGGTAAAAACACTTGCGTCTTTGAAATTAACGACGAGATTTTACTCCTCGATGCAGGATTGGCTTTCCCTACAGATGGGATGCACGGGATTAATATTGTCCTGCCAGACATGACTTATCTACGGGAAAATCAGCACAAAATCAAAGGAATGATCGTCACCCACGGACATGAAGATCATATTGGTGGGATTCCCTATCACCTCAAGCAATTTGACATCCCCATCATCTATGGACCTCGCTTGGCGATGGCACTATTGCAGGGTAAATTAGAAGAAGCTGGAGTTGCCGACCGCACCAAAATTAAAACAGTCGCACCGCGTGATATCGTCAGAATTGGTGAATCCTTCTTCGTCGAGTTTATTCGGAACACCCACTCGATCGCTGATAGCTTTACAGTTGCACTGCATACTCCTGTAGGTGTCGTCATCCATACCGGAGACTTCAAATTCGACCATACTCCAGTTGACGGTGAAGCGTATGACTACGCCAAACTAGCGGAGCATGGTGAAAAAGGTGTCTTGTGCCTAATTAGTGACTCCACCAATTCCGAAATACCTGGCTTTACCCCTTCAGAACGTTCGGTATTCCCGAATCTCGACAGGTTTATCTCTCAAGCTCCTGGGCGAGTGATGGTAACTACCTTCTCATCGTCCGTGCACCGGATCAACATGACGATCGAGATCGCCATGAAGTACAATCGCAAAGTCTGTGTAGTCGGTCGATCGATGCTCAATGTGATCGCTCACGCTCGGAACTTAGGTTATATCAACTGTCCCGATGATGTATTTGAACCGCTGCAATCAGCCAATCATCTCCCCGACAACAAAGTCCTCGTGCTCACCACAGGCTCCCAGGGTGAAACATTAGCCGCGATGACACGGATTGCGAATGGTCAACATCGCCAAGTACGGATTCGCAAAGGCGATACCATTATCTTCTCAGCTAACCCAATCCCAGGCAATACGATCGCTGTAGTCAACACCATCGATAAACTGATGATGCAGGGTGCCAACGTTATTTACGGGCGCGACAAAGGGATTCACGTTTCTGGTCATGGTTGTCAGGAAGATCAGAAGCTAATGCTGAGTCTGACTCGTCCTAAATACTTTATTCCAGTGCACGGCGAACACCGGATGCTGATCAAGCACTCCCAAACTGCTCAAAGCACGGGTATTCCAGCCGAGAATATGGTAATCATCGATAATGGTGATATCGTCGAGCTGACTGAAAATAGTATCAGAAAAGCTGGTAAAGTTCCTTCAGGAATTCAACTAGTAGACAACGCAGGGATTGTCCACGACCAAGTACAGGTCATGGAAGAACGCAAACAGCTCGCCGGAGATGGTGTAGTCACTGTTGCCCTCGCGATCGGACTCGATGGTAAAATGATGGTCAAGCCACAGGTTAATCTGCGGGGTGTCGTCACGGCCGTCGAACAATCGCTGATTGCAGCGTTGATTCAAAAGACCATCGAAAACTGTTTGATCGATCGTTGGGACAGGTTTGCCCGCACGTTTGAATCTGGTCAGCTTGATATAGACTGGGCTGGACTCCAGACCGAATTAGAATCCGCGCTTCAACGTCTGGTACGTCGCGAATTACAAAGTCGTCCGCTGCTAGTCTTGATGATGCAAACGCCTGAAGATGGCTCTACTACAAATAAAGCTAATGTTGCTGTTGGTGCAGGTGCTAGTACCGGTGTTGCACCAATCGGTCGTCGCAAACAACGTTCGACTGCAAAAGTTAGAGCTTAGTTTCAGTTCGCAGTAGTTACATAACATAAAAGGTAGGGGCAATTCATGAATTGCCCCTACCTTTTTGTTAGAGTTGGTATTTAGTCATATCTATCGCGAACAATTATTAGTTGTGTGTAACCGCAACCAGTGGCGGAGTCCCACCGCAGCAGCTTTATTTAAAGATCGCGATCCCTATGCAGCTCGATCGGCAGGTACGTTAGATAGTGCGAGAATTAAAGTTATGGCTGGTTTGATTAACTGGACAGATCGACTATTTGTAATGGAAAAACCTCATCTAGCGATAATTCATCGCAAGTATGCTTAAGATATCGAGAGAAAATCGATCGTCTTTCTCAATATCACTGATGATTATCAGTACATGGATTTGGAACCAATCGAAATACTCAAACTGCGATTGCTCAAACATTTAAAGTTTGTAGAGAGCGAGTGAATCTATCCAGTCAGCCTTGACTCAAATTTGAACAGGACTTAAAAGCCCGCAATGAGGCTTGAACTCATGACCTCTTCATTACCAATGAAGTGCTCTACCACTGAGCTATGCGGGCGTTTGTGAAAGTGGGCCGAGCTGGATTTGAACCAGCGTAGGTCTCCCAGCAGATTTACAGTCTGCCGCCATTAACCACTCGGCCATCGACCCACGTCTTGACATCCTATACCTGGAGGAAACCTCCAGAGCGGCTGTCGCTTTGTTTCACAGTTACTAATATTAGCATACCTTACTGAAAACACCAAACAAATTTCTAGATATTTTTGAAATCTGTGGATTTTAGTTGAGCAATGAGTTCGCTACAGGCATCTGTGAGCAGGTCGAGAACGTAGTCAAAACCTTCTACACCACCATAGTAGGGATCTGGAACTTCCCGGTCTGGGTGTTGAGTGGCAAAGTCGCACATCAGTTTAACTTTGTCTTCATATTGTCCTTGTGGGTCGAGCGCGAGAATATTAGCGTAGTTTTCCCGATCCATCGCGAGGATCAGATCGAAGGCGGTAAAGTCAGATTTGGTGAATTGTCTGGCACTTCCTACCATCGGAATATTCCGTTTGGTGGCTGCGGCTTGCATTCGGAGATCGGGTGGATTTCCACTATGATAGTTGGCAGTTCCAGCGGAGTCACACTCGATCTGACTACTAATACCAGCTTCAGCCGCGAGATGATTCATGATGTTTTCGGCGGCGGGGGAGCGACAGATGTTTCCGAGACAGACAAAGAGGAGTTTCATATTACGCAGAGGGCGCGGAGTAAAGGGAGAACGCGGAGATGTTGCTGGGGGGTTTTTACTTAGGCTATTGTCGGAGTTTGTCGATCGCATCTAAATAACTAGGGATGGCTTCTCCGGTGGCGGTACAGGCGGCTCGATCGACTGCAACTGGATCGATACCTGCGAATATCTTACCAAACTCGATCGTTTTACCTCGATCGGGTTTCCAGTCGGAGCTGATGAAGCGCAAGTCTGCGTCTACTACTGCACCGTCGAAGAGATGTCCGATCGAGAAGTAGACATCTTGGAGGACTTTGGGGACTGATGGCTGGTGGAGTTGTCCGCGTGAGTTGAGGCTACGGGCGTGATATTTCGATCGCGGAAATAGTCCGTAGAGGTTTTTGAGAGATGCTGAAATCAGGGGTTGATTTTTTAACATTGTCCGCTTGAATGTGCCGATGGTAATTCGACAGTCTACTTCTTGCAGCAGTGCGGGTGCCCACATGGTTTGAAATCGCACCGGAGTGGGGGATAGGTTGGGATATTCGACTAGTGGTAAGGTGTCAGCGTCAAGGAGTTCCATTCCTTCATCCAACAAGGCGTATAGTCCATTTTTGCTGGCAATATCGTGGAGGCTTACTGGAGAGCAGACACCTTCGACGATCGAGATTCTAGCATTGGGACTGGTTTGACGCAGCGATCGCAATACTTCACCTAGCACTCCCATACTGACGGTGACAGGTGCCCCGACGGGATAGCCCAGGTTTGGTTTGACGAGGATGTGTCGGGCGTTGTGGGCGGATGCTGGGGGTTGATAAATAAAGGATTTGGTTGTGGCAGTATACATGCTGGGGGTTTTCGCTCGTGTTGATGTACTAATGGAAGTTCTAAGATGGTCTAGATTACAACACTAATACCAAAGTACCGATGATAATTAGGAAACCACCAAGGATGACTTTGAGTGTGAGTGGCTCGTGGAGAAAGATCGCTGAAAATAATATGACCATTACCACACTAGATTTATCAATTGGTGCTACTTGAGCAGCTTTACCCATTTGCAATGCCTTGAAGTAAAAAAGCCAAGAGAAACCAGTAGCGATGCCAGAAATAACTAAGAATATCAGTGTGCGAGAGGGTACTGTGGTTAACTGGCTGATGTTACCTTGTGCTAACACTATTCCCCAAGCAATTAAAACAACTACAATCGTTCGTACGGCAGTGGCTAAATTAGCATCGATATTTTCGACCCCAATCTTGGCAAAGATCGTAGTTAAAGCCGCAAAAAAAGCTGATAGTAGAGCATAAATCCACCATAGATTAGAGCTATTTTCCATGTATTTAGTTGCTAAAATGGCGTTGTGAAGTCTTCAATGAGTCAATGACAATCAACTTGTTCGGTCAATATGAGATAGTATGGCAGTCTTGCGATCTTGGTACAGCGTATGAATATCGCCACCAATCGATTGAGCATAGCTCACGCTACGCGAACGAATCCGATCTTCACAAAAAAATATCCAGCGTTAAAAAATAACCAAATTTACTACCAAGTACCCACTATTAGTTTAACCATCTGCCATTATCTGGACTGAAGCGGTTACTGGTTGGCAAGTCATTACCGACTAGTACCCATGCTGAGGCAAGACTCAGCAACGCCGCCGCATTAGCAGTGCTATCCTCCGATGCCTTGTCCTCCGTGGCTGATACTACCGAAGAAGTTGTCTGTCTCAAGACGGCTTTCTCCCCAGATAGTTATCGATTTTGGGCGATCGATCGGTATACTCCAATGGGATTATTTTTCTCGGTCATCACTATTATTCAGTTAGAAATTATCGACTCACCATTCCGTCCTTCGATCGAATCAATTGTTGATCTTATTTACAACTATGAACAATAAGTATCCCAATGTATTATCGACGATTATCATTCCGGCTTTTGTGACGCGAAATTGGTGAGAAGGTATATTACACAACCAGACTACTTTATTACTCAAGGCGGCTTTGCGAGGTAAACGCAATCACGTCGTTA
>Ga0209390_10005302_pt1 | contig 18397 bp, 22 predicted proteins | sample BON01_FD_187212 | JGI IMG/M metagenome (GOLD analysis project Ga0209390, IMG submission 187212) | Freshwater microbial communities from Lake Bonney liftoff mats and glacier meltwater in Antarctica - BON-01 (SPAdes) (version 2) | ecosystem: Environmental > Aquatic > Freshwater > Ice > Glacier...
GGGGGGGCAGAGAGGGGTTCTCGAAAGTATGTATTTGGCGGAGGTGGAGGAGGGGGTGAGAGGGGCGCTGGCGGCTTTGCCACGGGAGGAGAGGATGGTGTTGGGGTTAAGGTTGGGGTTGGAGGACGGGCAGCCGAAGGGGTGGGAGGAGATGGGGAGGGTGATGGAGGGGTGTAGTCTGAGTTATTTGAGGAAGGTGGAAGCGAAGGCTAAGATTATGCTGAGGAGGAATGTAGAGGTGGTTAGGTTGATTCATCGGAGGCCGGCGTCGTTTGATGAGGCTTTTTTTGGTGGGGAGGAGTAGAGGGAGGATGAGGACGGGAGGGAGGGAGGGAGGGAGGAGAGAAGAAATTATAGAGTGACAGATGGACGAAGAGTTGTGTGATCATACATTGAATAGAAATGACGAGGAAGAGGCCAGCAGCAAGCAAGATGCAAGCATCGGAGAAAACCGAATAAGAAGAAAAGTGTGAAGAAGATGAAAAAGGCGCGCGACAATGACGATACAGTATAAGAAACCCCCCCACAAATAATAAATACAGCAAAACCACCACAACAACAACGACGAAGAGAGCGATGGCGAAAAAGGGGAGAAAGGGAAGGGTAATGTGAGAGAGAGGGCAAAAGCTTAAGAAGCTACGACAGCAGCGATGCAGCAGCAGCAACAACATTTTTTGATGACCATAACCACCACCACCACCACAACCACGCAATAAAAATAAATGAATTAAACGAGACGAAACATACTTCAAGAAGCAACGCCAGCGACATTTTTTCCAATTCTCTTTTCTTTATGTACGGAACTGTGCTCATTATATTTGCTTCATGCCTCTTTCCTCGTTCCTTTCCTCTGCCTCGACACTAGAACCGTGCCAGCCAAATCTCCCCTTTCAAACAATCATAGTATAATTAAAAACTCCTCACGCCCACACAAATTATATCAATCAGTCATAAATTTCCCCATCAGGACTAGCGCGTGCTTTCAAAAACACTAGCAAGCCATGCTATCCTTCCTTCTTTTCTTGAGGGACTCCCACATAAATTATCCCTATCCATACACTCCCTTTCATCTTCCATTCTTTCCCCCCCTCTGACCGTGCGTTGTACTTTACTCAATATTGGAACTCACTCATCCTTATAACGCTCGCGCTTTGCACCTCTTTCCTTTCTCCCTTGCTCAGCTGCGATGCATTCACTCCTCTTCCCAAGCGGTCATCCAGCTCTTTCTCATATCTCTTCCCCCCATCTTACTTCTTCTCCTTCTTGGCCGGCACGGGCACGATCACACGGTAGGCCAGAAACAAAGAGACCAACCCAGAAGTCCCCGCAAAAATAGCCGGAGCCAAGCTCCCCTTGCTCTTGGCACACTTCATCGCCATCGCCACCGTCATCCCCCCGGACAACAAGAGGGAAAGCAACGTCCATTTTTTCGTCACGGCGCCCGTCTTCTTATACTCAGCCAACTCGCCATACCCCAACAAGGCCAAGGCACCGCCCAAACCGAGGCCGGCCAGGAGGGAGGGCATGGAGTTCTTGGTGACGTAGCCAATGACGCCGCCCACGGCCACGATGCCGGAGTAGGGGAGGGTAATGCAGAACGAGTACATGATTGGTTTTGGGTTGGCTGTGGGTGGGTCCGGGGAAAGGGAGGGGAGGAGAGGGAGGGATGAGAAGGACTGCATTGTTGCGCCTAGTGTCCTGGTGGTCTTGGCCATTTTGGTTGGTGGTTGTTTTGGGTGTCAGTAGGGGCATACATAAGGAGGGAGCGGACGTGACGCAGAGCGAGCTTGCGCAGGCCCACGCGCTGCGTAGAGGGGCCGGGGGAGTCTGTAGGCTTGCAGTCATCCTCCTCGTCGTCGTCGGGGCTACTTTGGTTGTGTGTGCCCGTGAGGTGTGTGTGGCTAATGGAAATGTGTGAACGTGAGATGAGATGGTGAGGCGATGGGCCACGTGAGATGACGATGTAAGGCAGGCGCGCTCTTGTGTGCTTTGAGCTCTGGCTCTCCCTGCTCTAGAACTCAGTCCTACGACCGCGCCCGTCATCCACCACCCACTCACAAGCGAGCTAGTGCCTGTGTCTTAATTGTGCCGGCGTTGTGGCTGGCATTGTGGCTGGCTAGAGCTTGTGGCTTGGGCATCATCATTGAATCGCCAAATCCCAACTTCTTTTTTCCTTCCGTCATGCCTTCCTCCCCGCCTCCCTCCCTAACGCACACCGCACGACTACACACAACCACACAGGCTAAATATGCTACCAAGACCACCAACCGCAGCCGCCGCCGCCCTCCTCCCCCTCCTTCTCCTCCTCCTCCTGCCCTCCCCCACCCACGCCGTCAGCCTCGACGTGCCTCCCCGCGACAAGGTCTGCCTGTACCAGTACTACGAGGCCGGGGACACGGGCAAGGCAGAGGTCTTTGTCGTTAATGGGGGCAACTTGGACATTGGTGTGAGCGTGGAAGGGCCCTTTGCGGACGACAAGGATGGGGCACCCAGCAAAACGACGCAAGAAACCAAAGTGTTGTACGAGGCAGTAGTGGCTTCCTCCAGCGCCTTTCTCAACCAAGAACACCCTCCCGGCGTGACCGCCTCGGCTGACGGCCTCGAAATCACCTGGCCCGCCAAGCCGGGTGCTTATGCCTTGTGCCTGGACAACACCATGAGTCAAATGCAAACGAAGCTGGTGGAATTCTCCTTTCCGGCGCCAGTGAAGGGAAATGGCGATGGGGAAGAGGATGATTTTGACTTGGACGCGGCGTTGGCCGAGACGAATAATGCTACTAATGGCACAATTCCCGATAATATCAAGCAGTCGTACAAGGCCGATTTGGCGTTGTTGAAACACAGTGCGGGACGCATTGGACGGACCTTGGGGGATGTCCAGCAGAAGCAACAGAAGGAGCGGCACCGCCTCGCCTTGCAAACGGCGGCGAACCAAAATAATCATCACAAGATGGTGGTCTCGAGTTTGTTTGAGACGGTGGTATTTATTGGCGTGTCCTTGTTTCAGTTGTTTTGGGTGAGGAGGTGGTTTGAAGGGAGGGGGTTGCGGGCCCCCTCGCGGTCGCGGGAGTGGGCATAAAAGGAAGGAGGGAGGGAGGGAGGGAGGAAGAGGAAGGATGGTAAGACTGGCAGAAGACTGAACGAAAGAAAGGAAGAAGAAGAAACATATTTTGGTGAGAAAAAGAGAGTGTATTATTGCTTCTGCTGTTGTTTCTGTATGCCTTTTTCTGCTAAATGTGGCTTACTTTCTTTTTTTCTCTCTCTGCTGTCCCTTTTTTTAAGTGTCTTTTTACAATATCACACACCCACAAACAAACACACACACTCTTTCTTTTCTTCTCTTTCACCCCTTCCCTGCTCACGCTTCCCTCCCTCCCTCCCTCCCTCCCTCCCTCCTCCCCCTCAGTGCTTCTTAAAGCAACCATTCCTTCGTCCTAATCTTTCCAGCCATGACCGCCTCCACATCTGCAACCGTTCGTGGCGCCCGTGTCATATTCATCATCCCTCCCTCCACAATCACCACACATCATCCTCCAGCCTCACCCCCCACTCCAGGAGGGAGGGAAGGAAGCACAGCATTCAGCTCAGTACTTCTTGAACAGCCCCTCCTTCGTCCTAATCTTGCCAGCCATGACCCCCTCCACATCTGCAACCGTCCGTGGCGCCCTCGTCATATTCCTCACCCCCCCCTCCACAATAACCACATCATCCTCCAACCTGACCCCCCCAAAGCCCCTAAACCTACTCTCAAGCATCTCAACATTCACAAACCCCCTCAACGTCTCACTCCCCACCAATTCATCCATCAACAGATCAACAAAGTACACACCAGGCTCCACCGTAATCACCATCCCCACCTCCATCCTCCTCCCAGTCCTCAAACTCTTATACCCCCTCTTCTCATCTCTCTTCAATCCCAACGCCGGTGGATACCCTCCAACATCATGAACATCCAACCCCATAAAATGCCCAAGGCCATGAGGCATGAAAAAGGACATAATATTCTCCTTCATTAACTCCTCTACTTCGCCTACCAACAACCCTCCTTGCACCAGCTTCTCACACCCCACGCGATAAGCAAGCTCGTGCATCTCAACCCATTCCACCCCCGGCTTCAATGCATCCAGCACCGCAAACTGCATCGCCTGCACCGTTTCAAAAATCATCTTTTGATCTTGCGTGAACCTACCTGACGCAGGGAAAGAACACGTGATATCCGAGGCGTAACACCTAAATTCTGCCCCCATGTCCAATAAGAGCATATCCCCCTCTCTGATTAATCTATCATTAGGAGCGCCTGCATGGCCATAGTGCAACGTCGCCGCGTTGGGTCCACAACCACAAATGGACGTGTAAGCCACATGTCGACAGCCTCCGAAAAAATAACCGTGGTGGAGAAAGAGACTCTCGAGTTGATATTCAGTCATTCCGATTTTAACATGACTCATCACCGCCAAGTGAGCATCACTGCTTATATCATTCACGTACTGCAACACCCTCAACTCCGCCTCCGACTTAAACACACGGCATTCCACCAGCTCAGGGTACAGCATCTCATAATCACACACCACCAACCCTCCCTCCTTCCCTCCCTCCTTCGTCACCCCCTCCACAAAAGCAGGCTTGGCCATATTCCCACTATCCGTATTCCACCCCTGATTCAACATCAAGACATCCGGCCTCTCTTTCCTCCCCCCCTCCTCCTCCTCCTCCCCTTCCTTCCCTCCCACCAACTCCTTCTGCAACTCATCAACAAACAACACATCATCCACCTCATACAAAGCCTGAAAGTGAGACGGCGGCTGAATCCTACCCATCCACACAGCATATTCAGGGGGTAATCTCGGCATGTACAACGTCGTCCTCCCACTCTCCACCTCAATCGTCCCATAGAACCCCGACTCTTTCACCCCAAACAAATACACAAACGACGACTCCTGCCGAAAGACCTTCTCCGTGTCCGATTCATGCCGATACTCCTCCTTCCCGCCCTCCATCAGCACCATGGCCCTCTTGTACTGCGTTGAGGCCAGCTTCTTCTTGAGACGGGCGCAGAGCTTCTGCCGGTTCTCCGCGTAGAGGGACATAGGCACTTCGATGGGAGGCATGGTCGGGGAGGTTGTTTCGACACGCCTCGGCAAGTCCAAGCGCAGATCTCGTGCGGCTCCTGCTCAAGCTCCTTGCCTGTGTTGTCGTAACGGTGTGTAAGGAGAACGTCTAAGATGGGGGGTGAATGTAGGGCTGAGGGCAAGGAAGACGGGGGGGCAAAGAAGGATATGCGCATGTTTGAAGAGATCACAAGCTGGCGGGCAACACCGCCAAAATGGGCACCAGACGTCCTTAGGAGGCGCGGGAACCTGCAAATGCATTTTGGAAGTATAGGACAATGTCATGGTGGTGTTTATGCTTGTTTGGATGTGTTTAATGGTGTGTTGTTGGTCGTCTAGAACGCTGCTTCTGTGGCCTGGCAACACCATTGGCAACGGGCTTCTCTCGCGGCATCCGGGGAGGATTTTGTCTCAAAGAAAGAAAGAAAGGCGCCTTCCCTCAGCATTTTCACCATTTGCTTAGTGTAAAAACAAATCTGTTGTGCTCATGTGTGACGATGCGTGATTTTATGTGTCGATTTATGTAGCCAAAGTGCAGTACTACTGAAAGCATTTTGTGCTTTTGACGACAGGCGCGGCACGACGAGGCAGGACAAGCAGAGGGCCCGACGAGGCAAAGCCCTAATGATTTTTGCTAATTTTATAGCGTAGGAATTTACGAAAATTGGAGATATGATAGTTTGTAATTTTGTGCTTTGGAAAATGTACAGAAATGGTCATGCTTTTAGATGGGCTTCAGCTCTTTTGACACTGCGCGGCGCGACGAAGCATGCGCCTTGAAGCGAGAGCACACGACGTCACGATCGAGGAGGCGGCCCAGAGACTGGTCCTTGCCTCCCCATTTTCACCATTTGCTTAGTGTGAAAATGAATCAACGGTGCTAATGTGTGATTGTGCGTGCTTTTATGTGTCGACCAACGTAGCCAAATCTTATTACTGCTGAAAGAATTTTGTGCTTTTGACCGCATGCGACACGACCAGCCGGGAGGCAGTCCAAACAGGCGTGGGGGAGGAGGTTGGACATGGTGGCATGCTTTTAATGCGATACCGACCGAGAAAGTCAGTATGGATACCACCACCACATAGCTTGGTTGCCGATCTCTCGATGATATTTGGTCTGTGGTGTTTGGGCGGGCCAGCATGCCCCATGCTCCTGGGTCCGCAAGTTCAAAAGCGAGGAAGACGCAGGGCACGACGAGGGAGGAGGGGCCTCGACCACCTACTGTTGGTGGCGAAACATGAATAAAAGTAGTACGAGCGTGGAGAGTTATTGCTGGGCTATTATTTGGCTTGGACATTTGGGGGGTTGGCCAGGTCAGTGGCGGATCCAAGAGACAGTTGCCGTCTGCGTCCACATCCTATGGCACCAGTCCATGATCCCGGCGCAATTGGTCGAAGAAAGCATCAATATCGCTCTGCTCCTCGTCCAGCTCCTCCTCCTGGAGCCTCACGGTGAATATTATGGTGACCGAATCCTGCTGCAGGCCCAGATCAGCCAGCGGAGCTACAAGTGACGAGTAGCCCTTCTTCCAGGGAGCCGTCAATATCGCCTTGGATGGTGAAGCCCATGGGTAACAGGCGCTTTTGCTGCTCAAGCCATGGGTCCATCGCGACTGAGATGCCCGTGGAGGCAGTCTCAGTCGCACCCCTGACCCCAAACGCGCCAGCAGGGCCCATCGCGCCCGTCTCGCCGGCGGAGCAAGCGGCGCCAGTCCTGCCCACAGCGTCCATCACAGCAGGAGCGCTCCCAAGGTCCGTCGCGCCCGTGACGCCCGTGGAGGCAGTCTTAGGCGTGCCCGCGGCACCCAAGGTGCCAGCAGGGCCCGTCGCGCCCGTCTTGTCGGCAGAGTAGGTAGCACCAGTCGTGACCACAGCATCCATCACAGCAGGAGCGCTCCCAAGGTCCACCGCGCCCGTGACGCCCGTGGAGGCAGTGCAGCTAGTGGCGCCCGTGACCCCAAACGCGCCAGCAGGGTCCATCGCGCCCGTCTCGCCGATGGAGCAAGCGGCGCCAGCCGCGCCCACAGCATCCATCACAGCAGGAGCGCTCCCAAGGTCCGTCGCGCCCGTGACGCCCGTGGAGGCAGTCTCAGTCGCGTCAGAGGGAGAAGCCGAGGGAGAGGTCGACGAAGCTCTCGAATGAACAGCAGAAGGGCTGCTCGAGGGAGACGACGACGGGCTTATGGACGGAGAAGTGGAAGCAGATGACATCTTTATGAGCTTGCTGCTGCCAGGCGAGGCCGCGGGAGAAGCCAAGGGCGGGACCGATGAAGTGCTCGAAAGAACAGCAGAGGGGCTACTCGAGGGAAACGACGACGGGCTCGCGACAGGAGAAACAAAGAGGAACTCCGTGGGCCTGCTGCTGCTAGGCAAGGGCAAGGGCGTGGCCGTGGGCGAGACAGACGGAATGGTCGATGGAGAAGAGGGTGGGCTGCTCGAGGGAGACGACGATGGGTGCACAGAGGAAGAAGCAGAGGGCAGCAGCTGCGTGGGGTGGCAGCTGCTGCTGCTGCTAGGCGAGGCCGAAGGCAAGGTCGAAGGGCTGCTCGAAGGAGGAGCGACCACCGTACCGACAACGGCCGCGAAAGTCGTTGTGGCGGGCGTGGGGGTGGTAGGGGCAGTCAGAGTGGTCATGGGTTGGCTTGTAGAGGGGGAAGCATTCCTCCAAACGAAGGCAGCCACGACGAGGAGGACGGTCGCAAAGAGCGTGCCCGCCAACCATGCTTGCATGCGGCGCGTAGGATGGCTAAGATGCGCATTCGGGTCGGCCTCGGTACTTTGGATGGGGCTTGCTGCGCCTGTACCAGCACCCGTGACCGTGCGACCGCTGCCCTCCTTCGATTAAGTGGACATGGCCCTGACTTGTGGTGTTGGTGTGGTGGTGTCTGTGCATGTGTGTGTGTGTGTATGCACAATTTGGAGGAGGGGTGTGAGGAAAACGGTGCCCAAAGTGAAAAGTAGGAACGACTCTAGCTGCGGCGAAATTTGGAATGCCTTCGCCAAAAGTGGCGGCCGCAAAACGTGCGCGGGCTTACACCCTCCGGTGCCATAGGAGGGGAGAGAAAGGAGGTCGGTACATGGGTGGGCCTCCCCTAGTGGTCAGATTAAAGGCCTCAATGCCCTCAAAAGTGATTTTGGGGCCAAAGAAGCAACGCCCCGCGTCTCAAAATGTGGAGCGCGTCAAGGTCGACCAATTAAACGGTCGGTTTGAAAATGTGGAGGCAGGAGGTTACTTTTGGGGAGGGGACAGGGCAGGGCAGGAAGGTAGTCATTGTCTCGTGATGCAACAGCAATCACGTCAAGGACGATGACAACGTCGAAGATGAAGAGGGAGACGTGTCGTGGTAGTGGTTCCCGACGATCATGAGGAGGGATTAGTCGCCGACGACGGCTTGGCCCTTCATGATGGGACACACACGAGCCTATGCAAAGACCACGCTCCGCCCTAGTCCCAAGCATATAGTAGTGCTTAAATAGTGTGTGTGGGGGTAAACGACGTGTTTATCCTCCTATGGTTTGAGGCTAAGCATGCCAAAGGGGGTGGTTCCTTCTTTTTCGTAGTCGCCCTTTCGTGTGACGGTCCTCCTACTCGACCCCTCTCAAACAAAATACAGCAACAATGACAACAACAACAAAACAAAAACAAGATGTGAAACATAAGCAATAATCGCCATACAAGCTTTTTCTAGTTTTGTCTTATTCCATTGTCTTATGCATACAAACACGCGAGAATGAAAACAAACACTACACCCAGAATCAAAAGAGCAAAGTCCCCTTACAAGTCCCTCCATTCCCTCATTTGATACTCCGACAACACCAACAGTTAGGCTATTCGCCGCATTTTGGCCTCTTCTGTGACGTCGAGACTACCATTTGACTGCCAACGGTTCCAATCGGCAAGCCCTCCAGCTTTCTCAGGATGCCACCGCCCACCGGCAGCGTCTCCGCTTTCGCATCGCCCGCAGCCCCCGTCTCGCTCAAGCTGAGCACCAGCAGTCCCTGGGAGACATACAGCACGAACCGCTTGAACTCCGAGGGCGGGTCCAGCCACGTCTCCAGCTTGCCCCTATCGTCGTGCCGTTGTTCATCAGCCAGGCCTTGTACGGGCGCTCGCTTTCCGCGTCCGTGGACTGGCTGAACTTGTCCGTTAGGGCCCGCATCTGGGCCATCACCGAGTGCAGCTGCGGTAGGGCCTTGCGGCAGAGGCCCAGCGAGCTGATGCCCAGCCCTTGCGCGATCGATGTCCGATGCCGCATGGTGAAGCCCGTCACAGCATCCCGGTGGTTCTGGAGGATCCTGTAGAACTGATGCTTGGCCGCCAGGTCGCCTGCCCACCGATCCCCCACCTCCAGCATGAGGCGAAGCGTCCACTCCAAGTACCACTCGCTCACGCTCAACATCACGTCGATGGCCACCGCCTTGACCTTGCCGCTCGCCTTCCCCGCCCCCTCCTCCTCCTCCTCCTTGGCCATGTACAGCACGGCCGCCGGCATCGAGGTCGTCGGGATCGTCTTGTAGAACTCCTTCTTCACGCGCCGCAGGGCCACCGTCAGCGTCTTGTTGGGCTCGCCCTCCGGCGCCCACGCAACGCCCCCCAATGCCCCACCCCCGCCCTCTGCCGCCGCTGCGGGCTTCGGGATCATACTTATTGCAATCACAGACCGTTGATACTCGCGTGGCTCGGTTTCCGTCCAGAAGCTGCTGATCTTGGATAACAGCGACCAGGCGCGCGGCACTGCCTCCGCCATGCTCTCGGGCAGCTGCTCTGCTTTCGGGCAGGCCTTGTTGTTGTACACCGAGGTCAAATTGCGGCAGGCCACGTCCTTGCGCTCCTTCGTCGGCTTCGGCCAGAACGTATAGCTCACCGCCTTCCGGAGCAAATCGCGTGTCTTGACCTCACCCGGCCCCCCGGTGGTCCTCCATCACCGCCTGCGCGTGCGTCAGGAGCATGAGTTGGTGCGGGCTAATCTGCAGCGGTGGCAGCTTCTTCCGGTAGGCTACATCGACGAAATATATAGAAACCCGCTCCCGCTCGTCCCCCTTCAGCTGTCCCTCCGCCGCCGAGATCCACGCTCGCCGCCGCCGGCCCCTCGCTCTCGACATCCATCCCCACCGCCATCATCCCTGCCTCCACTTGCTCCATTGCCCTGTGCTGGGGGAAAGGGGGGTTGAGCTCTATCTGTTCTGATGCAAAAGGGAAAACATCCACACACATCACAAACAACCAAGAGGCGTTGGGTTGTCCAAGCGGCGGTGGACGGGTGCGCCATGCGGGATGCGTGTCAAGGCCACGTGCCCCACGTGGCCGTGCGTGCCGTCAGCGGCGGAGGCAGCGGCGGTGGGTGGCGGGCTAGTCATTGTGTCTCAGTGTGTCATGTGTGTGGAATGGGGGAGAGGGAGGGTGGGGTAGGGGGTGAGGAGGCGGAAGGAAGAGATGGCGGAAAGCGTGCGACTACGGGCTTTAGGGACTACGAGCAGCCGCGCCAGACGCAAACCCACGTTATTATTGCCGCTGCTCAGGCGCTGTACGTGGTAGACTGAGCCTCGCTTGTGATATGGAGCATAGGAGGGTGAAGCGCGGTGAAGACGTTGCCCTTCCGTGGGCGATGAAGGCGTAGATTGCAAGCCCGGCTCTGTGTCCTTGCTATGTCCTATTCTGCCGCGGCCGCGGGCCCCAGCTTCTGCTGCTGCAGCACCTTGTGGTAGTGGTGGTGGGGATGCTGTGGTGTGGTTTGAGGGTCAGTGGCTGCTTTTGCTTTTGGTCACGAGGTCAGCCATGCATGCATCATGTTCAATCATCAACACACGACGGCGTATCCACCCTCATGCAGCCATGTCCCCCTCCCCACAACCCTACGCCCTCTCACCTTGCACCCCTCACCCCCCCAAACAGGACGGCCGACGCGACGCCAATGCTGGGTTGGTGTACGGGGGCTAGAGCATGAGGGCAGCCTTGGTACGCATTGCGGCCACCACCCCTCGACGAGCAGCCTCGACTCGCGGCAGTCCAGTTTGCCTGAGCGGCAGCAGCATCAGCAGGGACACCGATATCACCCTCCCCAAACCACCACCAGGGCTATACCAAGCCAAGACCTACGTCACCATGCCCCTCCATATCAACGCGGCCGGCACGGCCAACGGCAGCAGCAGCAGCAGCAGCAGCAGCAGCAGCAGCAGCAGCAGCTGCAGCAGCAGCAGCGGCAGCCTCGCATCTCCTTCCTCGCTCATGACCCCCTCCCACCGTGGCATTGCTACTTCCGCTGCCCCCGCCGGGGAAGCCGTGTTGCTCAAGGACGAGTACGGCAACATGGATGCGTCGGGACAGACGTATGTGGTCCCGCATTTCACGACGGAGAGCGGGTACGTTGGTGTTTTGGCGAGGGGGAGGAGGATGAGGGGGAGGAGGAGCCGGGGGGGAGGAAGCTGTGAGATGCGTAAGAAAAAGTGCCGGCACACATGTAGAGAGAATATAAACAGGATGGAAATGCTTCGTATTTGTATGATATAAATCGGGCATGCATCCGGCTTGCTGCTGCGCATTTATGTAAAGCCACGCATCTCACGTTCCTCACATCTCTCTCCTTCCTCCTTCCTCCCTCCCCCCTTTTTGCCCTACAGCGTGGCCATGCGTGACGTGGATGTCCGGTACAACACTTTTGGGCGTCTGAACGAAGCGAAAGACAACGTTTTAGTAGTCTGCCATGCTCTGACGGGTAATGCCAGGTTGGACACGTGGTGGTCTTCGATTCTTGGCCCCGGAAAAGCGTTTGATACCGACAAATACCTCGTCGTCTGCGCCAATATTCTAGGTAAGGAGGGAAGCAGGGTGGTAGAGATTGACAAGCGGAAAATTTAGACTAGACATTTGGCCCTTAGCTTGAAAACGACAGTATTTTCACCCACTCCTCCCCCCCTCCCTCCCTCCCGCCCTTCTCCCCAGGCTCCTGCTACGGCACTACTGGTCCTATGTCTCCCGATCCCTCCACAGGGCAGCCGTACGGCGTTCGTTTTCCTCAGGTCACGATTCGTGATACCGTCAGTCTGCATCTACGCATGTTGAAAGAAGCACTTGGGGCGCGGTCGGTTGCTTGTGTGGTGGGTGGATCCTTAGGAGGGATGCAAGCGTTGGAATGGCCTTTCCTCGGGAGCAGCAGCAATAGCAGCAGCAGCGAGAATCAAGATGATAATTTTGTTCGTTCTGCCGTGGTTATTGCGTGTGGCGCCCGTCACACAGCCTGGCAAATCGGCATCAGTGAAACGCAACGCCAAGCCATCTACGCAGACCCCCACTGGCGTGGAGGTGAGATTGATCATTCCTCCCCTCCTGCTAAGGGGCTAGCTGTTGCTCGACAGATTGCCATGTTCTCCTATCGGACCCCCCATGGTTTTGATAACAAATTTGGGCGGACTCAAGCAGAGGATGGTCGGTTTGAAGTCCGAAGGTATCTAGAGTACCAAGGACAGAAATTTTTGTCGCGTTTTGATGCCTTGACCTATGTGAGGTTAACGGAAAAAATGGATACACATGATGTAGGGAGGGGGAGAGGAGGGGTGGAGGTTGCGTTGAAGGGGTTGAAGGTCCCTGTGTTGGTGCTTGGGATTGATAGTGATCTGTTGTATCCTTTGCATGAGCAGGAGGAGATGGCGACGTTGATTCCCAAGGGGGAGTTAAGGGTGGTCAGGAGTAGGGAGGGGCATGATGGGTTTTTGCTGGAGCAAGAGCAGGTGGGGGGCGCGATTCAGCAGTTTTTGGAAGAACATCGGTTGTGAGGGAGGGAGGGAGGGCTAGGAGGAGCGATGCTGGGGGAGCTTGAGGGTGGTGAGGATAGGTTTTGGTTGGAGCAATAGCAGGTGGGGGGCGGCGATTCGGGAGTTTTCGAAGGAGCATCGACTGTAGTGGAGGAGGGAGGGAGGGAGGGAGGGAGGGATAGTAGTATTTGAAAAGAGTGAAATCGTGGCAGGTGCAAGAAAGTGATTGAGAGCAAGAGAAAAAGAAAAACTACAGAGCAAAAAACGATAAAGAAACGAAAGGAACGAAGAAATTTAGAAAGAAGAAGAGAACATAACTATTTTTACAACAAACCCAAGAGAGACGTCAGCCTGCTGCTGCTACTGCTGTTGCTTCTATTTTCAAATATCCACATTTCTTTATTTGCACCTCTTCCCCTCCCTCCCTCCTTCCCTCCCTCCCTCCCTCTCACCCTCCCTCCCATCATCAATCAAGCAATACTCGGCCGTACATGCTTCTCCAAAAAGGCCTGCAGTATAATCGTCGCCGCCACCGCATCCTCCACTTCCTGCCGTCTCACCTCGCCCTTCCTCCTCTTCCTAACCCCTCCCTCCCCCCCTCCCTCAAACCCTCCCTCCACCTCCCCTCTCAACGCCTCCCTCGCTGCCTGCGTCGTCATCCTTTCATCCCACACCGCAAAGGGAACAAGGACTTCGTTCTCACTTTCTCTATACACGCACGACATGAATTGCACCACCTCTTGACATCTCACTCCTTCCTTCCCCTCCCACAGGGTGAGTGGATACCCCACCACCAACCCCGCAACATTATGCCTCCTTATTAACTTATTCAGTTCCTTGCCAAAAAAGGCCGGAAAACTCTCCTGCTCCTGCTGTTGCTGCTGTTGCTGCTGCTGCTGTAGTCGGCGGAGAGGAGAGCGATCGATCCTCGTTAAAGGCCGTGCAATTGTTAATGTTGCATCTGTGATAGACACGCCTATCTTCCTCCCACCTACATCCAGACCTAGAAGACAGGCAGTGCTACTTGAGCTAGTAGTAGCAAGGTGAGGAGATTGAGGACATTGAGCAGCAGGAGGAGGAGGAAGGGTGGAGGAGCGGACATGTTGTAGGTATTGAGCTAAGACCTCGGGACGAAGGAGCTTGATGAGGCGCGTGGGAGGGAGGGGTGGGATGGCCATCTTGTTTACTATTCCTGCTGCTGCTGCTGCTGCTGCTGCTGCTGCTGCTGCTGCTGCTACTGCTGCCGCTGCTGCTGCTACTGCTGCCGCTGCTGCTGCTACTGCTGCCGCTGCTACTGCTGTTGAGGCTGGCTTCTGGGTTGGTTCGTTCTGCTTGGTGATGTGGCGGGCATGGCTCTGTGGTGGGGGTGGGGTGGGAGGATGTGGGGGTTCGAGAATGAGTAAAGCCAGGAAAGTAGAAGAAAGGAAATGAGTGGGCAGTCGGGTTAATTGCGCGCCACGCCCAGCAAAGGAGAAGCGGAGGCTGGAAAGACGGAGAGAAAGAAGGTCGTCCTCGTTTTCTTTCCCCTCTCCATGGATATGTGTGTATATAGGTCCAAAGTCTGTACATGCGATTATTTCTATCAATTTGCCATCGCGTGCGCTGGGCAGCAGGCACCGAGGACCAAAAAGGTAACGTCCTCCCTACACGCAAGCGATCCAAAGCCTAAGTAATCACTCTTCTACCCTTTCTTCTGCTGCCGAATCGAATCCAAATAACTATGCAAGCCCAAATTTTGCCGGGCAATCTGCTCCTCCATCGCGACCGCCTCTGGGGTCACACGCATCGCCTTCTTAACGCGTGCAGCCTCCACCCCGTCTCCTCCCGCGCCTGCTGCTCTTGCACTCCCAAAAACCATCGTCTTGTTCCCCTCGTCGTTGCTGTCGCTGTATTGAATCTCGGCCTTGGCGCGGCCGGTGGCCCAGCCCATGATAAAATAGCCTGCCACGACAGGCACGGAGAAATACACCACTTGCGCCACGGCCTTGCCTTGAGGCGAAAGCGGGATGCGGAACGCGTGCACTTTCTTAACGAAGCGCTTGTGCCGTTCTTGCCAGTCTCGTAAGGTGGCTATCAGGGATGACATGGTGTTGGTGGGTGTAAGGGGGTAGAGGGGTGGGGCTTGTGTGCGTGGAGCTGGAGGGGAAAGAGAGGTCGATGATGTGTGGACGAGGTTTCGCGCTGTTTGCTTGCCCTGGCCAAAGACGACAAGGAGGAAGAGGAAGCCCTGCTGCTGCTCTTGCTGTAGCTGTGTGCGTATGTGTGTGTGTGCTTGTGTGTCAGGTTTAAACTGATCAAAACGAGGGGTGTGAGGCACCAGGAATCGTCATCGGCGAGCAGCAATGGCGGCCCGCGTTCTTGCACGCAAAATTGCGGACACTGCTGCATACACACGCCCTACGCACTCTCTTCACTCGCCCCACCCCCTCTTCCTTCCCCTCCTCCTCCTCCTCGACAGGGAAGCCGCGGGTCGCGCCGTCCTAGCCCACGCCCGCCGTCTCGCAAGGCTCAAGCGGTCCGTCTTCTGTTCTAGCCTTCCTTCCTCCCTCCTGCGACCACATCCCGAAGCACACGCACAAGGCAATGTCAAGCTCCATGATCAACCGCTTCGTGGGCGCCATCGACCAAGGCACGTCCAGCACCAAGTTCGTGGTCTACAACCACTATGGCCACGCGGTCGGGCTGCACCAACTAGAGCACACGCAGATCTACCCCCAGCCTGGGTGGGTCGAGCATGACCCAATGGAAATTTGGGACAATACCGTCACATGCATCCGTGAAGCGATGAGCGCCGCGGAAGTAGACAAGGAGCAGCTGGAGGCTGTGGGAATTACGAATCAGCGGGAATCGACCTTGGTGTGGAATAAGACGACGGGCATGCCGTATTACAATGTGATTGTGTGGAATGACGCGCGGACGCGAGACATCTGCGAGGACCTCAAGAAGGCGAGCCGGAAGGGGATGGACCGGTTTCGGGACAAGGCGGGGCTGCCGATTGCGACGTACTTTTCGGCGACGAAGATTATGTGGTTGTTGGAAAATGTGCCGGGCTTGAGGGAGGACGCGGAGAAGGGGGAGGCGATTTTTGGGACGTTGGACTCGTGGTTGATTTATAAGTTGACCAATGGAGAGGTACGTGCTTGTGGAGGTTGATGAGGGAGAAAAATATTCTTTGAAAAAGTGTATCTATGTGATGAATTTTGATTATCTTGTTTATTCGAAGTGCTGCGTTTGTAAAATTGTGCATCCTGCGCCCTTCCTCTTCCTCCCTCCCTCCTTCCCTCCCTTCCTTCAGACGCACATCACCGACGTGACCAACGCTTCCCGCACCCTCCTCATGAACATCTCCACCCTCACCTGGGACGACTCCATCCTCAAGCTCCTCCGCATCCCCAAGGGTAGGTTGAAAAGTCTCGCTCGCTCGCTCGCTCGCTCCCTCCCTCCTTCCCTTCCTTCCTTCGGTATCAACAGAATCGCCTTGTTTTCTCCACTATCAAAATAGCCTTCAAATAAAATTGCTTCTGGCAAGATTCAATAGAAAAGAATCACTCTAAATCAATATGAATCAACCATCTCATCCTCCTTCTCTCCCTCCCTCCCTCCCTCCCCTCCAAGGCATGCTCCCCCTCATCAAATCCTCCTCCGAAATCTACGCCGTCGGCTCCCCCTCCATCACCAGCAGCAGCAGCAGCAGCACCTCCTCTTCCGAGTCAAATCCCTTGGGTGGCGTCCGCTTAGCCGGCATCATGGGCGATCAACAATCGGCGCTGTTCGGCCAAACCTGTTTTGAAGCAGGGCAAGCCAAAGCGACGTATGGTACTGGCGCGTTTCTGTTGATGAATACTGGGAATATCATCGTGCCTAGCTCAAGGGGGTTGTTGACCACGGTGGCGTTCAAGCTCGGGAATGCCTCGCCTGTTTATGCGCTGGAAGGGTCTGTTGCTTATTGTGGGTCGTTGATTCAATGGCTTCGAGATAACCTCTCCCTTCTGTCTTCGACTGCAGAAAGTGAGGCCTTGGCCAGTAAAGTGAATGATAATGGAGGGGTGTTTTTCGTACCGGCTTTCAGTGGACTATTCGCCCCTTATTGGCGAGATGATGCCCGGGGGGTCATTGTAGGAATGACGGCTTTCAATGACAAGCATCACTTGGTCCGCGCGGCGCTTGAATCGGCCGCCTTTCAAATTCTGGAGGTCCTCGAGGCAATGGAAAAAGATAGTGGGGTGAGCTTACAAATGCTCAAGGTCGATGGTGGGATGACGGAAAACAATTTATTGATGCAATTTCAGGCGGATTTGCTGGATGTCTCTGTGTTGACCCCTCAGACGAAGGAGACCACTGCGTTGGGGGCCGCGTTTGCTGCTGGGCTGGCGGTTGGGTTTTGGAAGAATTTTGAGGAATTGAGGTGTATTTGGAGTGTGGGGAAGAAGTGGGACCCGTACATGCCGACGAAAACCAGGGAGAATTTGATTCATGGGTGGAAGAAGGCGGTGCAACGGTCGTTGGGGTGGGTGGATAAGAAGACGGATATGGAGGGGGGGTGGGGGGGGGTGCCGTTGAAGTTGATGAGGTATGCGAGTTTTAGCACGAGCGGGCCGACGGGGATGGTGGGGGGGGAGAATGAAGGGATGGGACGATATATGGCGAGGAGGGCGTGGAAGGCTTTGTTGGTGGGGACCCTGGGGACTTTAGCTATTGGTTTGGTGATTGGGAGTCGGATGCAGGGGGGGGGAGGAGGGAGAGGGAGGTGAGAGTTGTGGGAGCAGGGGGGTGGGTGGGAGAGATGTGCATATATATGATTCTAGATAGAAAAGTTATGATGATTAACGTGGGATTTTTGACAAAACTTGTTTTTGGAGGGACAAAAGAAGAAGAAGCGAACACGAAAGAGTGACATGTGAGAGGAGATGGGCCACAAGTGAATAGTGCAGCTGGTTTCCATTATTCAAGGGAAATGATTCTGTTTTTTTGGGGTTTACGTTTGATGCTACCGCTACTCTCACCTTCTTCTCTCGTAGCGTTTTTCTGACTGCTTTCTCGTCAATAAGTCCTTTTTCAAAGCTCGTCGGTCTGTCTTATTGCCGCTTGCCCTGCCGATGCCGTGCCTGCCCCGCAGCCGCATTTAATTTGAGAAGCTGGACGAATGTCTATTGCGCTTGACGCTGCCTTGACGACTGCTTTCTCGTCGTCGTTCGGTATGTAGCATCGCTTTCTGTGTGTCTTGTGCGAAGAGGAAGACAGGGGAGCCACAGGGGGATGATTCCTGGAATCAAGGAGAGCTTTGAAGCAGGGCCAGCGACAGACAAGGGACCCAAGGCAAGACGAGAAGCTTCTCACGCACGTGTGCAGTGGCTGGTGCATGCACACACACACACACACACACACACACACACACACACACACACACACACACACACACACACACACACACACACACACACACACACACACACACACACTGTCGTCAACCGATAATATATACATATTATCGGTTGACGACAACCGTGGAGCGCGATGCAAATCCAGGATGAGGACACCGG
>Ga0209390_10005306_pt1 | contig 18392 bp, 14 predicted proteins | sample BON01_FD_187212 | JGI IMG/M metagenome (GOLD analysis project Ga0209390, IMG submission 187212) | Freshwater microbial communities from Lake Bonney liftoff mats and glacier meltwater in Antarctica - BON-01 (SPAdes) (version 2) | ecosystem: Environmental > Aquatic > Freshwater > Ice > Glacier...
CTGCCAAAAGGCAGGGAAGTCGCTGATGGTCATGCCATCAATTCCGGGAGCACCTTTGTTCGATCTCACTTTCTTCCAAGCGGTCTCGATGTTCTCCCGGAGGAGGATTTCCTCAATCATGGTTCTTACTTGAGGGGCTCCATGCTTCTCTCCGTGACGGCTCTCGTCCATGCCTCGCCTTCCGGCGTCGTCGGCTGGGGCGTCCTTCACGGCTGCTGCACAGCGCGGTGAGCCCCTCCTCATTGGTTCGGTCCTTCATCGGTTCACGCTGGCGGGTATCGTCGTTCATTAGGCCTCTTTCATCCTCCCGGTTCTCGATCCAATTACTATGACCTCTGCTAACTTCTGCTTCGGTTTCCCGAAACAGATTTGATTCACTTCGTTCACCCCTCGCGGGGCCACCCGCCGGGTGCTCTATGTCCGCTGCGCTCCCATTCCCCAGGTAAGAACATGATCCTCCACTGCCCAAACGCCTCATTTACCTCCAGAGCTGGATGACAGGACTTCGCTGTGTTGTGCTAGCTCTTCCCACTCTGTCGGCCTCGCGTGAGGTTCTTGTTCATCGTCTGACAGTTTTCCCATATGACCTAGAAGCTGGCGCGAAGAGGCTGAGTGAATCGACCAAGAACGAAATGGAAGTCGAGCATCGGCCTCTCAGTTTCCCCGAGGGGATCTGTGGCGATTACGATGTTTGGCTGCAAGCCGTGCGAAGCGACACACCATGGCTTTTAGCTTTTAGCGATTGGCTGTTCGCTCACTCGCAGTGCATTCCGGTCGACCGGGCTAAAAGCTAAGAGCTAACCGCTAAAAGCCAGCGCTGTGGGCCTTGTCGCGAATGCTACGGACTTAAGCATGATTTCGCGGCATCGGACAGACGTAACACGTTGATTATCAGAATGACGAGAATTTCAATTTTGCTTAAGTCCGTGCCATTCGGCCTTGTCGCTAATTTGTGTCCCCCGGCTACCTGCACGACCGGGTCCTTTCGCCTTGAATCGGTAGCGGTATGGCCTACCAAACCCCATGCGTTTTCGACCCGCTCAGATTCTGCCTCTCTGCATTCTCACCCTCGGAGTCTTCACCTCCGGATGTCGTGATTCCAACAAGGTGAAAGTGGAACACCGGGAGTACACCGAGGAAGAAACTGAAAAGGCCATGCAAAAGGCCTTCGTCGAACAATCCGACGGAGCGGTGCAAGAGGTGCCCGCCGGAGTCGACCGCTTTTTCACCCTCCTTGGAAAAGCGACCCGGTCAGAAGCCGCCATCGATGGAGGTCAGTTTCTCTCCATAGACGGGATGCTCTCCGCGATCGCTTCTTCCGGTTCTCTCGATTCCTTTTCAACCAGCCAAAAAAAAGACTTTTCAAAGGGTTTCCGCTCCGCCGCCGGGCAACTGGGATCGACCCTCCGGCAAGCTGCCTACGATCATCACAAAATCCAGCTGATCGAGAAAATCGATGAAGACGAGTTATTGGTTTACACCCGTCTCTATGACAACGAAATGGGCATCGTGTCCCAGATGCGCTGGTGGCTTCTGGAAACGGACAAGGGTTGGCGCGCCTACGACTATGAGGATCTCTCCGTCGGTCTGCGCACCGTCAGCCTGATGGCGGCCCTCCTCAAAGGTGGCCTTGGCGGGAATAGCGAACCATGGATCAAAGACTTCATTCCAGCCTCCCAACAAATGCAGTCACTCGCTCTCGATTCCCCCGAGAGCTTCGAAGAACTGAGAGCACCCTTCGAGAAACTCCGCCGAAACAAACTCCCGAAAGACATCGCGAGCTTTGCCTCCATGATCATGGTCTCCATTCATCAAGCGAATGATCGCGCGGATGAGGCCCTTGCCGAGCTCAATGATGCCGAAACCAAAGGAATCACCGGTCCCCTTTTTCATTACCAAATGGGAAGTGTCCTCGCCGCGCTCGAAAAGCACGCCAAAGCCCTCGAAGGATACTCCAGGCATGCCGACAAGTTTGGCTTCGATTCCGACCTCTATGAAATGATCGCCGATTCCCAACTGGCACTCGAAGAATTCGAGAAGGCCCAGGAATCCGCTCTCGCCGGCCTGGCCGATAATCCGGCCTCCGTCGGATGCCTCATCTCTCTGGTCGCCGCGACACCGCCGACAGACTTCGGAGATTCCAACTTTACCGAAAAATTTGTCGCCACTTCCGATCCCGAAGGCTCATACGAGGCGGCTCTCGACTATCTCATCGACAACGAAGACACCGAACGCGCCCGGAGCCTTTTGGTCCTGCTGAAGAAGAACCATCCCATCAGCGATCTCATCGAATACTATGACGAGACGCTCGGAACCGAGTAACTTCCGTCCCCCACCCCCGCCTTCGTCGGTTTGACCGCGCATGAGATCGCCCGATCTCCGGTGATTCCGGTCAGATCCCCTCAAATCTCCCCTCGAAGCAGGAGACAATTTCATGATTTTGCATCGTTTTACTTATAGCCAAATAAGGCGGGCTTTTCTTGCCTAATCCGTACGCCAGACCATGGTGACTCTCCAACCTCTCAGCTTCATGCGTTTACCGACCCTTTTTGCGTCTCTTGTTCTCCCTCTTTCCGCTACGGAAATCCTCTACGATGCCTTTGAATCGGATGGTTTCGGCGAATGGAAGGTCGAAGGCTCCGCCTTCGGAAAGTCCCCCACCGCCGCCAGCCCGCTAGGCATGAACGGAAATGTGCAAAACTATGCAAATGGCTACTACCTCAGCTCCGCCCACGGCGGCGATGCCGCAACCGGCTCCCTGACTTCGCAAACGTTCAAAATTCAACTCCCCTACATCGCCTTTCTGGTCTCGGGTGGAAATCACAAGGACACCACCGCCGTCCAGCTGCTCATCGATGGCAAAGTTACCCTCACTGCCAGCGGTCAAAATAGCCTTGCAATGCGCCAGGTGGTCTGGGATGTGCGGGAATTCGCGGGCAAAGAAGCACAGCTCCGCGTTCTCGATTCCGAAAAAGAAGCCTGGGGGATCATCAACTTCGATCACGTTCTCTTCACCGATACCGACAAGCCCAAGTTCCCGCCGGCCGCCACCAAGGACGTTCCGAAAAAGGATGGCCTCGTCGCCTCGGACCTTCTTCCCGGCCTCACCGTTCCCGAAGGGTCGGTCGTGACCATGTTTGGCGAGAACAAGGACCTCGGCATCTACTCCCCGACCGCTCTTTCGGTCGATGAAAAAGGCCACGTCTACCTTGCCGAAACCCACCGCTTCCGCTTCGGCGTGATGGACAACCGCGACCACCTCTACTGGCTCATGGACGATATCGCGTCGCAAACGACGGACGACCGCATCGCGATGCACGAGAAGTGGAAGGAAAAGGTCCCCTTGGAAAAACTCACCACCGTTTCCGAAAAAATTCGCGTCCTCGTTGATACCGATGGCGACGGCAAGGCCGACAAAACCGAAATCTTTGCTGACAACTTCAAGGATCTCCTCGACGGCACCGCCGCTGGCATCATGGCCTTCGAAGGCCGGATTTACTTTGCCAACATTCCCGCGATCTGGATGCTCGAAGACAAGGACGGCGACCTGAAGTCCGACGAACGCAGTGTTCTCCAGGATGGCTTCGGCGTTCGCGTGTCTTTCTCCGGCCACGACCTCAATGGCTTCGCCTTTGGACCAGACGGCCGCATCTACACCACCATCGGGGACCGCGGATTCAGCTTCACCACCAAGGAAGGCCGCGAATACAAGTTCCCCGGCCAGGGCGCCATCCTGCGCTTCGAACCCGACGGCTCCGAATTTGAAGTCGTGCACATGGGGCTCCGCAACCCCAAGGAAATTGCCTTCGACCAATACGGCACCGCCATCAGCGTGGACAACAATTCCGACCAAGGCGACCAGGCCCGCGTCGTCTTCATGCTCGAAGGCGCCGACTCCGGCTGGCGCATGGGCCACCAGGTCCTCAACTCATTCCACAAAACAGCGGGGATTGAAAACCGCCCCATCAACCAGTGGATGCAGGAAAAAATGTGGGCACCCCGGAACGAGAGCCAACCCGACTTCATCGTTCCTCCCATCGCCAACCTTTCCTCCGGCCCCTCCGGCCTCGCCTACTACCCCGGAACCGGATACGCCCTCAACAGCGAAAACAAGTTCCTGATCTGCGACTACCGCGGCAGTGCTCCCGCCTCCGGCATCTGGTCCTTTGGGATCGAGCCCGAGGGTGCCGGATTCGCCGTCTCCGACTCCTCCAAATTCACCTGGGGCGTTGCCGCCACCGACGTCGAGTGGGGATACGATGGCAAGGTCTACGTCGCCGACTTCGTCACCGGATGGCAATCTCACAATGCCGGGCGCGTCTTCACCCTCGCCCAGACCAACAGCCAGAACGATGTTGCCGAACTCATGGCCGCTGGGTTCACCGAACTGAGCATTCAAAGACTCGCCGACCTTCTCACCCACAAAGACCAGCGCGTCCGCCTTCGCGCCCAGTTTGAAATCGCGAAACGCCCCGAGGCCCTGCCCATCTTCACCGCCGCCTCCAATCAGACCCAGCACGAACTCGAACGACTCCACGGAGTTTGGGGACTCGGCATGCTGGCCCGCAAAGAGAAAAGCGAGTCCGCCGTTGACTTCCTCATCCAACTCCTCGGCAACAAGGATGCCCTCGTCCGCGCCCAGGCCGCCCAGGCTCTCGGAGAGTCGCCCCTGAAGACCGCCGAACCTCTCATCCCGCTTCTCGCCGATGAATCCCCGCGCGTCCGTGCCCTCGCCGCCCTTTCCATCGGCCGCAAGAATGACCCGTCCGCCATCTCCGCCCTCGTGCAGATGATTTCCGAGAACAATGACGAAAGCCCCATTCTTCGCCACGCCGGGGTCATGGGCTTGCTCGGATCTACCACGCCGGAATACCTCGGCGGCCTCGTTCGTCACGAGTCAGGCGCCGTCCGCCGCGCGGCCGTGATCGCCCTCCGCCGGATGCAGTCCGACCAAATCGTCGGCTACCTCGGCGACTCCGATCTCAGCATTGTCGATGAAGTCATCCGCGCCATCCACGACACCGAGATGGAAAATGTGCGCCCTGCGGTGGCAGCCCTTCTCGACGATCCCACCCTGGGAACCGAGAGCCGCCCCATCACCCGCATGATGCTTCGCCGCCTCATCCACAGCGCCTTCCGCATTGGCAACGAAGCCAACATGGTCCGCGTCATCAAGGCCGCCGCCAACCCCAAACTCGATCTCGAAGAGCGCAAGGAAGCCCTCCGCCTCCTCTCGCTCTGGGCCACCCCGCACGTCGTCGATCAATCCACCGGAAAGCACTCGCCGCTTCCCACCCGCAATGCCGAGATCGCAAAAGTCACTCTCGCCTCCAACATCAGCCTCCTCTCCAGTGCCGGACCCGACATCCTCTCCGATACCATGGCACTCGCCATGCAATATGAGATCAAGGATAGCTCGCTCGATTCAGGGATGCTCACCCGTACTATCCGCGATGAGAAGAGCGACGGAGCCACCCGCGCCGGAGCCCTCAAGCTCTTCCTCCAGGGCAACCCCGCCAACCTCCAGGAAATCCTCACCGAGGCTGCCCAATCGAACGACGATACCCTCGCCACCTCGGCCCTCGCCCTCGCCTCCGAGCGCGATCCCGCCGCTAACGTGGCCGCTCTCAAAGGAGCCCTGAATTCCTCCAGCTCCAAACGTCGCCAGGTTGCTTGGGGCATCGTCGCCGACCTGCCCGCCGAACACGCCGTCCCCATGCTTCGCGACGGACTCGTAAACCTCACCGCTGGCAAGGGCGATCCCGCCTCGGACTTCGACCTCCTCGCCGCCGCCGGGAAACGCGAGGAACCCGCCATTAAAGCGGCCCTGAAGGCCTACGAAGAAAGCCTGCCGTCCGATGACCCCCTCGCCAAGTGGGCCACCACCCTCGCCGGAGGAAATTCCGAAAACGGGTTCAAGATCTTCCAATCCCACGGTGCCGCCCAATGTATCCGCTGCCACCAACACGAGACCGGACATACCGAAGGTGGCTACGCCGGCCCCAACCTCCTCGGCGTCGCCCTCCGCCTGGATGCCCGGGGCCTCCTCGAATCCCTCATGCTCCCCGGCGCCAAAATCACAGCCGGATTTGGAAGCGCCACCCTCGAACTCAAGAACGGCATCACCAAAGGCGGTATCATCATCGCCGAAACCGAGACCACCCTCGACCTCCGTGAAGGAGAAAAGGACGTCTGGCGGATCAACAAGTCAGACCTCAAGGAAATGCCCCACCCCATCTCGGCAATGCCCCCGATGGAAGCCATCCTTTCTCCCAAAGAAACTCGCGATGTCATCGCGTGGCTCTTGACTCTAACCAAGGAAAACGTTGAAAAGGCCCCGTCATACGAGGTCAAACCTCTCACCATTGCCACAGCGGCTGAGATGTCCGGGACCGAATCTACTCAAACCACTACCAACGTGAGCGAAGAAATCAACATCGACCCTGCCGTGATGGAACTCGGCAAGAATCAGTATATCCTCTGCGCGGCCTGCCACGGACCCACCGGAGCAGGCGTTCCTAACCTGGCCCCACCTCTTGCCAAATCAGAGTGGGTCACCGGCCCCGTCGAAAACCTCATTGGCATCCAACTCCGCGGGCTCACCGGCCCCATCACAGTCGCTGGTAAAGAGTTTAACCTTCCCGTGCCCATGGCAGCGATGGGTGCCGGACAACCCGACGAAAACATCGCCGCCGTTCTCACCTACATCCGCAACTCCTTCGGTAATAGTGCACCTGCCGTGACTGCCAATATGGTGGCAGACTATAAAGAGGTAAACAAAGAGATCCTCAGCCAGAGCCCGATCCCGATGCTCGAAACCAAGGACCTTATCAATCCTCACAAAGGAGTCCCCGCTGCCGAAGTCGCGGAAAAGGCTCAAGCAGTCCCTACCGAAATGTCCGAAACCGACAAGGCAGAAGCCACTCCTGCACCTGTTCCTGACCCGGCCACCGCACCTGAACCCGCCGAGTCCATCGCTGAATTATCAACTACATCTGGTGCAGGTGAAGTGGATGCCGCAGTCATCGAACTTGGTAAACAGCAATATGTGACCTGTACCGCCTGTCACGGAGATTCCGGGGCAGGGGTCTCCGGACTCGCTCCACCCCTCGCCAACTCCGAGTGGGTCAATGGTCCGATCGAAAACCTTATCGGGATCCAGCTTCGCGGACTCACCGGCCCCATCAAAGTTGCCGGTAAGGATTACAATCTTCCTATCCCCATGGCAGCCATGGGTGCCGGCCAGCCGGACGAAAACATCGCCGCCGTTCTCACCTATATTCGTAGTTCCTTCGGCAACAGCTCTTCGCCCGTCACCCCTGAAATGGTCGCCGACTACCGGGAAGCCAATAAGGACATCCTCAGCCAGGTTCCCGTCCCCATGCTCGAAACAAAAGACCTGCTCAACCCTTACTCTGAAGTAGCCGGCAGCGGCGCCCCACTCGCCATCATTCCTTCAACCGGACTGGGCGCTCCCGGATACGGAATCGCGATCGTCCTGCTTGTCACCATCTTGAGCGTCCTCGCCGCCCTGCGCATGAAGGTCGCCAACAATTAAGGACACCAACATTTCCAAACGCCCCGGGAAACCGGGGCGTTTTTTCGTAGGGATTCTCAGCGAAGGCAGGCGCGGTTCATTGTCTGCACCAATCCATTAACGTAAATCACAAAATTCATCATACTCGACGATAGACAACCCTCAAGACCTTCTATAACAAAGCCTCATCATGGCGTCCAACAATCCCTATCAGACCCCGGCTTCAGCCCCTCTTGGAGAAAATCTCCATCCTGCAAAATTAACCTGGAAACAGATCCTCTTGCAATCGGAGTGAAGCGCTGGCACGACCGGGATAAACCGGGCGCCATGATCCTCGTTGGACTGATTCCTCTGATTGGACCAATCTGGACTTTGGTTGAGTGCGGTTGCCTGCGTGGAACCACAGGACCCAATAAGTATGGCCAGGAACCGACCTAGAAAATCAGTCTCGCCCTACAAAGAGGCGGCATCGGAAACCATCCGCATTTCCTCGACAAATTACTCCGCCGCAGACTGTAGTGTCCTCGATGAATCGACGTAAATCACTCACAACTCTCTCCGGCGGAGCCGCCGCTGCCGCCATTTTCAGCGCCATGGGCGAACGAATCAAAGCAGCCGAAGAGGCCGCCGGGCCCGGAGCCAAATTCAAGCACTCGGTCTGCCACTGGTGCTTTGGAAGCATCCCCCTCGATCAGTTCTGCGGGGAAGTCAAAAAGATGGGCATCGACTCGGTCGAAATCCTTTTCCCGGAACAATGGGCCACCCCTGCCAAGCACGGACTCAACTGCGCGATGGGCCGCCTCCAAACCCCAGGTGGCATCGGCAGCATCGGCAACTCCTTCAACCGTAAGGAAAATCACGACAAGCTCTTCGAAACCTACGCCGACGGCATCCCCAAGGCTGCCGCCGCCGGCAACGTTCCCCAGATTATCGCCTTCTCTGGAAACCGCGCTGGCATGGACGACGAGGAAGGCTTGAAAAACTGCGCCGAAGGCCTCAAGCGCATCATGCCCCTCGCCGAGAAGCACAACATCACCATTTCCATGGAGCTCCTCAACTCCAAGGTCGACCACGCCGACTATATGTGCGATCGCACCGAGTGGGGCGCCCGCCTCGTCGATGCCGTGGGTTCCGAGCGCTTCAAACTCCTCTACGACATCTACCACATGCAAATCATGGAAGGTGACTGCATCGCCACCTTCACCAAGCACAAGGACAAGATCTCCCACTACCATACGGCCGGCGTTCCCGGACGCCACGAGATCGATGACACCCAGGAGCTCAACTACAAGGGCATCTGCAAAGCCCTCGCCGCCAACGGATACAGCGGCTACCTGGGCCAGGAATTTGTCCCCAAAAACGACGCCTTGACGTCCCTCAAGCAGGCCATCGAAATCTGCACCGTCTAAGATTACCGCGCTGAATACCACTTCCAAACGCTCCGGGAAACCGGAGCGTTTTTTCATCCAGGTAGCCAAAAGCTCCCGCTTTTGGTTCTTCCATTGCCCAAACGCAGACCCTTTTGGCTACCTGCCTTCCATTTCCTCCAAGAGGATCTCGCGGTTGGAAAGGGCCCAACCATTTTCAGGATGCCACCGAATGATTCGGTCATAGTGCCCCAGGGCCTCCTCAAGCTTCCCGCTCTCATGAGCATCGTAGGCTTTCATCGCCGACCAATTCAAGGACCACGGAGCCCAGAATAGCGTCAGCACCGAGCCCGCAAGAAAGACCGCGAAGGCGGGCCCAACAATCCGCCTTTTGTAGAAGAGAACAAAGATCGCGCCCACTCCGCAGCCAAAGAAAAAGCCGGTGAAGTGGGCCACGTTCGCGATCGGCAGCACTCCCATCTTATCCAGCACGATGCAGAGAAACAACCAGACGAACATCAGGCGGATCACGCCGTCATTGAGCACCCCCCGGAAGCTCGCGAAGTAAAAGCGGGAGATCCACATAAAGCCGAAGAAGGCATAATTCACCCCCGAGAATCCCACCCCGGCACTCCCGGAGAGGGCCAGCTGGTAGGAGGAACTCACAAAAGCGGAAAGGACCACAAAGACCAAGAACTTCGCGCTCCCGATCGCCTTTTCGATCGTTGCCCCAAAGATCCACAGCCAATACATGTTGAAAAGGATGTGGAAAAACTGGAAGTGGACGAAGGCCGAAGTGACCAGGGACCAGTAGCCCCCCTTCCAAATATCCTCGGGGTTTTGGAACCAAATTTTTTCCAGTTCGTTGGGAATCGTGGTGCTGTCATTCTGACCAAAGGCCCAGTAAAAGCTCACACAGGTCACCATCGAGAGGATCACCACCATGGGGAGATCCGTGACATCCCGGTCATGAAAGGGACGTCTTGTCTTGCGGTCGTCTTCAAAAAAACTCATCACTTACTTTCGTCGCCAGATCATACACAATTCCCGCCCCTCGCCCTCACGACTTTTGAAAGTTTTTTGAGGAGCCCGGGACCACTGGAGAACGAAGTCCGAAGAAAAATAGCGCTCCAGTTCCTCGGGGCCTACTCCAAAGGGCGGACCCTCTTCGCCCTCGTGATCGGGATTAAGGAAAAAGATCCCGGCGAAATGCCCGCCCGATGGAATGAGTCGCGCCATCGCTTCGACATAGTCCGGCCTCCGCGCCACCGGGATGGCACAAAAGCAGGTATGCTCGAACACGAGATCATAGACTCCCTGCCAGGTAAAAAGATCTCCGGCTTGCCAGGAAATATCCAAGTCAGAATAGCGGGCGGTGGCCCGATCAATCGCTTCATCAGCGATATCAAGACCCAGAACCTCACCTTGGTTCACCGCCCGGATCAGCGCCACATCGTGTCCCACCCCGCATCCGGGAACAAAAACGCTTTCTGCCGAGGCGAAAATCCCCTGGTGCGCCGACAACAAAAAAGGAAGCTCCGGATGGGGCTCCCCTTTTTCCCAAGGTGTCTCGCCGGTTTGGTAACGGAGGTTCCAGTCGACGGACATGTGGATGAGTGGACTTTAGTAGCGACTGCTCTGCTTGCGATAGGCCATGATACCCTCAACGATCCCCTCGGCAATCGCCTCACGATACCAACCTTCTTTGGTGCGGCCGCGCTCGGTGGAATTGGAAACGAAGCCGGCTTCCACAAGAATGGCTGGATGGCTGGAATGACGGATCACGTAAAAACGAGCATACTTCACTCCGCGGTTGTTGGACTTCACCTGGTTCAGCATGCCACGCTGCACAACATCAGCCAAAGGCTTCGATTGCGGCGAGCAGTAAAAGGTTTCAAGACCGGAGACCTCGCGCTTCCAGGTGAAATTGTAGTGAACGCTGACGAAAATAGCGTTGCTGAAGCGATTTCCAATCTTCACGCGACCGGGAAGAGTAATGAACTGGTCGCTGCGGCGAGTCATGACAGTCTTCAGCCCCTTGGCCTTCAGCTTGTTCTCAAGACGCATCGCGGTATCAAGAGCCAACCACTTTTCATAAACTTTCCCGTAACTTCCCCCGTTATCGCGCCCTCCGTGGCCAGCATCGATAATCACGGTGTCAAAGGATCCAAAGGCTGGAAACAGGGTGGCGGCAAGGAGAAGAAGTGGGGTCAATATGGTCTTCATGGGATCGTTAGCTTGTTGAAACGGGGTATTTTTTAAAAAAAATTTGAATAAAAGGCAAGTTGATTTTTAATAAATCCGTAATTATTCCGGCCGGTCGGTCGCCGACCTGGCCTGTGGAGCGGCTGCGGCCTCCTTTTTGGGATCGTAGGGACTGGCTCCAAGCACTCCCAGACGACCGTCATTGTAGGTGACAAATCTTGGGCCGCGGGCGTTGGATCGCCTGAAATATTTGGTGTCCGTCATCATTCCGTCCTGATTCACGGTGGCGTGGACGAAGATTTCCGGGTTCGCCAAATAGAGGATATTGAGCTGGTTTTTGGTATCGAGTGCCATTTGGGGACTGCTGAACGAGAGATACTCACTCAGGCGGAAGGTCGAAATGGAGCGTCCCGTGATTGAGTTCATGACCTGGGCGTAGATGGAATTGCGCTTTCCGTCGTTGAAAGTGATCACGTTGTAGGTCCGCTTGGGTGCCGGACTCTTGGGGACCCCGAAATTCTGGGTATAAAGCGTGGTCCCCCCACCCACCGTAAAGTGACCGGAATTGGAGGTGTAAGTCGAACCGGCACTATCAAGCTGGGTCACATGGGCCGTCACCGAGTAGTTCCCGACATTGTTGACGGAAAAAAGGTGGCTGAGATCCACTTCGCGCGAAATACTCCGACCGGCTGGAAGGATCGCTTTACGGAACACTGAATTAATGAGCAACGGCTTGGCGCGCCCGGCACTGTCACGCATGCTGAAGGTGAGCCAGCTGCGGGTGACTCCCCCGTTCACCTTGCTTTCGAATACAAGCTCCCCACCACTCCGGTTGGTGATGGTCACAACACCCTTGACCCGCTCATGGGCAAGATATTGCATGCGATCAACACTCAACTGGATCGCAACCTGTCCCCATCCCAGGGAGGTTCCCAGCATCAACAATAAGAGCGGTAGTAGAGTTTTCATGGTCGTAGGTGAAAGAGAGCGAAGCGACTTCGCCACCCGGTGGGAAGCAAAAAACATCTCCCCTGCCCCGAGGAGCGTCTCTTGAAGTCCAGAAAAGCAGCTTTCTCGCCATTCGCAACAATTTCTCCCCCGGAATTCACAAGGACCTCATCAGGAACGCTTCCCCAGGGCGAATCACTCATCACTTCTTTGGAGAGATGAAAATTTCATGCCTTGCTACCGGGATAAGGCTTCAACGAGCAAAGAGTGTGCGGCGGGAAGCGAGATTTGGACGGGATCCGTCCGATTTGGCAGGGCCAGGGTGAGCGTATCAGCGTCCGGATTACGCTCAATGAGGGTCAAATCCGTGCCGGGCATCAGACCCAGGCCGGAAAGCCATTGCAGAAAGGAAGGCTGGTTTTCCCGGACCCGCTTCAAGGTATAATCTCCAGGCTGGCAGTCGGCGAGGCTCGCATTGCCATCGTCAGGCATTGCGCCATCGGGGGCCGGAATGGGCGCCCCGTGGGGATCGTGGGTCGGATGCTTCAACATTTCATCCATCCGGCCCAGCAGCCGGTCGGATATGACGTGCTCAAGAACCTCGGCATCATCGTGCACCTCCGCCCAGTCGAGCTTCATAATCTCGACGAGAAAAGTCTCCACGAGCCGATGACGGCGCAAAACCCGCAGAGCGGCCTTGCGCCCGGCCTCATTCAAGGAGACGCCGCGACGGGGAATGTAGCGCACCAGCTCCATTCTCATGAGCTGGTTCATCATCGTGGTGGCGGTCCCGGGTGCCACCGAGAGCTTTTCAGCCACCTGACCGATGGGAACGAGTTCATCCCCGGATTCCTGGGTTTCCAGGGACCAGATCGCCTTGAGGTAGTTTTCGACTGTGCTGGAGGGCATCTCGATAGCTGAGCGCTGCTTCCACTTTACGGTTGATCGGAGCGATAGCGAGGGGAAAGGAGTTCCGCCAATCCTGCCCGCACGAAAAAGCCCGATGGCATGGAATCCATCGGGCTTACTTGTAGCGATTGAGAAGGCTCTAAGGCTCCGGCAGGAGGATTAGAGGGACTTCTTAAGGGTGGAAGAAGGCTTAAAGCCAACAGACTTGGAGGCACCAATTTTCATGGCTTCTCCGGTCTTGGGGTTGCGACCCATACGGGCAGCACGCTTCTTCACTTCAAATGTGCCGAATCCAATGATTTGCACTTTCTTGTCCTTTTTCACCCCTTTGGCGATGGATTCCAACACAGCGGCGACAGACTCTTCTGCGAGACGCTTGGTGGCTTCTTTACCGAGGGCTTTCTGGACTGCTTCAACGAGTTCTCCTTTATTCATGGCGAGGCGGATTTTCTCCGTAACTCATTCATTGTAAAGGTAAAAGCACCCTGAAACCCTTTATTTATAGGGGTTGACGGATTCCGCCTTTTTATGGTGAACACCCAGCCCTTGAAAGTCCAAGGGTGATTTCTGTTAGGAGTTGCCGGAATTTGACCTCAAGGGTTCATTAAGCGACGGTCCTTGGCCATGTAGAGGGATGACTCATGAGGGCAAACTTTACGACTTTGTCTTCGACTTCCGGCAAGCCGACCGCCTCGTTTGCACCGACATTGTTTATCGAGCCTACCACGAAGTCGGCCCCATGAATTTCGAACTCAACCGGCGCAGCGGCCGCCTCGCCCTCTCAGCAGAAGACCTCCTGCAGCAGGGACTTCAGAAGGATCTCTTCGAGGTCGTTCTCGGTTTCGGTGTCGGTGAACAGGTCATCCGCCATGGCGAATCCGCCGAGTCCCGCCTCCGCGCCAGTCTTCGCAAGCCAGCCTAACTCTTGCCCCCGTCAAATCCGCTGCTAAAGTCCCGTCCATGTCCAGCCACCTCGGCCAGCTCTTTCGCATCTCGACCTTCGGCGAATCCCACGGAGGCGGTGTCGGCGTCGTCATCGATGGCTGCCCTCCCCTCATCCCTCTCACCGAGGACGACCTTCAAATTGAGCTCGACCGCCGACGCCCCGGCCAATCCGAAGTCACCACGCCCCGCAACGAAGCGGATCAATGCGAAATCCTTTCCGGCACCTTTGAAGGCAAAACCCTCGGGTCCCCCATCGCGATCCTCGTCCGCAACAAGGACCACCGTCCCGAGGCCTATTCCGAGATGTCCGAAAAATACCGCCCCTCCCACGCCGACTATACCTACGATGCCAAATATGGCACCCGCAACTGGCAAGGAGGCGGACGTTCCTCGGCCCGCGAAACCATTGGACGCGTCGCCGCTGCCGCCATCGCCAAGAAAGTCCTCGCCCACTTCTGCCCCAACCTCGAAACCCTCGCCTGGGTCAAGACCATCCAACACATCGAGGCCAACGTGGACCCCCTTTCCGTCACCTCGGCGACCATCGAATCCAACATTGTCCGCACCGGGGACCCTGTCGCAGCCGAAGCGATGATCGCACGCATCAAGGAAGTCCGCTCCGAAGGAAATTCCATCGGCGGCATCATCGAGTGCGTCGTCCGGGGATGCCCCCCAGGACTCGGCGAACCTGTCTTCGACCGCCTCGAAGCCGATCTCGCCAAGGCCATGCTTTCCATCCCCGCCACCAAGGGATTTGAAATCGGCTCCGGTTTTGCCGGCACCACCCTGAAAGGCTCCGAGCACAACGATCACTTCTTCATGGAAGGCGAGAACGTCCGCACCAAAACCAACCGCTCCGGCGGCGTCCAGGGCGGCATTTCCAATGGCGAAGCGATCTTGTTCCGTGTCGCCTTCAAGCCCACCGCGACCATCATGTCTTCCCAGGCCACCGTTTCAACGGAGAAGGAAGATACCGAACTCAAAGGCCGCGGCCGTCACGATGCCTGCGTCCTTCCCCGCGCCGTCCCTATCGTCGAAGCCATGACCAACCTCATCCTCTGCGATCACTTCCTGCGCCACCGCGCTTTCTGTGGCGATCTTTCAAGCTGATCCTACTTGTACTTGAGATCGGCAAGATTCATCGCGCGCGATTGCCCCTCCTCGTTGGTCTGCCAGATTCGGCCGGTCTCGACATCCAGCGCACTCAACCACCCACCCCCATACGCGCAGGTATCCAGACACACCGCATATCCAAGATCCGTCGGCAAATCCCCCTGAATGGTATGCCCACACACCACCGTCTTCCCCGAAAGATGCGCCTCCTGACCATAAAACCGATGGTAGTAATACGTCTCCCGGTCTTGGTCCTCCAATGGAATCCCCGCCTCCAATCCTGCATGCACCAATATGTGACCGTCCAACTCATGATAGAGCGCCGAGTTCCGCATAAATTCCCAATGCTCCTCCGGCACCTCCTCAAACGACCCACCATAGGAATTGAGAGTTTCCTGGCCCCCGCAAAGCCCGCTCAAAAATCGCTCGCGATCCTTCCCCGTCTCCAACGCCCGGATCATCTGTATCTCATGATTCCCCATCAAATGCACAAAATTCCCGTGCGATTTTTGAAACTCTAACAGAAAGTCAATCACTCCCTTCGAGTCCCGCCCCCGGTCCACATAGTCCCCCAACGTCACCACCAAATCGTCCGGCTTCGCCTCCACCAAATCAAACATTGTCTCCAATGCGATCCGGCATCCGTGAATATCTCCAATAGCGAGTTTCATTGCGCTCACAAGAGCAGATATCGACCACAAGGACAACCCTTCCAAAGACCCACCCACAAGCCCCCTCCGCCAAAGAGAACGAACCGCAAATCTACGCGAATTGACGCGAATCCCTTGAGCGCTGCAGCACCTTTCTTGTGCCGGCGGGGTCATTTCTGAAGAGATTCGCGGTTCGAAAATTTCTCCGATGGCTCTTGAGCACTGAACACGCCCTCGTCCCGGGACGCCAGGCCCGCCCACCTCGCGTTCCGGGCTTTCGTTCGATCTTGAGCCGTGGCAGAGTCACCCCCGCCATGGAGAACCTCGCCCCTAGTACGATTGTCGGAATCATCCTCGCCCTCTTTGTCGTGCTGGGATTTTTAAAAAGCTTCGTCAAATTCTTCTTCAACCTTATCGCCCTGGCCATCGGAGCCCTTGGCGGCCTCTGGGGATACAATAACGGATTCAGCCTCGCCAAAAACCTCGTCGACAAGCCCGAGCCTTGGATGGCGGTTGCAATCGGCATTCTCGCCTTCATCATCGGAGTCTGTTTCGTGCGCACGATCCTGGGGTTTCTCTCAGGATCAAGCAACGAAGACAGCCAGGCACGCACCGGGGGCTTCGGAATTCCGGGCGGAACCTTTGGTCTCATTCTTGGAGTCGGGATCGCCTACTTTATGCTCACCGGCGTGCGCTACGCCGGCACGGTCTCCGAAATGAAACGCCTCCAGGAACACCTCGCCGGAACCATCGAAGACGCAGGCAAAGAGCCCGTCTTTGCCCGGCTCAAAAAATGGATCGATGAAAGCGACATTGGCAAATGGCATCAAAAGATAGACTTCATCAACGATCCCGCCCGCATGAACCTCGCCAAGCTCGCCGTCGTCCACGAAAACAAGGACCAACTCGGCATCGCGACCCAGGGACGACCTTCCGAGGAAATCCTCGATGCCTTGCCCGTTGATGATGCCGACATCCGGGCCTCGATCCAACAAGGCGACTTTGCGGCAGTTCTCAAAAACCAAAACCTTCGCCAACGGGCCCGTGACCATAAGGACGACGAGGCCCTCCTCCGCCTGAATGTCGAGAAGGTCCTCGGACTTCGATAGCGCGCCTATTACGTCAGCGACATCAAGGCCGCGATCATCCCCACGAAGCTGCCATTCCAAATGTCTTCATGATTCTTCATGATGGCCCCCGGCACCGGGACAATCCAATAGGGCGTATCATTGTAAAACTCCTCCTCCGGGCGATCAAAAATAAAGCTGGCTTCGATCCCGTGCACCACAAAGCCGCTCCCGCGCCGGGCCCTGCGGTTGGCCGCCATCACTTGCGTAAGCGTCCGCTTTTGCTCCGCTTGCGCCCGATAGCGATGACTGAAGAGCGGCTGGAAATGCCCCACCGCCGTGCGATGCGCCGCCGCCTGCGTTCCCTGCAAGGCATCCGACGGCTGACGCTCCCGGTGCATTCCCGAAACGCCCGTGTTAAACACGTTAAAAGGCAACACCCAACGCCCCAAAATATTCCCCAAGGGAAAGGCCAGCCTCGTCGCAATGTCATCCTGGCTGGTGATCGATACCATCAAGGGTCCTCCTTCGATCTCATGGATTCCGCGACTCTTGAACGTCGAAACCAACTGCCGGGCATGGATGGCAGACTCCGCCGAATTGATCGTCACGATCAAATCAACCGGGAAGTCGCTTCGCTTGACCCTCTTCCCTTCCGCATGCGTCATCGCCACCCGCGATGCAATCGCTTCCGAAAACGAACTCTCCAAAATCGCCCCTCCCATCGAATGCCCCATCATGACAATGCGGCTCTTGGAATTTGCGGCCCGTGCGGTCGCGCCGATCTCGTGCAACACTTCCGTCCCGGCAACCCCTCCCATTCTCCGTGCCGCGGCATGCCGATGAAAATAGTCCACTCCCACCGGAAAGGCCGAAAGCGACCTCCCCCGCCAGCTCACAAAAACCCCCATCGTTTTCCGACCGGAATCCGCCTCATTGACCTCCTGCAACCACTTCCGAAATTTGATCAGATCGCCCCCACCCGAGATCTTGCTGGCTGAAGAATTACGATTCCAGCCGTGGATGTAGACCACGAGCAACAGCGGCTCCTTCGAAGAAACCCGAATATGATCGGTCACCCGCTTCAACTGGTCGCGGCTCGTCAGCTCGCCCTGGTCATCAATCTCCACATGGGCCAGAGAAACCCGGGCACCGTGGGATTCTATCGTCTTCTCCGGTGACTGCCGGTAACCCATCCGACTGGTGCAGGACGGGAGGAGAAGACACAAAAAAAGCAGGCGGAACATCGCTGCCATCCAAACAGAAACGGACCCCTGTTGACCATTGATAAAACTCTTCTCTTCATTGTTTTAGCCGATGTTTTTTACGGACAAATTCCCCGTCGGTCAGTCCCGGCAAGATCAGAGCACCTGACTTCGACGGATGACGCTTCGTACTGAATGCTGCTGGCTACAGGGTTTGGGTGATTTTCGGGAAAACCGGAACAGGAAAGGGCATTGATACCCTTTCTCCTGATTCGGACTGGATTCACCTCGCCCGAAAACCCCTAACTCATCGGCTGCAGTGCTTGCTTGTCGCGTCCGCTTTCGAGCGGTAAACTCTCCGGCGTCATGCCACAGCTCCAACTCCCCATCTTCCATGATGGCGTCAATCCCATCACCAACGATATCGGTTACGAAAAACGGGACCG